>ENA-OQKV01000183-OQKV01000183.1-human-gut-metagenome-genome-assembly--contig:-NODE-183-length-26576-cov-3.713978_pt1 | contig 26576 bp, 27 predicted proteins | sample MGYA00242655_ERZ504811 | MGnify/ENA primary metagenome ERZ504811 (study PRJEB26092, sample SAMD00036406) | human gut metagenome | host: Homo sapiens | study: EMG produced TPA metagenomics assembly of...
GCCACGGCCACGGCTCATTGATCCATTTCCAGTATTCACTGCAGGATGCTGTGGCTGTATCAATCGTCAAAGGTCCGAAATTCATGGCATATTCTTTCATTGCCTGGTTGCGCATCCGGCTGTATTTTTCGAAATAAGCCAGTGCATCCGGATCCTGCGGGTGGGTATCCAGATATAATTTCACTTCATCCACCGCGAAACTGACAGCGTTGATATGATTTAATAATTCTGTTCTACATGGACGGTCTGTCATTGATTACATCCCCCTTTTCCATAAAATGGTTTGTTTAAAACAGGGAAGATTGTTCCACATTCTAATCCCTTATGAACATCATAAGTGTCTTCCCATGTCTGCCAGGGAACATATGCCATCGCGAGAGTCATATGTTCCAGTGGATCACGGGGAATGCGGCAGGAACAAGGCGACGAGACTGCTTCACCACAGGAGGAAGAAGGATTCTGTCGACGCTGCACCGGCATATTGCGATAAGGCTGCTGTTGACAGGTAAACCGTTCGTTTCTGGAATAAGACCGATTATTTTGCATAGTGTGTTCTTTCCTTTCATATAATTACAGTACATAATATGGAAAATCTGCAAAAAGGTGAATTTTGATGACAAATACAACTCTTTCCTGTACAATGGTTCTGATAAGTGAAATACGACCAAAAAGGAGTTATGTCATGAGTATTTTAAATGTAGAGCATCTCACACATGGATTTGGAGATCGCGCCATTTTTGCAGATGTATCCTTTCGCCTTCTCAAGGGAGAACATATTGGACTGGTGGGCGCAAACGGAGAAGGAAAATCCACTTTTTTAAATATTGTTACCGGAAAACTGATGCCGGATGAAGGTAAGATTGAATGGGCAAAAAATGTCCGTGTCGGATACCTTGATCAGCACACGGTCTTAGAAAAAGGAATGACGATTCGAGATGGATTAAAGTCCGCATTCTCATATTTGTTTGAACTGGAAGAACGCATGAATGCAATCTGCGATTCTCGTGGGAGAGGCCTCTCCGGAAGAAATGGATACAATGATGGAGGAGTTGGGAACCATTCAGGACACTCTGACTCTGCACGATTTTTATATTATCGATGCCAAAGTTGAAGAAGTTGCAAAGGCACTTGGACTTCTGGATATCGGTCTCGAAAGAGACGTAACCGATTTAAGCGGCGGACAGCGCACCAAAGTCCTTCTGGCAAAATTACTGCTTGAAAAGCCCGATATTTTGCTTTTGGATGAGCCGACCAACTACCTGGACGAAGAACATATCGCATGGCTGAAACGGTATCTCATCGACTATGAAAATGCATTTATTTTAATTTCCCATGATATCCCGTTCTTAAACGATGTGATCAATATTATCTACCATATGGAAAATCAGGAGCTGAACCGCTATGTAGGAGATTATCATCATTTTGAAGAGGTATATGCCGTTAAAAAAGCACAGTTAGAGGCAGCCTACAGAAGGCAGCAACAGGAAATCAGCGAATTAAAAGACTTTGTAGCAAGAAATAAAGCGCGTGTTTCTACGAGAAATATGGCAATGTCCAGACAAAAGAAACTGGACAAGATGGACGTGATCGAGCTTGCAGCAGAACGTCCGAAACCGGAATTCAAATTCCGATACGGAAGAACTCCGGGAAGATATATTTTTGAGACAAAAGATCTTGTGATCGGATACGATGAACCATTGTCAAACCACTGTCTCTTCTATGGAAGAGGGCAGAAAATTGCTCTGGTCGGCGCCAACGGAATCGGAAAGACGACATTGTTGAAAAGTATTCTCGGGCTGATTCCTGCGATTTCCGGCACCTGTGAACTGGGAGAAAATTTGCAGATCGGATATTTTGAACAGGAAGTCAAAGGAGATAATCGAACAACCTGTATTGAAGAAATCTGGCAGGAATTCCCTTCATTCACACAATATGAAGTACGTTCTGCTCTGGCAAAATGCGGACTTACAACAAAACACATTGAAAGCCAGGTTCGCGTCTTAAGCGGAGGAGAGCAGGCAAAAGTAAGACTCTGTAAACTGGTGAATCGCGATACCAATATCCTGCTTTTGGATGAGCCGACAAACCATCTGGATGTGGATGCAAAAGATTCCTTGAAAAAAGCACTGCTTGATTATCGTGGAAGTGTGCTTTTAATCTGCCATGAACCGGAATTTTACCAGGATGTCGTACACGCAGTATGGGATTGCAGCAAGTGGACAACAAAACAGATTTAAAAAGAAAAGGACTTGATCTTCATTGAATTTCAAGTCCTTTTCCAGATTTATCTAATCAAATCCGCAAATTCTTTCTCAAACTCCTTCCACTCTGCATCTGAAAGGTGATGCACAAAGTCTTCCTCTTTCCACTCCTCTCCAACACCAAAATAGGCATGATCGGAGCACTGTCTTCTGCACAACTTCCGATTTTGCACCTGCTACTGTATCTAAAATCTCATAAACCACTTATTTCTTTTTGCGTCTTTTCCCCAGCAACATTGTCAGTAATCCAGACGAACCTGCAAACATAGATCCGAACAAACCAATATTAGACATATCCGCTGTCTTCGGCGATTCGGACTGCTGACTTGGTTTTCCAGGCTTTGTGTCAGCCGGCTTGTTCGGCTTCTGAGGTTCCGCAGGCTTATCTGCACTCTTTTCCCTCACAGTAACTGTGATCGTCTTTATTGTGCTTGCTCCTTGACTGTCTGTTACCTTATATGTCACTTCATAGGTTCCTGCTTCCTCTTTATTCACGGTGTTCTTCAGCACTTGGATCTTATCTGTCAGATTACCGTCTTCCTTATCTGTAGCTGTTACTCCTTCCAATACGGCGAATCTGTCTCCTTCTGTCAATACTCGGTCGGATGCATTGATCACCGGCACTTCATTCAGCACTTCCTGTTTTGGATTCACAGTTACATAAATCGTCTTTGTTGTACTTGCTCCCTGACTGTCTGTTACTTTATACGTCACTTCATAGATACCAACTTTTGTTGTATCCACTTCATTATTCAACACTTCAATACTTCCACTGATATCTCCATCTTCCTCATCTGTAGCTGTCACCCCCTCCAAAGGATCGAAAGTATCTCCAACTGTTAACTCCTTATCCTCTACATTAATAACCGGCGGTGTATTTTTCTTTTCTTCAAATACCGGATATAATGTAATATTTTTTTCTACTTTACTGTCTTTTGTAAAAAGCTCCCCGCTGCCATCCTCTTTTTCTGACCAGCCTTTAAACACCTTTCCTTCCGGAATCGTTACTTCCGGCAGTCTTGCCTCTCCAATCTTCTCACCCTCTGGCACAAATGCAAACGATTCCTTTGAATCTACCATATATTTTACAAGACAATGTCCTGTTGCATTGATATTCCAATTTCTAAATATTGGGTTGATATCTTCTTTTACAAAGACGGACGTATTCGTAACTTTTTCTCCATAATAACTGCTGATACCAGCTCCCGGAACCGTCACTGCTGCATTTTTCTCCTTCAGCTCATCTGTATCCCCAAACGGAGTGTGCCCTGTAATAGTCGGCATCTCTGGTGCTGTTTCTGACAAAAATGTTACAGAAGCTCTTTCCTTGATCGGTGTTGCATTACGCCCGATGGATCTTAATGATTCTGGGAAAACAAGCTCTTCAAACGAACACTCTTTAAATGCATTTTCCCCTAATTCCACAATACCGCTCAAATCAACTGATGTAAAATTTGCTCCACCGCTGTCAAAAGCACTGTTTCCGATGATCTGAGCATTCGGCAAACTCAAAGTTTTCATTCTTACCGTGAACTTCGCCCCATTAAATGCATGGTTTGCAATCTTTGTAACACTTGAAATTTCAAACACTTCCAAGCCCTGAGAGCTTCTGTTCCCTGCATTCAGAAAACAAAAGCTTCCCAGTTCCTTCACTCCCGAAAGCCTCACTTCTTCCAGATTATTCAGCCCTGAAAATGCGTATGCCGGCAATGCTTTTGTTTCTTCTCCTGTCTCTGTATACATTTTTGTATGTTCTAAATCAACTGTCAATCTTTTCAGATTTCGAAATTTGACGTTGTGATCAGTTACACCACCCAGCCAGACAAGATCCTTGTATTCCAGATTTCCGTTTGTAATGCTCAGACTCTCTACATTCTTTGGCGTGATACTATTTTTATCTACGATCTCCTGTATGCTTTTCCCTGTATATGACTGATCATCAATCGTTACACCAATCTCCAATTTATCCTCCGGAACATCATTGACCGCATACGTTGTGATTTCCAGAGCATTTGCATACTGGTTCTCCGGCTCCTGCCCGGAACCTGACGAATAGCTTTCTCTGACAACAATTTTGACCTTTAACGCCTCTACCGGGTCAAACTCAAAAGTCGCTGCACGATTGGTGCCTGTTCCAGTAGATGGACTATATGTAATATTCTCAAAAGACCCTGCTTTTTTCCATCCCGTATCACTGGCCGGATCTGCTCCCGGATCTGTTGTATAATAAACATCTATATTCTTAAAAACACCGTTTCCCACACCATTTTGAGCCGGTTTTCCCAGATAATCGATTCTTCCGATCTTGGTCACCTGATCCAGACTGTAACTGATCCAATGCGGCATTTTTTTCTGTCCATCCTGGCTCCAGAGTGTATGCCACACTGTTGACTCATTACCGTCAAACGCATGCTGAGCACGCCCGTTGTTTTGCCCTTCCCCTGTAAGTTCTTCGCTGTCCGCCACCGGATTCTTCACAGACACTTTTGTATACTTTTCTTCTTGTTCCGACGTCACGGCTTCCTGCATATTCTCCTGTGCCAGTACCACCGCTGGAAATCCTGTGAGAGCAGTCGTTGTCCCAATCATAAGTGCCGAACTGACTGCCACGATTTTTTTGTTTTTCATTGTGTTCTCTCCTTCATTATTTTATTAGATTTGGCACAAAAAAAAGCGCACAGATCCTCCTTGTCACAGAGTAATCGGTGCGCTTTTTCTATCAGAGATTGCACATGAAAAGAGCCGACATTCCCCATTTGTCGGTCGCAAACACAGCTGTACATAAACATGGCTGTCATCCCCCTTTCAAATCTCTCAATGCTTTTACCTATGTGCTTGATTATACTAAAAAAACTCCTTTTTTCAAGATTTTTCGGAAAATAATATCTGCAGTAATTCCTGATGCGGATGTTCTGAATCTGCCTGAAACACATCCACACAATTCAATGCCGCTCCCCCATCAAAAAAAGGCCGGAAATAAAAATCCACATTCTGGTTTTCCCGGTTCATAATCTCCTGTAACCGGAGAGATCACGCAGATCAGATACTCAAACATCTGCTCAGATTCTCCCAGTCGTTCCTTATCCTTCGCCTTTGCAGGAATGTCATACCGGTCATGAAACAAATACACAGCATACTCCTGTTCTGTCTGATACACTTCTGTCACTTTCTCGTAAAACACATCCAACAGTGCATCGTTTTTTAACCCACAGTCCCGGATTCCCATTAGCAGCTGACGCATACCTCCCTGTTCAGATTCTGGAAATACATAGCGTTTCAGATTCTGATTGGTCTGTGCAAATGGAACCGTTTTCGCAAGCTCCAGATTTTTCTCACGTTCTGCAGGAGATAGTTTCAGAAAATTCACGTTAAATGTTCCGTCAATAAAACCTTCTGCGTCTGCATAGCATCCTGCGATTCTGGTCATGGAAGTTCGTTTTACTGTCATACGTCTTGTCAAAGCAAGTATTTCTTCTCGATTGATACTCATTGTTTTTCCATTCATTTTTTTCTTTTCCCTTTTCTATGGTTTTCGATAATATATCATCCGTTTCGAACAATCAGTATTCCTCTGTATATACTTCATATCTGTTTCGTCCTTTTTCTTTTGCGCGATACAACGCAATATCTGCCTTATCAATCAGACTATAAATATCCTGCCCTGCATATTCTGTATTATAAATCCCCATGCTGACAGTCAGTTTGTCTGATATATCTGAGTATTTATGCTCTATACTTTTTTCTGAAAGCTTCTTTTGAATCTCATCTGCTGTTCTCAAAGCAGCATCAGGCCTGATCCCGGAAATGAACATCACCATTTCCTCGCCTCCGTATCGAATAACCGTATCATTTTTTCTTACACTGTTTCTCAGTATATCGGCAACCTCATTTATCGCAGAATCTCCTTGAACATGTCCGTAATGATCGTTATACTTTTTAAAATAGTCAATATCAATAATAAAAACAGAAGTCGGTTTTTCCCATAATTTTTTCTGTTTTTCTCCAAATAGTACGTTAAATATTTTCTGTTAAACAAGCCAGTCATAGAATCTGTAAAGCTCATTTTTCTTGATTTCATCCCGGATCTGACAGTCCAGACCACGATGACGAGCAACCCTAAGATCACCGTAATATTCACCAGCAGAGCCACTTGATATTGTCCCTCTTTTTTTGCCAGCAGCTGATATTGATACACCTCTCGAATCGAAGAAACATAAGTCTTGCTAAAGTTCTTATTATTTTTGATTATCTGATCACTGTACAAGGTACTATATTTTTTATAGTTCTCAAAATCATTTCTTTCCTGGTAAATTTTACACATTTGCTGATAAATAACTTCTTCAAGACCAAGTTCTTCTTCCGCAGACTGACTTAAGAGCTGTTCATACAACGACAGTGCTTCTTCATACCTGGTTTGCGCCATATATAATTCCGCATACGTCAAATTGACATATACATCTTTTTTGCTTGAAAATTCTTCGTCATCATTTTCAAGCAGCGCTGCTGCATTCTCAAGATATTCTTCTGCTTTTTCAAACTGCTCATTGTGAATCTCAGCTTTTGCCAAGATGTCATTTTTCAAAATTTCAATATCATCTCTGGCATACGCCTCAAGATTTGGAATCCACTCGTCTAACTGCTGCAGCCAGACAATCGCTTTCTCATATTGTCCAAGCTTAATGTAAGCATGAGCCCCATTGATAACAGAAAGGCTCTTATCAGAAGCTTCCCTGTTTTTATCATCCAGAGTAACTTTTATTGCATCTTTGTAATAGGAAATTGCATTTTCATATTCTTCCAGCATAAAATTAATATCGCCAATGCAAGTCAAAAATTTGCACTTATAATAATTATCATCCGGAATATCTGATGTTGTATCAATGATATAAATACCATCAAAATAATGCATCAACGCTTCGGAGTACCTTTCATTCAAACTGTATAATTGACCTATGTTTCCGTTTAACTGAACTTTTACTTTATTACTCAGACCTCTTGTGTTGTTTAGATAATCGGTCAAAAGCTCCGTGCTCTCCCCAATGTGCGCAGCATTGTTAAATAAAAATGCTGCGATTTCCCTATGTAAAAACATATCATTTTTATACGCTTTATCCTGTGCCATATAGGTCAAAGCCATTTTACTGTTTTGAATTAAGTCCTCAGTCTCTCCCATTTCTTCCAGGGCGTAATTCCAAAAAATATAAGTATATATTTTTAAAAATGAATCGTCCGTATCTGTCATACTTTTTGCCGCCAATTTGAAATTTTCAATTGCCATCTCATATTCTGCGTCCTGGTAATCTAAATATCCTTTTATAAAGTAATATGACACATCTTGTCCTTCTTCTGACAAATAAGATTCCAGCTTTTCTCTGTTTTTTCCAGAAACACTGCCCTTTTTAATGTCCTCCTCTATACAGGAAACTGCCGCCGACTCCCTGGATGATTTTAAACGTAGATAGGAAAAAGTAACTATACCAATGATTATAAAAATAGATATAAAAATTATTGCAAAAGTTGCTTTTTTCTTTCTAATTTTCAATGTCTCACCGCTTACTAATTTCCATTCCGGCAACAATTTTCTCCACTACCTCCAGACACAGATCTGCTGCCGCATCCATTGTCTCCTGAAATTCTTCAAAACCGCCTTCAATTCCGTCACTCACACATTTTACCAACATGCATGGCACCTGATTTCGATTACAGGTAAGCACGATTCCCGCAGCCTCCATTTCACAGATATCCGCACTAAACATTTCATGCACTCTTATTTTCTGCTCGGGATCTGCAATAAATTTGTCTCCCGAAGCACAGACTACAGGCACTAATTCCGGATGAATCTTTCTGGCTGTATCACTTAACACTTTCGTCGTTGGAAGAAAGATATCGGGATACTGCGAATATCGTCCCACTTCTGTATGGTCTGCCGCACTTGTGTCAAAATCATAGTGAACAACTTTCTCCACAATACAGACTTTTGTTTTGGACATCTCTTCCGTAAGACCACCCACTACACCAAAATTCATCACGATATCTACGTGATATTCACTGATCAGAAACTGCGTTCCGGATGCTGCCGCAATTTCTCCCGGTCCACAATTCACAATAACCATCCGATATTGGTCCGTCTCATATTCCAGCACCTGATACCCTGCTGTCTCTTTTCTCTTAACCAGTTTTGCTCCATAACGCTTCAGTACTGACTGTAGCTCAACAGCAACGATCATGCCGATTGTTTTCATAGACTCTCTCCCTCATAAATAACTTCTGTAATTCCATTATAACTTCTGCACACTCACGCAGATCTCCAGTACGTTCTCTCTGTAATCCGCTGTGATGGTTCCGCCCATTTTCTCCATCAGTGCCTTTGCAATAGATAATCCAAGGCCTGTTGATTTTCTGGCCGTATTCACGGTATAAAAACGATCAAATAATCGTTCTGCCTGTACTTCTGACAAACCTGATGCATGGTTGGAAATCCGGATATCACCGTCTTCCGACAATACAATTTTCAGATCGCCGTCACTGTACTTCACCGCATTACTGAGAATATTGCCAAGAACACGGGACAGAGCATTTTCATTTACTCTCCCCGTGATCTGTTGATCCGGAATCGAAATCTCCGGAACAATATGATTCTGCTTTAAAACGGAGTAATACGCGGATATGCTGCTTTCCAAAATCCCATTTAACGGTAAGACTTGAAGCGTCATCTCTTCCGCTTCTGATATCACAATTGTATAACGAAACAATTCTTCCGTCAATTGTTTGAGTGCCTGTGCCCGGTTTTCAATCGCATCCAGATAACGCTTTATATGCTCCGGACATTCTTCTTTTTTGAGCAGGTTCAAATAACCATAAATCGCAGTCAATGGCGTCCGCAGATCATGAGAGATATTGGTAACCGCTTCTTTTAGTTCCAGGTTTCCCTGTTCATAGCATCGTCTTTTCTCATAAAATGTTTCCAACTGCAGATTGATTGCAGAAGCCAGCGCACACATCTCCCTGTCACGGCTGGAAATCCGGATTATGGTGTTTGTATTGGTCTTCAATAATTTCTGAAAATCTTTCCGGATTTCTTTTGCTGATTTTCGCAACAGATACACCTTGATCTGCAGCACAATATTATACAAAACCAGAATTCCTGCTCCACACCATACTCCAACTTCCATTTCCACTCACTTCTCCTATTTGATATCCTTCCGATTAAATAGATACAATCCTGCCAGGCTCGTTCCGAAAATGATCAAAATCGAATATCCCATCATTTTTCCGAGATTCAGAACTCCCTGATTAAAAATCTGTACGGCCTGCCCTGCCGGCAGAAAATCCAGGATATTTTGATAAACCGTACGGCTTATTCCCGTCAGATAAGCAGGATTTTTTACTGTTTCCATAACGGTTTCTCCATTTGCGATTACCGCCTGTGTGATCATCTCCGGCTGAGACAATTTCGAAAAAATAATCCCCGCAAACACCATCATAAAAACTGCCGCCAGAATGCAGACTACCGCAGAGGTTGTCTTACTGGAGCTTAGCATGGAGATCATATGAAAGATCGAAACATAAGAAAGCACCAGCAAAATTCCTGCCACACAGGTCTGCAGCATTGTCAAAGCCAGCATCTCTATCACGCCGAACATGGGAATGCCTGCCGCCAACCCTGCCGTATAAGCCAACAACACGCTGCACGTCCCAACCAGAAAGCTGATCCACAGATTCAATCCATATACTGCATTTCTTGAAGAACCGCTGATCAGTTTATTTCTCAATGTTCCATCGTGATATTCTGTTCCAACATATAAACTGACAAATACCGAAAGCAAAACTCCCATCACCAGAAAAAAATGAAATAGAAACGGATCCAGTAGATAATTTGCCCCACTTTCTTTCATCTGCATATATTGCGAAAGCATCAGGCAGACACTATAGATGGGAGGAATGATAACACAGGCATATGCGCCCTTATTTTTGCGAAGCCGATAGAGTCCCGCACGAAATAATTTATTCATGCTTGCCACCTCCCACTAAGTTGAGATAATAGCTTTCCAGACTTTCCTCGTATTCCTGCACGGAAAACATCCTGCAATTCTGTTCTGCCAACTCCAACGCAACATCGGAAACTACCAGTTCCCCATAAACATTTGCCTGCGTATCTGACAAGATCTCATATTCAAGACCTCTTTTATCCAGAATATGAGCGAGTACAGCAGTATCCGTCACTTGCAGTTTCACACACTTCCTACAGGTATTTTCCAGCTCTTCTGCCGTAATCTCTTTCACTATAGTTCCCTTGTCAATAAATCCATAATGAGTAGCAAGTCTTGACAATTCATCCAAAATATGACTTGAAATCAGCACCGTGATCTGTCTTTCCCGGTTCAGCTTTAATATCAGTTCCCTCATCTCTACGATCCCCTGTGGATCCAGACCATTGGTTGGCTCATCCAACACAAGCAGATCTGGTTTTCCTGCCAGCGCAATCGCAATTCCCAGTCTCTGACGCATTCCGAGAGAAAAATCTTTTGCCTTTTTCTTCCCTGCATCTTCCAGCCCCACCAGTTTCAAAGTCTGAGGGATCCCTTCAAAAGACGGCAAGCCCAAAACATAATACTGCTCTTTCATGTTTTCTTCCGCCGTCATATCCAGATAAATCGACGGGGTCTCCACAACTGCGCCGATTCTTCTCTGCGCTTCCAAAATTTTCTTGTCCGTATTTTCGCTTCCATATAACCTGTAACTTCCGGATGTCGGTCTTTGCAGTCCGCAGATCAGACGGATCAATGTAGTTTTCCCCGCCCCGTTCTTTCCTACAAATCCATAAATTGCACCTCTCGGGACATGCATAGAACACTGGTTCAGTGCCTTAAAGTGCCCGTAGTTTTTGCATAAATGATCGGTGGTTAATACATACTCCATAACAATTTGGCCTCCTTACCTTTTCTTTCCAACATATTCTATCTGTAAAGTGTTAAGAAAGCTGTTAAGAAAAGTGCAAAGAAACTGTAAATATTTCTCACTCTGCCATCTTAAAACCGATTCCCCATACTGCTTCTATATAATCTTTCCCCGAGATTTCCCGCAGCTTCTTTCTCAGATTACTGATGTGAACCCGCAGTGAACTTTCCATACAATCCGGTGTTTCTTCGCTGACACGGTCAAGCAGCACAGTCTTTGTGATCACCTGTTTTGGATGCTCCAGCAAAATTTTCAAGATGGCAAATTCTGTCTTTGTCAGTTTTACCTCATGTTCCCCAACCCATGCTTCATGCGTGACCATATTCACTGTAATTTCTCTATACATCAGTTTTTCCGAAGAATCTGATCTTGTACTTTTCCTGAGCTGCACAACAATCCTTGCCAGCAATTCTTCAATTTCAAACGGTTTTGTAATGTAATCCTCCGCGCCATTCAGCAAAAGAGCAACCTTATCTTTCACTTCAACCTTTGCGCTCATCACAATCACCGGAATTTTTTCAATCTGCGACAGCACTTCCTCTCCTGTAAGCCCAGGCAGCATCAAATCCAATAAAATCAGATCCGGCTTTTCGTTTGCCAGAAACAGTAATGCCTCTGTCCCGGAATAGGCATGGGAAACCTGATATCCCTCCTGTATCAGAACCTCTTCCAGCATTTCATTGATATGAATATCGTCATCTATGATTAAAATATGGCTCATAGAAAGCTCCTTCCTGATTTCAATTTTCTTATTCAGAATTTATAAAATTTTTGCCATATAATACTCGTCCACAACTTCTCCTTTTACCAACATTGATTTTGCTCTTATTCCTTCTACTTTAAAATCACTTTTTTCATATAATTTTCTTGCTGCTTCATTATGACATTCCACAGTAAGCTCCAGCCGAATGACAGAATTTTCCTTCGCCCATTTTTCCAGATTTTCAAAAAAAGTCGTGCCGATCCCTTTCCCCTGATACTCTTTCAATACACCCACAACAATATATGCAGTATGAAAATTTCGATGAAACTCTCCCCTCTCTGCCCGGAGATACCCCACTATTTTATTGTCTGCCTTTGCAATTTGTAAAAAGTCATTTCCATGTATCACGTTATGATAGATATCCGTTTCTAATTCTTGAATATCCATATGCTGCTTTCTTTCATTTGGTTCATACATCATAAAATTCGTTTCTGCATCAAGAGCATTTAACAAACTCCAGAAATGTTCCATTTCTTCGATTTCTATCTTTTTATAAATCACCTATATCCCCCTTATCACTTTAGAACCGTTTTCGGCTCCTTTGTAGCTTCCGGATTTAAATCATATCTTCAAAATTGTTTTCTATTTCATAAATTCCTTTATATGGACATTCAATATAATATTTCCCGTTCTCTTCATAATAAAACATGGTTGTCATTCCACCATTATTTTCAATATTTATCGTTCCATATTCTTCTGCTGACGGATAATCTTGAATCGATTGTTTCTCCGTTCGTTTTCCAGTCGCAATCTCTGATAATATCTTCTGGATGCTTTCTGAATCATCATATATTTTTTGAATACTGTTCGTGAAATCAATACAAATAGAGTCAACATTCTCCGCTTTTGGAAGAATCGGTGAGCGATTATCCTCTGCACATCCAAAACACAGACATAAACAAATTCCCAATACAACAAATAACTTCTTCATTCTACTTCTCCATATGTAAATTAAGCCCCTTGCCTTTTTCAGACAAGAGACCTAAAAACTTCTTCACAGTCTATCATTTCCTCGCTGCAATCAAATACCGATGAATCGTCCCTTCAATTTTCCCTTGATTCTCAATTATCCTTTGCATTTTCAGCAACTGCTCAAAGCATTTATCAACTGAAAAACCAGGAAACTCCCATTCAATAATATGTGCAAACCATACAAACGCACCAATATCATAAAATTTAATTGGTCGATACGCTTCCTCTGCAGCAAGAATATGAAATCCTGCATCGACAAACGCATTTCTCTGCTCTTCCAGATTTAAATGAGGAAACGGACTTTCCACTTCAGGCAGAACCATTTCCACTAAATCTCTATCGTTATCGCCGCCAACCTGTTGTGTAACAAAGATTCCACCCTTTTTTAATAATCGATACAATTCCCTGGCATCAAAATTTCCATGCCTGTTTATAATCATATCAAATGTCTCATTATCATACGGAATCCTTGAAGGTGTATTACACTCTTTAAAATCAATTCCTAAAGGCAGCAACTTCTCCTGACACAATCGCACATTCGGCTCGAATCCTTCTGTCGCTGCTGTTCTGGCAAAGGGATGATTCAGAGACAATAAAAATTCACCCCCGCCAGTGTCATAATCCAACACTTTGGCCGTATTCGTTAAATATTGTTTCACGATCTTCTCATAATCCCACGGCAAATCATTCTCTTCCTCATACCTCCCATGGATATGCGAAAAATCCCAACCTTTGATATATGCCGTCTTCTCTTCCTTTTTCCAAATTGATTTTAATTCTGCTCTATTCATTTTAACTGCTTCCTTTCAAATTTTCTATAAATAAAATGATTTGATCGGTGCAGCCCTGCCAGCATATGTTTTTACTTTTATTTTAACCTCGATACAATCTGCTGCCAGTTTTAAAACTGCACCGAGTAATTAATTCGTTTCATTCTCTCTAACCTCCGTATTTTCAATTTACAATAGCTCCTTTAGTTTGTCAAGAAACGCTTCTTCACCCCAGGTATTGATCTTGAAAAGCATTGCCTGACTGCCGCCTGCAGCAATCGCAGAAAGTTGAATCGGTCCGCTTCCATTCTGAAAAAGAGTTACATTCAGGCTCACCCGATTATCTCCAACATAACTATATCGTTCGAAAACACGAACACTGCATCTGGCAGTTCCACTTTCAAAGTCACTGAACTCTTCCAATGATGCTGACATACTACTGTTCTGTATGCCATTTTCAATTTTACGAAGTAATTCATAAAAATCTCCACTTACTGTCTGTTCTAATTTTGCCATCTTCGTTCTCCTTCTCTTTTAAAGTCACAGTCTGTAAATAGCCGATAAAAACTTTACGCGCATCTTCCACCGCCCATAGCAAAGGAGTCTCGCATATACCTGCTTTATACAGGAATTGTTTCGCTGCTTCCATGGAAAACGGCGGTTCAAGATACTCCATGACCTCGGAATCCGAGGGCACATGATACAGTGGAAACAAATCCTCTGTTGTCATTTTTCGGATTGTCAGTTTTTCTGTTTTCAAGAACACGGCCGCCTCACCTCTCCATACATTTAACCGCACCTACATATCTTCCAGTTTCTTAGAAATCACAAAATGAAGAATCAATGCCGCTGCAACGACACAAAGACAAAGTATCGTACACCACATCGGCACGCTCATATCCAGTTGAACCCGCAAAAGAAGTGTAATTGCCAAAAACACCGCACCTACAGTCTGTATAAAACTCAATATCTTCTTTTGAAATTCTTGTAATTTTCTTCTGTTCTTTATTTTTTCTAATTTCCAGATTCCATAATTAATCTGAATATCCTGCGCCGCTTCATCCGATATCAGTTCATCCATACTTACCTTCAATTCAAGTGCCAATTTTTTTGCTGTGATCAAATCCGGGCATCTTGAGCCGTTTTCCCATCTGCAGATTGTCTGTCTTGATACATACAATTTATCCGCAAGCTGCTGTTGAGTCAGATTTTTTCTTCTCTTAATTTTTTGATGTTATTTCCAAATGCCATACTCTGTACCTCCCTTTGCTCGTATCTTATAACGACAAAACTCAAAAAGAAAGCACCATCCTGTATTTTCTTTGTTTCCATTTTGGTAACATCATTCCATCACCATTTATCATGGACATGAAATCTATGTTCCGACAGAATATACTTTGTTCTGATTCAAATATGCATCAGTAAACTGAAGTTGTATTTGTTGAAATATTAAATTTCAACAGTTTCTCCGCAAGATATATAATATATGTTATTCATATGATGAGACAAATAGTCAAATGCTGTCTTCCCTGTGCAATGACACGTATAAAACTTCATGTCTTTATATTTCTGTAATTCCATCACAATATCATCTAACAGTTCCTTTGATACTGATTTCCTTGTAAACGGATTGAACAAATGAAAACCACCTATACAAAAACATGGTCGGTACTTCTCTGCTTTTTGCATGATATTAACAACGCCAGCATGTCCACATCCCATAATAAGTACTGCCTGTTTTTCTGAAATAATTAAATTTTGCTCGTGTCTAAAAGTATCTTTTCCCTTCTCATCATAAAGACTCTTATTGGCGGGAGAATAAAACTTATTTGTTTTACTCACTGTAAATAGTGATAATTCGTCATCTATTTTATAATCGCCGTCCAAGAGTATAATTTGCCTGTTTGATTTAAGTTTACTATCAATTCCAACTGGTATTTTCAGAAGCAATGTTTTGCTATAATGCGGTTCAAACGCTTCTTTTTCTAATAATTTTTCATTAAATTTCATTTATAGATCCTCCTGCTTGTTTAATACGCCCAGTATATTTAAAATGTACCAAAACAGCAAGCAACCATTCTTGTCAATCTGTCAACTGCAAATAACATCAGCGAAATTTCTTGACTTTCTGCATATAAAGTAATAAACTAAATAGCTATCTTTTTATCAGAAACTTTAACTGAACGAAATCGTTTTAACCATTTTAATCGCATTTGACTTATGCCCATTCCATTCTAACTGTATTTTTTCACACGGAATAAATCCTTGCTTTCCCCAAAAAGCAACTACATTATCTTCATATACAACATCTATTCTAATTCTGTCAGCACCTTCTGCTTGAAAAAGCTGTTCTAACTGACTATATATACGACTGCCTAATCCATCAATTTATTAGTATCTTCAATTATAATTTTACATCCCATCGTATTCCTCCCAAGTGCTTATGATATCAGACATTAATTCGCTCAGTTGTTCAAAAAAAATACAATCATATTTTTAAAAATTCTTCTTAAATCATTTTCTATTTTTTTATGCTCTTCATCATGTTTATTACATACTATTTCTCCTTTAGATGTTAACTCAAGCACAAAACTTTTCTTGTTAGCTTTTTTCTTTTTGACACAATCTTTTTTTTCTAACAAATTAACTAATTGCGTAATGGCGCTTCGACTTACTTTCAGCTTTTCAGCATATTCAATAAGCGTGTAATTTGGATTCTGTTCAGCTACTTTCAATAAATGTACCTCTGATAAATTCAAGTCAAGAATTCTATGTTGTTTGTGTTCTAAACTAAGATATGCTTTTATGAAGTTTTGAAATTCGCATAAAATTTTTTCGTAGTTCATTTTACCACCTCTTTTTTGTTAATATACTTAACAAAATATCATATGCATCAAAAAATGTCAACTATATACTATCCAGTTTTTCGCCAACAAAAAAGACAGCCCTCCTCAGCTTACCAAGCACATGGAGTTCTGTCTTTTCTATTCACATTGTTTATTTCATTACAATATTAATGATCTTCTTCGGAACATAGATTTCCTTAATCACGTTTCCTGTCAGTTTATCTGCAATCGCTTCTTTTCCTGCTGCGATCGCTTCTTCTTTGGAGATATCTGCTGCGATACTGATCACTGCTTTTGTCTTTCCATTAATCTGTACCGGAACTTCGATCTCATCGTCTTTCATCTGTGCCTCATCGTATGTCGGCCAGCCTGCTTTGAAGATTGTCTCTGTATGTCCGAGCTGCTCCCACATCTCCTCTGCAAAATGAGGTGCAAATGGAGAAAGCAGGACTGCGATCGTCTCCAGAGTTTCTTTATCGATTCCGCCTTCTTTCTTTGCGATCTCGATAAACTTGTTGTTGTACTCCATAAATCCGGAGATAACGGTATTCAGACTGAAGCTCTCCAGACGCATGGTGATATCTGCTACCATTCTGTGACGCTGTTTGATCATCTCTTTTGTTGCCTGTACTTCATTTTCTTTGCTGTCCATCAGCAGATTCCACAGACGTTTCAGGAAGCGGTTAACACCGTCGATTCCACGGTCATCCCACTCTGCATCCAACTCCGGAGGTCCCACGAATAATTCATACATTCTCAGAGAGTCACATCCGTAGTCGCGTACCAGATCATCCGGAGATACGACATTTCCTTTGGACTTACTCATCTTAATTCCGTTCTTTCCTGTGATCATTCCCTGGTTGAACAGCTTGTGGAATGGTTCATCAAAGTCTACAACTCCGATGTCATGCAGGAATTTTGTATAGAAACGAGAGTACAGAAGATGCAGTACCGCATGCTCTACCCCACCGATATACATATCTACCGGAAGCATCTCGTCCGCTTTTTCTCTGGAAACCAGTTCTTTGTCATTGTGACTGTCCACATAACGCAGGAAGTACCAGGAAGAACCAGCCCACTGAGGCATGGTATTTGTCTCACGTTTTGCGTCTTTTCCACAAACCGGACACTTGCAGTTTACCCACTCTTCGATTCCGGCAAGCGGAGATTCTCCGGTTCCTGTCGGTTCATAAGAATCTACATCCGGCAGACGCAGCGGCAGCTCTTCTTCCGGTACCGGCACTGCTCCACATTCCGGACAGTGTACAATCGGAATCGGCTCTCCCCAGTAACGCTGACGGGAGAATACCCAGTCACGCAGCTTATAGTTTACAGTTGCTTTTCCAATTCCACGCTCTTCAATGATATGTGGAGCTTCTTTCTTGAGAACGGCTGATTCCATTCCGTTCCACTCTCCGGAATTGATCATAGTTCCAACAGCATCTGTGTATGCCTCTTCCATATTTTCGATTTCCTGTCCGTCTTTTGCAATGACCTGAATGATCGGGATCTCGAATTTTTTTGCAAATGCAAAGTCACGGTCATCATGTGCAGGTACACACATAATTGCTCCTGTACCATAATCTGCCAGTACATAATCAGACAGCCAGATCGGTACTTTTGCACCGTTGATCGGATTGATCGCATAGCTTCCCGTAAACACACCTGTCTTTTCCTTATCCTGCATACGGTCTACGTTGGACTTCATGGAAGCATCATAAATATACTGCTCCACCGCTTCTCTTGTCTCGTCTGTCGCAAGTTCTTTTGCAAGTGCATGTTCCGGCGCAAGTACCATGAATGTTGCACCGTGTAAGGTATCCGGACGTGTTGTATAAACGGTGATCTTGTCGTCTCTTCCATCCACCTGGAAATCTACTTCTGCACCGTAAGATTTTCCGATCCAGTCAGCCTGCATTTTCTTTACTTTTTCCGGCCAGTCCAGTTTGTCGAGATCGTTCAAAAGACGGTCTGCATATTTTGTGATACGCAGCATCCACTGACGCAGATTTTTCTTTGTAACATCTGTTCCGCAGCGCTCACATTTTCCATTCACAACCTCTTCGTTTGCCAGACCTGTTTTGCAGGATGGGCACCAGTTGATCGGGAACTCTTTCTCATATGCAAGACCTTCTTTGAACATTTTCACAAAGATCCACTGTGTCCATTTGTAGAAATCCGGATCTGTTGTGTTAACTTCCATATCCCAGTCATACAATGCTGCGATCTCATTGATCTGACGCTTGATGTTTGCTACGTTCTCTGCTGTGGATTTTGCAGGATGAACTCCCATCTTGATCGCATAGTTCTCAGCCGGAAGACCGAATGCGTCCCATCCCATCGGATGTACAATATAATATCCCTGCTGTAATTTGTAACGGCTCCAGACATCGGAGATCACATATCCTCTCCAGTGTCCGACATGCAGACCGTTTCCTGACGGATACGGGAACATATCCAGACAATAATATTTTTCTTTTTTCTCTCCGTTGTCCCTGAATCTTGGATTTACCGGATTTTCCTGCCATTTATCATGCCATTTTTTCTCGATTGCTTTGTGGTTGTAAACAATTTTTGCACCCATTTCGCATATCCTCCTTTGATTTCTAAAAAAGCCTTTTCATCTCAATTAAGAGACGAAAAGGCTTTTATCTTCCGTGGTACCACTCTTCTTCATCTGCAAACATACAGATGCACTCATTACTTCTGTAACGGGAAGGCCCGCTTTTTCCTACTTTTCCATCCTGGGTGTTCAGAAAAAGAACTCCGAGGGGAGTTGGGAGAACGCTGTTTCCTGCCTCGCACCATCCGGCAGGTCTCTGAAAAACCTCAGACTCTTACTATTCCTCATCAACATTTCTTTCATATGTTTCCTTATTATAAGAAGAATCATAAAATAAGTCAAGTGGATTCTGCTGATTTCTCTCTATTTCATCCTCGCAAAATAGTCTTTTGTTTCTTTGACCACCACATTGCTGAGCACAAGCAGTGCAATCAGGTTCGGAAGCGCCATCAGCGCATTGAAGATATCTGCGATGTTCCACACTGCCGCAACCGTCATATATGGTCCGATAAATACAGCCAGAATATACAGCCAGCGATAAGTCATCACTACTTTTTTATTCCGGTTGAACAGATATTCCATACACCGTTCTCCATAGTAATTCCAGCCGAGAATCGTAGTAAATGCAAAGAATACCAGACAAAGCATCAGAATAAAAGATGCAACTGCCGACGCAAACGGCAGACCCTTCTGAAATGCTGCCATCGTAATCTCCACACCTTCCAGATTCGGATCATTCCATGTACCTGCTAAGACCACGGAAATTCCGGTCATTGTGCAAATTATGATCGTATCAATAAATGTACCTGTCATAGACACCAGTCCCTGACGCACAGGTTCTTTTGTCACTGCAGCTGCTGCCGCGATCGGCGCACTACCAAGACCCGCTTCATTGGAAAAGATTCCTCTTGCGATTCCTTTCTGCATGGCCATGACCATGGTTCCCATCGCGCCGCCTGCCAGTGCACTTCCGGTAAATGCAGATTTCACAATCGTTACGATTGCTACCGGGATTTCTGTAATATGTGTGATCATAATGATCAGAACAAACACCACGTACAATACCGCCATAAACGGAACTACAATTTCGGATACTTTTGCAATTCGTTTCAGTCCTCCGATCACGACCAGACCGACACAGACTGTCAGAATAATACAAGTGATCACAGTTGCCCATGAATATGTATTTCCAAACATCTGCACGGCATTCTCTGTATTCGGATCAAAGAAATTCTTCACTGCAGATGCAATACTGTTTACCTGGGTAAACGTACCGATTCCAAACAACCCGACTCCGGCTCCGAAAAATGCAAATATTTTTGCCAGCCAGCGCCAGTTTTTTCCCATTCCGTTTTCAATATAATAGAACGGTCCGCCAAGAACATGCCCTTCTTTGTCGATTGTCCGGTATTTGATTGCAAGAAGCCCTTCTGCATACTTCGTTGCCATTCCGAAAAATGCTGCCACCACCATCCAGAACAGTGCGCCCGGTCCGCCTGCCGCAATCGCAGTCGCTACTCCGGTAATATTTCCGGTTCCGATCGTTGCAGAAAGCGCCGTACAAAGTGCTCCAAAGCTGGTCACTTCCCCATGTCCTTCTTCTTCATTTTTTACCATGAATCTGAGTGCTTTCGGCAGATGCCGAATCTGAAGTCCGCCAAGGCGAACGGTTAAATAGATACCTGTTGTCAGGATCAGAATAATGAGCGGCAGTCCCCATATCCGGTCATCCACCCATTTGATCGCTGTGTCGATTTGATTGTAGATTTGTGCTAACATACTTTCTTTCCTCCATCCTTTTGCCTGAGAGATTCTCAGCAAAACCGCATCCAGATCATGCGTCTGCTGATTACACCTTCGGCGCTCTTTTTTCAGAGACTCTCCTGAGTTTAGTGTTTTACAACACTAAAGTAAAGAATAGCATGGTTTTGAAAAGAATGCAAGCCATTTTCTGATTTTCCATTTTAGAAAAACTAATCAATGTTTATAAGTAAAATGCAGAGGGAATACAGACATCGCTCCCTCTGCTTTTTTCTATCCCAGCGCCACATCCAGAATCATCATCAGTGTGAACCCTGCTGCAACACCGATTGTTCCTACATTGGTATGTTTTCCGTTTTGTGCCTCCGGAATCAACTCTTCCACTACAACATAAATCATAGCGCCTGCCGCAAAAGAGAGAAAATATGGCAGAAGCGGAACTACAAGCCCCGTCAGCCAGATTGTCAGAAATGCGGCGATCGGCTCTACAATCCCTGACAGTGTTCCATACACAAACGCCCTCAGTTTTGTAATTCCCTGCGCCCTTAACGGCATGGAAATAATCGCTCCCTCCGGAAAATTCTGAATGGCGATTCCGGCAGACAATACAAATGCCCCTGTCATTGTTATCAGTACATTATCCGAAAGAACTCCGGCAAAGGTCACACCCACTGCCATTCCTTCCGGAATATTGTGCAGCGTCACTGCGAGCATCAACATTGTTGTTTTTCGAAGTGATGCCTGAATCCCTTCCGGCTCCGATTCCTGAAAGTGCTGGTGAGGTGTCACCGTGTCCAGCAAAAGCAGAAAGCCAATCCCAAGCAGAAACCCTGCCGCTGCAGGAATCCATGCAATCTGTCCGCCTTCCTCTGCCATCTCGATGGCCGGGATTAAAAGCGACCAGACAGATGCTGCGATCATGACACCCGAAGCAAATCCAAGCAGACCTTTCTGCAGCTTTTCATTCATCTCTTTTCTCATGAAGAATACCATTGCTGCGCCAAGAGTTGTTCCTGCAAACGGCAGTAAAATTCCAAGTATTACATCCAAATTCATATGTTTCTCCCTTTCGTAATTCTTTTTTTCGATATGTTATCCTATGCTCAGGAGAAGACTTTGGTTCCGTTTAAATGCACATGGAAAAAGAATCCTTATACCGATGCCGTGATCAGTTCCTTTCCGGCTGCCCGGCATTCCTCCAACGCAGCATCATCCGGCGTCTCGTTTGCGATCACACCTTCTTCACAGATCAGATGTGCTCCCGCCTCTTCCATTCTCTGGCACCAGTCACGCATCCACTCTCCGTCACCCCAGCCGTAAGACCCAAACAAAAGTAGCTGCTTACCGGAGATCATCGGCTCCAGTTCTTCCACGAACGGCTCCATTTCGCTGTCTTCCAACTGCTCTGCTCCCATAGACGGGCAGCCGAGCGCAATTTTATCAAATTTTGAAATCGTATCCGCATCTGTCTGTCCAACCTCACATACCTCCGCGGTTCCTCCTGCTGCCTGAATCCCTTCTGCGACCGCCTGTGCCATTGCCTCTGTATTTCCTGTTCCACTCCAATATACTACTGCTGCATTCATGTGAATTCCTCCTTCATTATTGTGCGATTTCCCGGATACTTTTTCCGGCTAAAAATTCTCTGACCACTCCTTCTTTGGCCTGATCATAAGACTTGAAAATCATTTTTGCCCTGGACGGATTACTATATACTTTCCAATATCCGATCATAAGATACTTTCTTCCTTCATTGTGAATAAATCCTTCCACATCTTCCTTCGGATACCCTAAAAACACTCCGATTTCATGGGGAAATCCCAGTTTTCTGCTGCTTATCTGCCTCACTCTTTGAGCCAGTCTTTTGAGCATCTCATCCAGATTCCGCATATGATACCCATATGCCTCAAGCAGCCGCTGATTGTCAGGCAGCATCAGATGATACTCCAACTCACTCCGTCTGAAAAAGAAAACAAGACATCTGCTGTCCCTGCAGGACAGAATTCGATATTCTACCTCTGTCTCTTCAAAAATCTCCTGCAGCTCCTCACACATTTTCTGTTCCATTGTGATCACGCTGGATATCTTGATCCCCTTTAAAAAGGGGGCGCACTGCAGCGCAACCTGAAACCTGGCTTTTAGTTTTATATCTTCATTTTTGAAAAAATAAGACAATGTTTCCGATGACATATGAGCCTCCTTAAATGATTATGATTCTCAATTAGTTTGATATTACCATGTCCTACTCTCAATTTCAACATTTGTTATTGAGAAGTTTTCTCATTATATTTTTCTGAATATTTATCTGCATTTTTATTATTTTTTTATTGTTTAAGAACCTTGTTTGGTGTATAATAAATTTAAGTTATTTGAGCAGAAAGAAGTCTCAAAATACATACAAAAAGGAGAGATTTGCCATGGTAAATTTAATTACAGGACCGAAAGGAACCGGAAAAACACAGCAGATGATTGAGCTTGCTAATGAAAAGGTCAAAACATCTAACGGAAACGTCGTATTTATCAAAAAAAGTCATCGCAACACTACTACTTTAGACTTCGGTGTACGTGCAATCTGCATGGAAGACTATCCTGATATTCTGACAATGGATGAATTTATCGGTTTTCTCTACGGTATGGTAGCAGGTAATCATGATATTGATACCATCTTTATTGACAGCGTATTAAAACAGGCGGATATTTCTTTAAACAACATTTCTGCATTTATGACCAGTCTGAGTAAAATTTCTGCAGAAAATACTCTTGATTTCTTTATCAGTGTGGGGGCTGAGAAAGAATCCATTCCCGATATAGATTCCGACAATTATAACGTTTTGAACTAATGGGTATGAAAAAAGACGATATTCAGTATTTTTTACTGAGTACCGCTTTTTTATACATTATGGTATATCTGTTTTTATTATTCTTCTGATAATGCCTGCTCTTCGCTTTCCGCTTCTGATTTTTTTGTCTCTTTTGCTTTTTGATCCGGCTCTTCTCCGTTCAAAGAAAGTACAGAATTTGCCCGCTCACCTTCTTTGTATTCTACCGTCACAGTATCACCGACATTGTATTTGATAATATCGATAAAATCAACGACTGAAACATCAAAAATATCATCAGAGCCTTCCAACATGATATAAAAGTGAGAATCTCCGTCTACAACGCCCTGTGCGATCTTTGTGATCTTGGAAGCCAGCGTCTTTACTTCTCTCGTATCTTCCGCCTGCTTCTTGATGCCACTCTCATACATCAGATCATTGTAGTTTTCTTCACACTCACTGACCGTATTTCCAATGGCTACAACCTGATATTTCTGCACATTGACCATGGCATACTTTTTCACCAGTCCGGCATCATCTTTCAGCGCCATAAAATAGGTCGGCTCCCCTGAAATATTCAAAAGCAACGGGAATGCCGCTTTGTATTTTAAGTTCTGCACCTGACCTTCTGCTGAAGACATGGCAGACTCTTCTGTCGCGCCTTCCACTTCATAGAACTTCGTCTCCATCGTACGCTGATTCATCAGAACAAATCCTACATTGGACTGGTCTCCTGTGATCGAAGTCACACCTGTATATACCCATACATCATCATCCAGCGCAAGATAGTTGTATCCTGTCGTCGTATGCAGACAATCCTTCTGTCCCAGCACACTGTTTAAAAATCCATGCTTCAACGTACCATAATAATCATACAGCTGTATCAGCATATCTGCGGAGTACGCCCGGTCGATCCACTCCGGTGCATCTTCGATCTTATAATCTTTCGTCTCACCTGTAATGGCATTACATAAAACCACTCTTCCAACTGTGGTACCTCCAAACAGACCGATATTGAATTTCTTCACTGGGCTGATCCAGTATGGAACTCCGTTGTCATCGATCTCAAAACTTAAGTCATTGAAGATATAAGTCGGATATTTGAACCGGAGATGACGGTAAATATTGCGATTGAAATGATCACTGGTCGTATACTTCATCCCTTCATCCAACTTCACCAGTTCGGTATTCTGTGTCGCCATATCGATCTTGATATATGCCGGAATTCCCTCACTCTGATTCGTGAACCATTTGATCAGGCTGGCATAACGCAGGGGAGATACTCTCACGGGCTGATCCTGGTAGTTGATCTGGCTGTACCAGTCATCTACCTCAAACTGAGAGACCATATCCACCATACTTCCCATCTTTCTGTTTCCCAGGATCGTCGCAGAATCTCTGTCAAGCAGCGGAATCTGATCAAATGAGAGTTCCTCGATATCTTTTGTAAATTCTCCATCCTCTACTTTCATCAGCTTCTGATATTTTTTTCGCGTTGACGATCGGAGAAGACAACAGTGTACCTGCTGCATACACGATTACAACTGCGCCAAGAATCCCCAGGATCACTTTCATCCCCTTGGATTCTTTCAGCGCATATCTGTCGTACCGCTTTCTTTTCGCATAGAAAAATGCTGCTGCCACGATCACCACGATCAGAAATATCCAGAACTCCGTAGAATGAATATTGAGTGCCGGCAATGCAACATAATAGTAAATACCGGCAAGAATAACCAATGCCAACACTGCAAGAAGTTTCATTTTACCTTTTTTCATGCTAATTCCCTTTCCTAAAAATAATTTCTACTTTTAAAGTAGTGGGACAATTATAACATCTTCAAAGATAATTCACAATTCTTCTTGCAATTTTTATATCTTTTTAATATTTACCTATGATTTTTCCAACATTTTGTCTTAAAATTTCCGTTTCCAGAGCTCCGGTGCAAGCAGGACAAGACAAGGGAAGATTTCCAGCCGTCCCAGCAGCATATCCGCACAGAATACCAGTTTTGACAGCCAGGAGAACTCAAAGAAATTCTCAACCGGTCCCACCTGTGAAATTCCGGGACCGACATTATTTAAGGTCGTCAGAACCGCACTGACAGAAGTCGCAAAATCATAATTATCGATGGACACGATCAAAACAGAAGATACCAGGATAAGCGCATAACAAATACTGTATACATATACTCCATGAAGGGTCTCTCTGCCTACCTTCTGACCGTTCACAGTCACCACCGTCACTGCTTTAGGATGCAGAATCCGCTTGATTTCCTGCTTTACGCTCTTGCAGAGGATCAGAATTCTCGACACCTTCATTCCTCCACCTGTCGATCCGGCACAAGCTCCGATGATCATGGTGACCAGCAAAATGGTTTTAGAAAATTCCGGCCATAAATTAAAGTCCGCAGTGTAGAATCCCGTTGTCGTGATCACCGCTGCCACCTGAAAACTTGAATACCGGAATGCACTTGCCACACTGCCGTATATATGATAAATATTGCCTGTGATCATCAATATTGCCACAGCGATCACACCAAGATAGGTGCGTGCTTCTTCATTTTTTAATGCACTCTTCCAGTTTTTCATGTAAATTGCAAAATAAATATTAAAATTGATCCCAAACAAAATCATAAATACGGTGATAACCCCGTCAATATACGCACTGTCATAATAGCTCACACTTGCATTTCTGTTGGAAAATCCACCGGTTCCGGCAGTACTGAATGAATGAATCAGTGCGTCATAAAGGTTCATTCCGCCAAATAAAAGGAAAATCACCTCTGCCATTGTCAGAATCAGATACATCAGATACAGAATTCTCGCCGTACTGCGTGCCTTCGGAACAAGCTTGTCTGCTTCC
>ENA-OQKV01000191-OQKV01000191.1-human-gut-metagenome-genome-assembly--contig:-NODE-191-length-26138-cov-2.988620_pt1 | contig 26138 bp, 23 predicted proteins | sample MGYA00242655_ERZ504811 | MGnify/ENA primary metagenome ERZ504811 (study PRJEB26092, sample SAMD00036406) | human gut metagenome | host: Homo sapiens | study: EMG produced TPA metagenomics assembly of...
AGGTGTTGGAACTGTCGTAGGATCACTATTTGGATCACTGATCAAGGGTATCATTGAAACGATCATTACATTCCAGGGAACATTATCATCCTGGTGGACAAGAATCGTGATCGCATTACTTCTTTGCTTCTTCGTAATCTTACAGAGTGTATTTAAATCAATTCGTGAGAAGCGTCTTGCACAAGGTAATGAAAAGTAGATAGTTATATTTGGTTGATGTATTAAAGGAGGAAAACAATATGAATAATATGCCAAAAACAAAGATCGGGATCGTAGCAGTCAGTCGTGACTGCTTCCCAGAAAGTTTATCAGTTACAAGAAGAGAAGCATTGATAAAAGCATATAAAGAAAAATATGATCCTGAGGACATTTATGAATGTCCAGTCTGTATCGTGGAGAGTGAGATTCACATGGTACAGGCATTAGAAGATATTAAAAAAGCAGGATGTGATGCATTAGTTGTTTATCTTGGAAACTTTGGACCAGAAATCTCAGAAACACTTCTTGCAAAACACTTTGATGGACCAAAGATGTTTGTGGCAGCAGCTGAGGAAAGTGGTGATAACCTCTTAGATGGAAGAGGAGATGCATATTGTGGAATGTTAAATGCAAGTTATAATCTGAAATTAAGAAATATAAAAGCATATATTCCTGAATATCCAGTAGGAACAGCAGAAGAATGTGCAGATATGATCCATGAATTTTTGCCAATCGCAAGAACAGTAAAAGCATTAAGTGAATTGAAGATCATAAAGTTTTTGGACCAAGACCACTGAACTTCCTTGCATGTAATGCACCGATCAAACCATTATATGATCTTGGAATCGAAATTGAAGAAAACTCAGAATTAGATTTATTTGAAGCATTTAATCAGCATGAAGGGGATGAAAGAATTCCTGCGATCATAAAAGAAATGGAAGAAGAACTGGGTGCAGGAAATAAAAAACCAGAGATTCTTTCCAAACTTGCACAGTATGAACTGACATTAAAAGACTGGATCAGGGATCATAAAGGTTACAGAAAATATGTAACAATTGCCGGAAAATGTTGGCCAGCATTCCAGACTCAGTTTGGATTTGTACCATGTTATGTAAACAGTCGTTTGGCAGCACAGGGAATTCCAGTATCCTGTGAAGTAGATATCTATGGTGCATTAAGCGAATTTATTGGAACGGTTGTAAGTCAGGATGCTGTGACATTATTAGATATCAACAACTCCGTACCAGCAGATATGTATAATGAAGAAATTAAAGATAACTATGACTATACACAAAAAGATACATTTATGGGATTCCATTGTGGAAACACAGCAAAATCTAAATTATCTTTCTGTGAGATGAAATATCAGAAGATCATGGCAAGAACATTACCGGAAGAAGTGACACAGGGAACATTAGAAGGTGATATCGCACCAGGAGATATTACATTCTTCCGTTTACAAAGTACAGCAGATACAAAATTAAGAGCGTACGTTGCACAAGGAGAAATCCTTCCAGTAGCAACAAGATCTTTCGGATCTATTGGTGTATTTGCTATCCCAGAAATGGGAAGATTTTACCGCCATGTACTGATCGAAAAGAATTTCCCACACCATGGAGCTGTTGCTTTTGGTCATTTTGGAAAAACTTTATATGAAGTATTCAAATACATTGGTGTTGATGTCGATGAGATTGGATTTAATCAGCCAAAGAATATGCTTTATAAGACTGAGAATCCATTTTCATAAATAAATTTTACCTATTAACTTTTTACTCCTTCTTGGGAAAAACTGCATGCGGTTAGCATGCAGTTTTTTCTATGCTTAGAAAAACAAGTAAAAATATTACTAAATATTATGACTGTTTGCGCGGAGCAGCACAAGAGTTACGGACAATAAGATTACATGGAAGTGTCAGACGAATCGGAGTCTGCTGCTCCAGAGAATCTTCTTTTGTCCGAAGTAAAATATAATGAGCAGCATATTCTCCCATAAATTCAGCCGGTGTATGAATCGTTGTCAGCGGAGGGTTTGAAAAACTTGCAACGCTGATATCATCAAAACCAATGATGGATATATCATCTGGAATTTTATAACCATTCTCATATAAAGCACGCATTGCACCGATTGCAAGAGGATCACTGGCAGAGAAAATAGCGGTTGGAAGGTCGCCATCAGCAATCATTTGTTTTGTCATGTTATATCCGGATTCAGCAGAATAATCTCCCTCATAAATAAAAGATTCATGGTCAATGGAATGTTCCTGGCAGAAGTTGATGAAGGTATCTTTACGTTCTTCAAAATATACACTGTTATCAGCGAGAACTTCCTTCCCGCCAAGATAAGCAATCTTTCGATGGCCAAGATCATACAAATAATCTAGTGCTTCAGTAACTGCCTGTTGGAAATCAAGATTGATCGTATCACAATAAATCTTTGGTGTCTTCATATCAACAAAAATAGTGTTGGAATTAAGTTTTTGAAAAGACTTAATCTGAGATTTATTAAATTTACCAATACAAATCAGACCTTGAAGATCCTTGAGTGTGTCAGGATAATTGCAATCGCTCTGGAAAGCACGGACAACGTGGATATTATGATCGGCACAATATTTTTCAATACCGACACGGATTGCCTGATAATAAGGATCTTCCAGTTCCTGAAAGACAGAATACCATTGAAAGATACCGATAGAAATCGATTTTTCAACGGTATTTTTTAGATGCTTTGTATAATTTAATTCCTGGGCAACCTTTAAAACGCGCTGTTTTGTTTCGTCGGTTACACTCAGGGTATCGTCTTGGTTTAAAATTCTTGATACAGTTGCAGCAGAAACAGATGCTTTCTGTGCAATGTCTTTGATTGTTGCCATGGAGATAAAATCCTTTCTCATAAATATTAATTTATCTCATTATAACAGAGAAAAGCACAAAAGTAAATTTAGTAAAATAAAAGTAAAGAATTTAGTAAAAATATATTGACAATTTTACTAAAAAGTTTTACTATAAAAGTATCAAAGACAGCTTACTGAAAACAGGAGGAAAGAAAAATGGGAACAACTAATGGAAAGGTTCCAGGCAGAGTAAAATATACTTTTGCATTTGGAGCATTGGGAAAAGATTTAATTTATGGAATGATGGCGACATTCGCTATGATCTACTTTACGGATGTGTTGAAAGTATCACCGGGTTTTGTAGGAATCGTTTTCTTTGTAGCAAAACTTTGGGATGCATTTAACGATCTGTTTATGGGAATGATCGTAGATAACACAAGATCACGCTTTGGAAAATTCGTACCATGGCTAGTGATCGGAACTTTAGTCAATTCCGTTGTGTTTGTCGCATTATTTACTGACTTTAAATTAACAGGAACTTCACTTTGCATCTTCGTTGCAGTGATCTATGTATTATGGGGAATGACTTATACGATCATGGATATTCCATACTGGTCTGTAATTCCAAACCTTACATCAGATCCACACGAACGAGAAGTTGTTTCCGTTTTACCTAGAATTTTCGCAAGTATTGGACAGTCATTAGTCATCGCAGGATTCGGTGTTCAGATCATTGCAGCCTTAGGTGGAGGATATATCGGATATCATCGTTTTGCTATGATCATTGCAGGAACATTTATTCTTACGATCGGAGTTGCAGTCTGCAACTTAAAAGTAAAAGAAAACAATGCACCAAGTGAGAAGATTTCTTTTAAAGATGTATTCTCAATCATTAAGAAAAATGACCAGTTACAGTCAGCAGTAGGACTGATCCTTCTATATAATGTAGGAATTCAGTTTATCATGGGTGTTGCAGTTTACTACTTTACATATGTATGTGGAAATGCCAACATGTTATCAGCTTTTATGATCAGTGCATCTATCGCAGAAGTTGTTGGATTGATCATCTTCCCAGAAGTAGCAAAGAAATTATCCAGACATACATCATTTTTACTGGCTTGTATCTTACCGTTTATTGGCTTAGCATTATTATTAGTCGTTGGATTTGTATGCCCACAGAATATCGTATTAACAGCAGTTGCAGGAGTGATCGTAAAGACAGGAACAGGATTAGAACTTGGATGTGCGACAGTATTCTTATCTGATGTTGTTGACTATGGTGAGTACAAACTGGGAACAAGAAATGAATCCGTTGTATTCTCTTTACAGACATTGATCGTAAAATTTACAGCGGCTTTAACATCACTTTTCATTGGATTTGCACTGGAACGTACAGGATATATTCCAAATCCAAACGCTGTACAGTCAGCACTGACATTGAATTCTATCAGATTTTTAATGTGTGCGATCCCAGCGGTGTCCATGCTTGTAGCCTATGTAGTTTATAAAAAAGCATATCATCTGGATGACAGTTTTATGAAGAAAGTTATTCAGACAATCGAAGAAAGGAGAGCAAACCGCCATGCCGAACAGTATTAAAAAATTAGAAGAAGCTTTTAAAGAAGGAAAATATGATCAGTTATTAAAAGATATCTATGTAGATGAAAGTGTTCTTGCATATCAGCAGGAACGCTACATCAAAGCATTAGAATCCTTTGAAAAGATTTATGGAGAAAAAGAAGTAGAAATCTATAGTGCTCCAGGAAGAAGTGAAGTTGGAGGAAACCATACAGATCATCAGTTTGGAAAAGTTCTTGCAACTTCCATTAACTTGGATGCGATCGCAATCGTTGCCAAAAGAGATGACGATGTGATTGATCTGAAATCAGAGGGATATGAAAGAATCATAGTTAGTCTTAGTTCTTTTGACCCAGCCAAAGCAGAAAAAGGAACATCACAGGCACTGATTCAGGGAGTTGCTTCTAAATTAAAAGAAGAAGGATATAAAATCGGTGGATTTGAAGCTTATGTAACAAGTGATGTATTAAATGGGGCTGGAATGTCATCTTCTGCTGCATTTGAAGTATTGATCGGAAATATTTTATCTGGGTTATATAACGATATGAAGATCGATCCTGTATTTTTGGCGCAGGCCGGACAGTATGCAGAGAATGTATACTTTGGAAAACCATGTGGATTGATGGATCAGATGGCATCTTCCATTGGAGGTCTGATCAATATTGATTTTGAAGATCCTCAAAGTCCAAAGATCAAAAAGGTTGAAGTGGATTTTGAAGAATATGGACACAGCTTATGCATTGTGGATACAAAAGGATCTCATGCAGATTTAACAGATGATTATGCAGCAATTCCATACGAAATGAAGAAAGTTGCCAATTACTTTAATCAGGAAGCATTAAGAGAAGTTGATAAAGATGATTTTTACTTAAATCTACCAAAGATTAGAGAAATCTTAGGAGATAGAGCAGTTCTTCGTGCAATGCATTTATTTGAGGAAAATAAACGTGTAGATCAGCAGGTAAAAGCTTTAGAAGAAGGAGATTTTGATACATTTAAGAAATTGATCAAAGAATCTGGTGATTCATCCTTTAAATATTTACAAAATGTATATTCAAGCCATGACCTGACAAATCAGAGTGTATCAATCGGATTGGCGATCAGTGATATTTCCTTAGGAGATAAAGGAGTCAGCCGAGTTCATGGCGGAGGATTTGCAGGAACGATTCAGGCGTTTGTGCCAAATGATATTGTTGGTATGTACAAAAAGAACATGGAACATGTATTTGGTGAAGGAGCATGTCATGTCTTAAAAGTACGCCCATACGGAGGAATGAAGGTATTATAAGATGATGAAAGTAAGAATGATAGAACAAAGAGATAACGGAGTCTGCTTATTTGAATTAAAAAATGATGAGATCAAGGTGATCACAAGTAATCTTGGATGTCATGTGTTATCTGTATTTACAAAAGACCGAGAAGGAAACTTTGGAGATGTTGTTCTTGGATTTGAGAATGTGGAAGATTGCTGGCATGGAGATGGAAGTTACATGGGGGCGATCGCCGGACGTGTTGCAAATCGTATCGGAGATGCAAAGTTTGAATTAAATGGAAAGACATATGAATTGGCAGCAAACAATGGAAAGAATTCTCTCCATGGAGGAATCAAAGGATTTAATCAAAAGATATTTAAATATGAATTGCTGGAAGATGGAATCCGTTTTATCTATCTCTCACCAGATATGGAAGAGGGGTATCCGGGAAGTCTTTATCTGAAAGTTGTGTACCGTTTATGTGGCAACACATTAAAAATGGAATATGAAGCAGTATCCAATCAGGATACGCTGATCAATATCACAAATCATTCTTACTTTAACTTATCGGCTGGAAAAGATAAAATTTATCATCATCAGTTAAAGGTAAAAGCGGATGAGATTGCATGTGTTGATGAAAACTGTCTTGCCAATGGAACATTTTTAAAGATAGAAAACACACCATTTGACTTTAAAGAATTTCATGAGATCGGAGAGCGGATCAACGATGATCATGAACAGTTAAAACTTGCCGGAGGTTATGATCATTCTTTCATGGTAAAAGATGAAGATGACCAGTTAGTTCTATATGACAAAGAAACTGGAAGAAAAATGACGATGACAACAACACTTCCATGCATTCAGGTATACACAGGAAACTTTCTGTCTGGCGGATGTAATGGAAAAGGTGGGAAACCATATGAAAACAGAGATGGTGTTGCCTTAGAAGCCCAGTTCTTACCAAACTCCATACATATAGAAAAAGAACCAAAGGTAATTTTAAGAAAAGGCGAAGAATACGAAGCAGTAACAACATATCGATTTGAGGTGGAATAAGATGGATTTACAAAAAGATATCAAAAAACTTGTAACATATGGACTTGATAAAAAACTGATCATGCCAGAAGATGAAATCTATACGATCAATCAATATCTGGAACTGTTTCGATTAGATGAATATGAAGATCCTGATATTGAAGGAGAAGAAATCATCCTGCCAGAGATTTTAGATCGTCTGACAGATACAGCTTATGATCGCTATATCATCAAAAGTGATGATATCGTGACAAGAGATTTATTTGACACAAAATTAATGGGAATCCTGACACCAAAACCAAGCCAGGTCATCAAAGAATTCCGTACCTATTACGAAGAGAGTCCAAAGAAAGCAACAGAGTTTTTCTATGAATTCAGCCAGGATACCAACTATATCCGAAGAGACCGCGTCAAAAAAGATATGAAATGGAAAGTAAATAGTCCATATGGAGATATTGATATCACGATCAATCTCTCCAAACCAGAGAAAGATCCGAAAGCGATCGCAGCAGCGAAAAATGCAAAGCAAAGTTCTTATCCAAAGTGTCAGCTTTGCATGGAAAATGAAGGATATGCAGGAAGAATGAATCACCCTGCAAGACAGAATCACAGGATCATACCGCTTACGATCAATGACAGAAAATGGGGATTCCAGTATTCTCCATATGTATACTACAATGAGCATTGTATCGTATTTAATGGACAGCATGTACCAATGAAGATCGATCGGGCAGCATTTACAAAACTATTTGATTTTGTAAAACAGTTTCCTCATTATTTCCTTGGATCGAATGCCGATCTTCCAATCGTTGGAGGTTCTATCTTAACACACGATCATTTCCAAGGCGGTCATTATGAATTTGCTATGGAACGAGCAGAGATTGAAAAAGAATTTACAATCCCAGGATATGAAGATGTCAAAGCAGGAATCGTTCACTGGCCATTATCTGTGATCCGTATTCAGAGTAAAGATGAAAAACGCCTCATTGATCTTGCTGATCATATTTTGAAAAAATGGCGTGGATACACGGATGAAGAAGCATATATTTTTGCTGAGACAGAAGGAGAACCACATAATACGATCACACCGATCGCACGTAAAAAAGGTGATATGTATGAACTGGATCTGACACTTCGTAATAATATCACAACTGAAGAGTGCCCATTAGGACTTTACCATCCACACAATGAGTATCATCATATTAAGAAAGAAAATATCGGGCTGATCGAGGTTATGGGACTTGCTGTTCTGCCATCTAGATTAAAGGCAGAGATGGAACATTTAAGCCAGTGTCTGATCAAAGGAGAAGATATTGTTTCTAAGGAAGATTTAAAGAAGCATGCAGCATGGGTTGAAGAAATCAAAGGAAAATATACAGATATCAATAAAGGAAATGTCATGGATATCTTAAAAGAAGAGATCGGACAGGTATTTGTTAAAGTTCTTGAAGACGCCGGAGTTTATAAATATAATGAAGAAGGAAGAAAAGCATTCGACCGATTTATTGCAGTTTTATAATGACAAGGTCATAGAAAGGAAAGCAAGACAATGAAAATATTAGTATTAGGCGGAGCTGGATACATAGGTTCTCATACAGTATACGAACTGATCGATGCTGGAGAAGAAGTCGTGATCATCGATAATCTGGAAACAGGACATATCGAGGCAGTTCATCCACAGGCGAAGTTTTATAAAGGAGATTTAAGAGATAAAGACTTTGTAGATAGTGTACTAGATCAGGAAAAAGATATTGATGCAGTCATTCATTTTGCGGCAAACTCCTTAGTCGGAGAAAGCATGGTTGACCCATTAAAATATTACGATAACAACCTTTGTGGAACAAAAACAATGGTGCAGTCTTTAGTAGAACATGGCATCGATAAGATCGTATTTTCTCAACAGCAAGCAACTTATGGAGAACCCAGAAAAAGGTCCGAATCGTGGAGACAGACCGCAACAGAAACCAACAAATACCTATGGAGAAGACAAAGCTTTACCATGGGAAAAAATGTTACAAATGGGGTTGGACGCGCTCATGGACTTCGTTATGTATCTTTAAGATACTTTAACGCCTGCGGAGCACATGTAAGCGGACAGATTGGTGAAGATCATAATCCAGAAACACATCTGATCCCATTGATCTTACAGGTGCCAAATGGAAAAAGAGAAGCAATCAGTATCTTTGGAACTGATTATGATACAAAAGATGGAACTTGTGTAAGAGACTATATTCATGTAACAGATCTTGCACAAGCACATATTCTGGCAGTGAAATACTTAATGGAAGGTAATGAAAGCAACATCTTCAATCTTGGAAATGGTGTTGGATTTACTGTAAAAGAAGTCATCGAAACAGCCAGAAAAGTGACAGGAAAGCCGATCAAGGCTGTGGAAGAAGGAAGAAGAGCTGGAGATCCGGCTGTCTTGATCGCTTCCAGTGAAAAAGCGAAGAATATCCTTGGCTGGAAGCCAGAACATGCAGATCTTGAAGAAATCATTGCATCCGCATGGAAATGGCACAGCAGCCACCCACAAGGATATTGTTCTGTTCAAAAGGAAGACAAATAACTCTTTTTGAACCATAAATCATCCCCGTACCGTTTAGAGCATATTACCTGGCTCTAAGCGGTACTTTTTTGTTTCGTAAAATATCTGGTACGATGTTCAAATAAAAATAAAATGGTGTATACTAAAGAAAATAGTAAGATAAAAGAAGGAGTACGAATCGATGAAACGGTTACTAGGATATTTAAAGGAGCATCTTTGTGTTACGATTCTTGCACCATTATTTAAGATGCTGGAAGCTAGTTTTGAACTATTTGTACCATTGGTCGTTGCCAGCATGATTGATGTAGGAATCGGACATCACGATATTGGATATTTGTGGAAGATGGGAGGATTATTGATCTTACTTGGAATCATTGGATTTTCATTTTCTATCACAGCACAGTATTTTGCGGCAAGATCGGCTGTGTATACAGGAAAGTCGATGAGAAGTGATTTGTTTGCACATATGAATCAATTTTCTTATCAGGAGATTGATCAGGTTGGGACATCAACGCTGATCAACCGCATGAGTAATGATATCAATCAGGTGCAAAATGGAGTTAACATGTTCCTGCGGTTGTTTTTAAGGTCACCATTTGTCGTATTTGGTGCGATGTTCATGGCATTTACGGTGGATCATAAGGCAGCAGTTTCCTTTGTATTTACGATCACAGCATTGGCAGTAGTTGTCGGACTGATCTTATGGATCACGATGCCAATGTATAAGAAAGTACAAAAACAGGTCGATGGAGTATTAAAAAGTACAAGGGAAAATCTTCTTGGAATTCGTGTGATCCGTGCATTTAACAGACAAAGAAGCGAAGAAGAGAATTTCAGAGTACAAAGTGGACAGCTTTATAGCAAACAGATCCATGTTGGAAAGATTTCAGCGTTACTAAATCCTCTGACTTACATGATCATTAATTTGGGGATCATTGCAATCCTATGGTCTGGTGGAAAACAGGTTGATCTGGGTTATTTAACACAAGGACAGATCATTGCCCTGATCAATTATATGTCACAGATCCTTGTAGAACTTGTAAAACTTGCGAATCTTTTGATCATTTTATCTAGAGCGTTTGCAAGTCTTGACCGTGTGGATCAGATTTTTGCATTAGAGCCATCCATGAAGGAAACTGGAAAAACAGATATAGAAGAGAAGAAAGATACACCTATTCTTGAGTTTAAAGATATATCGTTTGTCTATCATGGTGCAAGAAAAGAGACGATCCATCCATTTGATTTTGCGGTGAAAGAAGGCGAAACGATCGGGGTGATCGGAGGTACAGGGTCAGGAAAGAGTACTTTTGTATCTTTGATCGCAAGATTATATGATGTGACATCAGGAAGAATTCTATACCGTGGAGTTGATGAGAAAGAATTAAAGCCAGAATTTATCCGAGGAAAGATCGGATTTGTTCCGCAGAAAGCATCTTTGTTTGAAGGAAGCCTAAGAGATAATATGAAATGGGGTAAAGAAGATGCCACAGATGAAGAAATCTATCAGGCATTGGATATCGCACAGGCAAGAGAATTTGTTGATCAGAAGGAACAGGGATTAGACTTTAGAATTGAACAAAATGGAGGAAACTTATCTGGCGGACAAAAACAGAGACTAACGATCGCAAGAGCATTAGTACGTAAACCTGAGATCTTAATTCTTGACGATAGTGCATCCGCACTTGACTTTGCAACAGATGCAAGACTTCGAAAAGCGATCAAAGAAAATACAGATAATATGACAGTATTTCTTGTATCCCAGAGAGTATCAACGATTCGTAATGCTGACCATATCTTAGTGTTGGATGATGGAAAGATTGCAGGAATCGGGACTCATCTACAGCTATTAAAAGAGAATCAGGTATATAAAGAAATCTGCGCATCACAGATGGCAGGAGAGGAGGCATAAGATCATGAAGAAAGACAAAAAACAAAAGACATTACAAAGGATCATGGAATATATGAAGCCTTATCGATTTTTGATCTTTGCGTCTTTAGTGTTGGCGGTGATCAGTGTGGCACTGACACTTTATGTTCCGATTCTGACAGGACAAGGTGTGGATTGCATTATATCAAAAGGAAATGTTGATTTTGCAAGATTGATAAGTATTATAAAAACGATCGTGATCTGTATCGTATTGACGGCAGCAGCGCAGTGGCTGATGAATCATGTCAATAACCAGATTACATATAAGATTGGAAAAGATTTAAGGATTCAGGCATTTGAGCATTTGCAGAAACTGCCATTATCTTATGTAGATGCACACTCCTCAGGAGACTTGATCAGCCGTATCGTAACGGATATTGATCAGTTTACGGATGGATTGCTGCTTGGATTTACACAGTTATTTACTGGTGTGATCACGATCATTGGAACCATTTGTTTTATGTTAGGAATCAATCCATGGATCACATTAGTCGTTGTTATTTTAAGTCCGTTTTCGTTTTTTATCGCAAGTTTTATCTCAAAGCGAAGTTTTAATATGTTCCGGAAACAATCACAGACTAGAGGAAATATGACAGGATTTGTCAATGAAATGCTTGGAAATATTAAAGTGGTCAAAGTGTTTGATCATGGAGAAAAAGCACAGGAAGAGTTTGATCAGATCAATGATGATCTTGCATATTACTCCTTAAGAGCGACATTTTTCTCATCTATCACAAATCCGGCAACCAGATTTATGTATTCAGGAATCTATGCAGGGGTTGCGATCGCAGGATGTATGAGTGTTATTCGCGGAAGTATCAGTGTTGGTCAGTTATCAAGTTTTTTAAGTTATACAAACCAGTATACAAAGCCGTTTAATGAGATCACAGGGGTTATCACAGAATTTCAGAATTCTTTAGCTTCTGCGGCAAGAGTTTTTGAATTATTAGATGAGGAGCCGATGATTCCTGATGCCAAAGATGCGAAGGAGTTACAGGATGTGAAAGGAAATGTAGAATTAGAGCATGTGGACTTTTCTTATGTGAAAGAAGTACCTTTGATCCAGGATTTTAATCTGAAAGTGGAACCAGGACAGCGGATTGCAATCGTTGGACCGACAGGATGTGGGAAAACAACGTTGATCAATCTGTTAATGCGTTTTTATGATGTGAATGTAGGAATGATCAAGGTGGAAGGAAATGATATCCGGGATGTCACAAGAGAAAGTTTACGATCCAGTTATGGAATGGTACTTCAGGAGACATGGTTAAAAGCAGGAACGATTCGTGAAAATATCTGCTATGGAAAACCAGATGCAACTGAGGAAGAGATGATCATGGCAGCAAAAGAAGCCAATGCACATGGATTTATCGAGCGAATGCCAGATGGTTATGATACGATCATTACAGAAGGTGGCGGAAATCTCTCTCAAGGACAGAAACAGCTCCTTTGTATTGCAAGGATCATGTTAAGTCTTCCTCCAATGCTGATCTTAGATGAAGCGACATCATCAATTGATACGATGACAGAGATCCGAATTCAGAAAGCATTTGAAACGATGATGAAAGGAAGAACAAGTTTTATCGTAGCCCACCGACTTTCAACGATTCAGAATGCGGATGTGATACTTGTTATGGAAAATGGACATATTTTGGAGCAGGGAACACATGAAGAACTTTTGGAGAAAAATGGTGCGTATGCCAGATTATATAACAGCCAGTTTGCACCAGTATAAATGGTAAGATTTTTGACTGGAGATGTCATATGGAAGAAAAAGGAATGAAAAAAAGAAAAAATTATTGAGGTTGTTTATAGAAACATTTTATTTAAGTGCATTTACCTTTGGTGGCGGCTATATGATCGTATCTTTGATGAAGAAGAAGTTTGTGAATGAATATCATTGGATCGAAGAAGACGAGATGCTTGATCTGGTGGCGATCGCACAATCAGCCCCAGGAGCAATCGCAGTGAATGGAGCAATCGTTGTTGGCTATAAATTAGCAGGTATCAGTGGTGTGATCGTAAGTGTATTCGGAGCTGTTCTACCGCCATTTTTGATCATATCTGTAGTCTCTGTTTTTTATGAAATATTTCGGGATAACAGGATTGTTGCAGCGATGCTTTCTGGTATGCAGATGGGTGTTGGTGCGGTGATCATCAGTGTTGTGTACGAGATGGCAAAAGGGCAAAGTAAGAAGGAAAACAGAATAGAACTTGCGATCATTATGGTTGTGGCATTTATGGCAAGTTATGTCTTTAATATTAGTGTGATCTACATTATTCTTGCATGTATTGGAGTTGGAATTGTACAATATGGTATTTCAAGAAAGAAGACAGGAGGCAGAGAATGATCTATTTGCAATTATTTTTAAGCTTCTTAAAGATCGGAGCATTTAGTTTCGGAGGCGGATATGCAGCAATGCCAATGATACAGCAGCAGGTGGTAGATGCATATCATTGGCTGTCTGTATCTGAATTTGGAGATCTCGTGACGATTTCACAGATGACACCGGGACCAATCGCAATTAATGCGGCGACTTTTGTTGGTATAAGGGTAGTTGGATGGCAAGGAGCATTATGTGCAACGATGGGATGCGTATTCCCGGCGTGTGTGATCGTTACAGTGATTGCTTATTTTTATGTAAAATATCGTCATATGGAAGGACTACAAATGGTGTTAAATACCTTACGTCCTGCGGTGATCGCACTGATCTTAACTTCTGGAATTACGATCCTTACGCAGGCATTTTTTCAGGAAAGTCATATAGATCTTCAACAGATCAACTGGATACAGGGTAGTATTTTTATCATTTGTATGTACCTTTTATTGAGAAAGAAAAAAGATCCGATCATTGTCATGCTGTTTGCGGGTGTGCTAAATGTGATTGGAAGCTTTTTCATTTCGTAGGAAATTTCAATGAAATCCCCTATGAAATAAAAAAATGGGAATATAAACGATGAGAGTGGTAAAAGTATAAATAAAACAATAGGAAGTGATAGATTTGAGTAAGATGCAAGAAGCGAAGAAACTATTAAAACAATACTTTGGATACGATGAATTCCGCCAAGGTCAGGAACAATTGATCGAGGCAGCATTAAATGGGCAGGATGTCTTAGGGATCATGCCGACAGGAGCAGGAAAGTCTCTTTGTTTTCAGATTCCAGCATTGATGATGGATGGAATTACACTTGTGATCTCTCCACTGATCTCGCTGATGAAAGATCAGGTTGGGACACTGAATCAAGCCGGAATTCATGCGGCATTTTTAAATAGTTCTCTGACACAGGGACAGTATCATACCGCATTAAAATATGCGATGCAGGGAAGATACAAGATTATCTATGTGGCACCAGAACGCTTGGAAACAGAAGGTTTTATCAATTTTGCGCTAAATAGTGGAGTGAAGATATCAATGTTGGCAGTTGATGAGGCACATTGTGTGTCTCAGTGGGGGCAGGATTTCAGACCAAGTTATCTAAAGATTTTGGAATTTTTAAAGAAACTTCCGTATCGGCCTGTACTGACTGCATATACAGCAACAGCGACAGCAGAAGTCAGGGATGATATTATGGATATTTTGAACCTGAGAGATCCATTTGTATTAACGACAGGGTTTGATCGGGAGAATCTTTACTATGCAGTAAAACGTCCAAGGGATAAGTATAGAGAATTACTAAGTTATTTAAAAGAAAAAGAAGAAAAGATGCCAGGAAGCAGCGGGATCATTTACTGTTTATCTAGGAAAAATGTTGAGGAAGTCTGCTATCAGTTAAGAGAAGATGGATTCTCCGTGACAAGATACCATGCAGGATTATCGGATGAAGAACGAAAGGAAAATCAGGAAGATTTTATCTATGACAGAAAGCAGATCATGGTAGCGACAAATGCCTTTGGAATGGGAATCGACAAGCCGGATGTCCGTTTTGTTGTTCATTATAATATGCCGAAGAACATGGAAAGTTATTATCAGGAAGCAGGAAGAGCAGGACGTGATGGAGAACCTGCGGAATGTATCTTATATTATGCGCCGATTGATAACCGAACCAATCGTTTTCTGATCGAAAATGGAGAGGAGAATGAGGAATTAGATGCAATCACAAAGCAGATCGTGATGGAAAGAGACTGGGAAAGACTTCGTCAGATGACATTTTACTGCTATACGAAGGAATGTTTACGTCATTATATTTTAAATTATTTTGGAGAACAGACAAGCGGATACTGTGGAAACTGCTTAAACTGTCTGACCGAGTTTGAAACGGTTGATGCAACAATGGAAGCGAAAGCTATCATCCAATGTATTAGAGATTGTTATCGAGATTTCGGACTATCCACGATCGTTGATATTTTAAAAGGTTCAAAGAGCCAGAAAGTATTAAGCCGTCATTTAGATGAGAATTCACAATATGGAGCATTGGCATCAGAAAGCATTGCAAGGATACGACAGATCATCAATGAAATGTTAGTCTATGGATATCTGGAAATGACAGCTGATGAATATCCGGTTTTAAGCGTTGCAGACATTACTAAGATTGATGATAACTGGAACTTTGAGATCAAGATTCCAAAAGAAGTCGAAAAAGAGAAAGAAGAACGCAAGATTCAGACGAAGAAACGTAAGAAAGCAGGGGCTGTGGCAGCACTTGCTGAGGAAGATACAGAATTGTTCGAAGCATTACGTGTACTTCGAAGAATGATCGCATCCGAACAGAAAATCCCGCCATATATGGTATTTTCCGATAAGACACTGGTACATATGAGTACGATGAAACCTTCTAATGATGAGGAAATGTTAGAAGTCAATGGAGTCGGAGAACATAAGCTTCAGAAATATGGCGAACGTTTTTTAAATGAAATTCAGAAATATAAATAAAATACATAGATAATAGGAAAAGGAATTCCGTATGAACTATTTTGAAACAAATTTAGAAGAAATATCAAGATCCATACAGTTGCTTGCGCAGATATTTGAATATCAGGTGTTTGAACTTCAAGTCGAAGAAAAAGATGGAAATCAAACAGGATATGTTCCATATATGATGAACGATGCAATTGAGTGTTATCTAAGTTTTCATGGACTTTGTATCTCTGGAAAATATGACAAAGACTATGAAGGAGAGATGTGGGCACAACTGGAAGAACGAGAAGGTCGTTATGGGTTGATCGTTCATCAGGGAGAAGAAAGTGTTTTTACAATGTGGTTTGATGAGATCATGGAACATACGAACTGTTACCGGTATCATGAGATCGGACATTTCTGGAGAGATGGAGCTGAGCAGTGGCGTCAGCTAGTCTATATGATTGGAACGATCCGTGAGAAATATCGCTTTTTAGGGGAAGAAGTGTGTAATGATCAAGAGATGGAGATCATGTCACTGATTGAATTTGCACCATTTTATTACTATTTTCCGATCAATGAAGATCCAGAAGAATGGTATGACAAAACCGAAGAAGGATTAAAATGTATGAGAAATCTTGCTATGCAGGCAGGTGATAAAGATTATTTAAAATGGATCGATAAATATGAGAAGCACCCAACCAAACGAATGGAGATGACGCTTGCAAAGAAACTGCAAGATCCAAAGAGACAAGATTTATATGAATTGATCTGCGAGAAAGTCTGCAATGCTTCTGATCCATATCCAGCAAGGAATTATGGAGAAAGAATCGATCAGAAGATTCAACGATACAGGGAACAGGTTGATAAAAAACTGAAAGAACAAGGATTTACAGGAACTTATCCACAATATGAGAGTGAACATTTATCGGTTTGTGTAACAGAAGAACATCCATTTACGATCTTGGAATCTGAAGATTTTAAATTTAAGATTCAGTTGATGATCTCAGAATGCAGAGAAAAACATCCGAGAAAAAATGCTGGATTTTTTAAAGGATATCAAAGAAAAGGCAAAATAAAAAGACTCGATTTTTAATTATGAAAATCGAGTCTTTTCTTTCACTGATTTATTTATTCTTCAGCCGCTTCTTCGTCTTCATCTTCAGGAACAGCTTCAGGTTCTGCGATGTTAACGACCAGAGTATCTTCTGGTGTAACAAGAGAGATTTTGCTGTTAGCAGCTAATGGCAAGTCTTTGACATGGATCATATCACCAACATTGTACTGTGTTAAATCAATCTCAACCTTTTCAACGATTATCAGCTGGGAATGTCTTTGTATTCGATTTCAGATAAGGACTGTTCAACGATACCATTCTGTACAGCATCTTCGTTTAATAATTCGATCGCAGCAGTTGTATGGATCTTTTCGTCAGCAACTAATGCCTGGAAGTTAATAAACATTGTTTCGTTTTTCATGGCATTGTAGTCGATTTCTTTTACGATGGCGTCTACATTTTCTCCGTCAACAAGTAAAGTAATATGAGCCCCTTTTTTTGTTATCCTTTTAAGAATTTAGCGGCTTCACGGGAATCAACTTTCAATGGAATGGAATTTTCGATATCTCTGCCAAACAGATTTCCGATAACATAACCTTCTTTTCTTAATTTTTTAGCCTTTGTTTTCAAATCTCTTTTTTCTGCAGTTAATGTGTTCATAAAAAAGTTCCTCCTTGAAAAAACATTAAGATATTATGCATGTTATGGTATAACACCGGAAGTACTTTGTGTATAAAATATATAAATACACAAAAAGAGCTCCCAGTGTAGTGGAAGCTCTTGCTGTATTGTAGGTGTTTCTATGCACTTGAGTTTATTATATCACTACTTTTTAATTTTTAAAGGGGTAAAATTGATGTATTTTTAAAAGAACAAAATGAATAAAAATCACATATATTAAATAGAAGAAAAAAGAAAGGAAAAAAGACTGTGATTTATGATTTTGCCGTTATCGGCGGTGATATGAGACAGGTATATTTAGCCAATTATCTAAAAAATCAAAGATATCAGGTTATCACATATGCAACCAAAAAAGAAGGCTCAGAATGCAAGGAAGGTAAATCTTTTGAAAATGTCATAAGAGAAGCAAAGTGCATTATTGGCCCCGTCGTTTTTTCAAAAAACGGGGAAATCACAGGAAGTTCTATCAACAAAAAAATGTCAGTAGAAACACTGCTTCAAGAAATGACGAAAGAACAGATTTTATTGGGGGATGTATCAATGAAGAAATTCGACATGAATGTGAACAAAAAAGAAATACAAAGCATTTGACTTCATGAAAATGGATGATGTCGCTATCTACAATGCGATCGCAACTGCAGAAGGTGCGATCATGGAAGCAATCAAGATGCAGCCGATTAATCTTCACAAAAGTCGTTGTCTGGTCCTTGGCTATGGAAGATGTGCAAAAGTTCTTGCAGCGAAACTAAAAGGAATGGATGCTCAGGTAACAGTCTGTGCCAGAAATAAAACAGCAAGAAGTCTTGCAAAATCTTTTGGACTTGAGGTTATGGATTTTACGGAACTAAAACGGCGGATCTGTCAGTATGATCATATTTTTAATACCGTTCCAAAACAGATCCTAAAAGAAGATATCCTCAGGAAGATCTCCAAAGAATCCTGTATCATAGATATTGCTTCCTATCCTGGTGGAACAAACCATCAAATGGCGGAAAAACTAGGAATCTGTGCAAAACTATGCCCAAGTCTTCCAGGCATTTATTCCCCGAAATCTTCTGGGATCATGCTTGCAAAAAAAGTTTTAGAAATCAGTGGAGAGATCAAACATGGTATTGAAAAATAAAAGAATCGGAGTAGCAATGACAGGTTCCTTTTGCACTTACACAAAAGCCTTTGAACAGATCGATTGCTTACTAGAAGAAGGTGCGATCCTGCAGACGATCTTTTCTGACATATCCCAGCATATCAAATGCAGGTTTGGAAAAGGTGAGGAATTTGTAAAAAGAGCACACGATATGACAGGAAATGAACCGATGAAAACGATTGAAGAAGCAGAAATCATCGGTCCGACAGGGTGTCTGGATATCCTGATTTTAATGCCATGTACAGGAAATACCATGGCGAAACTTGCCAATGGAATTACAGATACCCCGGTTTTAATGGCAGCTAAAGCGCAGCTGCGGAATGAAAAACCAGTCGTTATCTCTATGGCGAGCAATGATGCCTTAGGTATGAATCTTAAGAATATCGGGAATCTTTTAAATCATAAGCATATTTATTTTGTACCATTCGGACAGGATGATCCGGTAAAGAAGCCAAACTCCATGATCGCGGATACAAGACTGCTCATTCCGACAATTTTGCAGGCATTAAAAGGCAGACAATACCAGCCGGTTCTCATTGATCATAAAAATAAAAAGAGGTAGCGTGTATGTGTGGAATTGCAGGATTTCTAAATCCTAGAAACAATGATAAAAAAACAGAGAAAGAAATATATCAGATCTTAAAGAAAATGAATGAAGTTCAAAGACATCGAGGTCCAGATGATGAAGGGATATTTTTGGAAAATGGCTGTGCATTAGGGCATGTACGATTGTCAATCCTTGACCTTTACAGGGGACATCAGCCAATGTGTAAAAAGAAAGAAGGAAATACCTACGCAATCATCTTAAATGGCGAGATTTATAACATGAAAACGTTAAAAGAACAACTGATCAAAGAAGGAGAAATGTTTTCGACAACGAGTGACACGGAAGTTGTATTAACCGGGTATATCAGGTATGGAATTTCTTATATTGAAGAGTTGAATGGAATTTTTTCTATTGCTCTGTGGGATGGGAAACGGAAGAAATTATATTTGATCAGAGATCGTGTTGGTGTGAAGCCATTATTCTATACAAAACGGGGAGATACATTAATCTTTGCATCTGAGATCAAAGGCTTGTTTGCCTATCCAGGAGTCAAACCAGTGATCAACAGAGAAGGACTTTGTGAAATCTTTGGGTTGGGACCTGCAAAGTCATATGGAAAAGGAGTGTTCAAAGATATTTATGAAGTCCTTCCAGGGCATTTACTTGGAATACGATCGTAGAAGGGCTGAAAGATCGTGCATATTGGGAATTGAAAGCGAAAAGAACAACACAGACAGCGAAAAAGATACGATCGAGCATACAAGGTGGCTAGTAAAAGATGCCGTGGAAATGCAGATGTTATCCGATATTCCAATCAGTACATTTTTATCCGGTGGAGTTGACAGTAGTCTTGTCACAGCAATCTGTGCAAAAAAGCTTCAAAAAGAAGGAAAAAATTTAAACACATTTTCCTTTGATTTTGTAAATAATCATAAATATTTTAAATCAAACGCCTTCCAGCCAAGCGAAGACCGCCCATGGGTTGACAAGATGGTTGATCATGCAAAGACAGATCACAGATATTTGGAATGCGACAATGAAAATATGATCGAAAATCTATACAAAGCAGTTGATGCCAGAGATCTTCCATGTATGGCAGATGTGGAGTCTTCGATGCTATATTTTTGTTCGAAAGTTGTAAAATATAACAAAGTAACATTAACAGGGGAGTGTGCGGATGAAATTTTTGGCGGTTATCCATGGTTTCATAAAGAGGAATGCTTCAAGGCAGAGATTTTCCCATGGTCTATGGATATGCAGCCAAGGAAAATGCTGTTAAATGATGATATCATACAGAAAGTGGATTTAGAATCTTATGCAAGAACAGCTTATCAAAAGACGATCAATGAGACGCCAAAACTTTATGGAGAAGATCAGATCGAAGCTAGAAGAAGGCAGATTTCTTATCTGAATCTAAGATGGTTTATGGTAACCTTAATGGATCGCATGGATCGCACGAGCATGCATTGTGGGTTAGAAGCACGAGTGCCGTTTGCTGATCACAGGATCGTGGAATATCTTTATAATGTTCCGTGGGAGTTAAAATGTTTAAATGGTGTGGTAAAAGGATTGCTAAGAGCAGCAGGGGAAGGAATCCTGCCAGATGAGGTATTGTATCGAAGAAAAAGTCCATATCCAAAGACGTATGATCCAAACTATGAAAAAATCTTATCCAAAGAACTTCTGAAAGTTATGGCAAAAAAAGGAGCACCGATCAAAGAACTGATCGATGCATATAAACTAAGCAGATTCTTAGACAGTCCGAAAGACTATGGTAAACCATGGTATGGACAGCTGATGGCAGGTCCTCAGATGATCGCTTACCTTCTGCAAGTCAATTACTGGCTGGAAAAATACCAGATCACATTGGATCTAAGTTAGCTAGATTAACATAAAATGTCTTAAAATATATAGCCATCCCGTAACTGTAAATGCACTAAACATCGTTGTTAACATGACAACACTGGAAGAAAGAGTTCCCTCATGTCCCATATTCTTCGCCATAACAAAACTACTTACTGTTGTTGCAGAACCAAGCATGATAAGGATGGCAACCAACTTATCGGTACGGAATCCAAGTTTCACTGCAATTGGCAGGAAAATGGCACAAAGACCAATAAGTTTCATAAAAGCAGCAATGGCAGATGGTTTGATCTTTCCAAAAGCTTTTTTGATATCGAAGGTAGCGCCCATCGCCATGAGTCCCATTGGAGTGGCGACATTTCCAATGCTTGAAATAACCTTTTTAGGGATTGCAGGCATTGGAATTTTTAATGCAGACCAGACAAGTCCAGCAACAATTCCGATAAGGATGGGGTTTGTCACGATTCCTTTGAGCGTTTTTTTCACAACAGTACGGTCAAGCCCACTCTGTCCAGGTTTAAATACAGATAAGATAACAACAGCCATCATATTATATAATGGTACACTTCCAATGATCATCAAAGGAGCCATTCCGGCATTTCCATAAATGTTTTGGATAAATGCGATTCCAAGGAGAGCAGCACTGCTTCGGTAAGCCGCCTGAATAAATTCTCCACGGACCGTTTTATCACCTAGCAGACAAGAAATCAGAAAAGAAATCGTAATACTGATTATGGTAACGATAAAACAAAACAGGACAAACTTAACATCCCAGACTTTTGAAAAATCAACCGTTGCAAGATCCTCAAATACCAAGACAGGCAAAGGAACCATAAAAACAAACTTATTCATTTTCGAAGCAAAAATATCATCAATCCATCCAATCTTTTTAAAGACAAGTCCTAAGATCATCATCAAAAAGACAGGAACTGTAGCGTTTAAGCTAAAGATTAAATTTTCCATAATTACTCACTTTCTGTAGTATAAGCTGAACTTTTCTTTGGTGTGATCAGATAGTGGTAGACAAAATGTTTCACTGCAACAAAATGTTTTCTCGTCCACACAAGACAAAAACCACTGAAAACAGGCAGAAAACATACAAGAGAACCAGTATGTCCAAAGTTTTTGCAAGATAGATAAGAAATGATAACACCAAAATGGAAACAAAGCAAAACAGAAGCGAAAAATTTCCATTTTCTTAAGGCATCGGGATCTTTACTGCAAAGATATTCTGTCATAGATGTCGTAAACTGACGTAGGTTATTCGTAGAAAAAATTGTAGAGCAGGTAAATCCATCCCCACCCTTAAAGGAACACCACTGAATTGCCATTGCAAAATACAACGGATAGAGGGCAATGAAATCATTCAGATCCGATGGAAGAAAAGCAACGATCAAGGCTGCCATTGCATCTATAAAAAGACTGACATAAGGAAGATGTAGTCTTGTAAATTTTGGTAAGATCACAGTCAGTGACAATGCAAACATATAAATAAAGACACCAATCAGACGCACAATAAAATTTGCATCCGGATGTCCTGCAAAGTCTGCAAACACAGAGATCAGATTCGAAGTCTGTGCAGAACCGAAGAGTTCATGATGATTAAGAATTGCAAAACCACCAAGAAATCCCCCAACGATTGCCATATTAAAATGAATCCAACGATCCATATCCCTACTACACATGAAAAAACCAGCTTTCTTTAAAATATTTCCAAAATATTATATATCCATCCAGAAGAATTGTAAAGATGAGGAAGAGATAAAAAAGAAGCAAAATTTTCATACAACAATGAAAATTTTATGGTATTATTACTGATAGAGTAGCTTATAAATGCAAAGATAAAAACGCAACGTACAATCATTTATGTACCAGAGCCGGTAGGTAGCCCGGCCGTCCTATATAAATAGGGTAAGTAACCTGCCCCTCCGGGTTGTCCATTCTTTGCCTAATTAATTTTAGGAGGGATTCTTATGGACAAAACAAATGGAAAACTGACGGTATATTTTGAAAAGCCATTTTGGGTAGGCATATTTGAGCGTACGGAAGACGGCAAACTATCTGTGGCGAAGATAACGTTTGGTGTAGAACCAAAAGATTATGAAGTGCAGGAATATATTCAAAAACACTATTTTCGTTTGAAATTCAGTCCAGCTGTTGAAACTGTTGTAAAGGATTTAAGAAGAAATCCGAAACGGATGCATCGAGAAGCAAAAAAGCAGATGCTGGAAACAGGCATTGGGACAAAATCGCAGCAGGTGTTGAAATTACAGCAGGAACAGAACAAACAGAAGCGTAAAGAGAAAAGTCGCAAGAAAAAAGAGACCAAAAAACAACGAACGTTTGAGCTGAAACAGCAAAAGAAAAGAGAAAAGCATAAGGGACATTAAAGTCCCTTGGTCTTTTCATAAGTGAATCATCTATATAAAAGACCTGTTGTTTGATGACAGGTCCTGTTTGTATGCTATAAATGCTTATTACCCAGCACCACCAGCAAAAAAATTCCAGCCACATAGAATTTATGTTCTTCTGAGTGAAGAAGGAACCATTTATAGATTAGAAATCAATACCGTTTAACATACATACCCACTTAAGTTTTTCAATCTTGTAATTGTCCACACTTTAGACTTCTGGTATATGATAAAAATAAATAAACGATCGGAAGAGCAGCATTAGAATTTTGCCACGTTTTTTACGGATTCGCAGCCGGCTTGGTGCGTTGTTTGAGCTTCAAAGAGTTCTGGTTTGAATATCATTGAAGGCGAGTTACGCAAGGAAAGCCGGCGGATCAGCGATCTGTAAAAAACGTGAGGAAAATTCTCTAGCTGTTCTTCCGATCGTTTATTTATTTTTTCTCATATACTCAAAATCTAAAGTTGGCCAACTACAAATCTGAAATTTCATTTTCCAGCAGATTCACCGCTGCCATCGCATCTTCTGTATAATAATCTGCTCCGATATTGTGTGCGATATCTTCCGTCACAACAGCTCCCCCCAACCCAGATTGGTTCACTGCATCCTGCTTCGTGAAGTGCTTTGATCGTTCTTTCCATTGATGCACAAAAAGTTGTTGTCATTAATGCACTTAGCCCAATCGCTTTTGGCTTGTATTTCTTATAAGCTTCTACTACCTTTTCAACTTTAACATCTTTTCCAAGGTCGATGATCTTATATCCATAACTTTCCAGTACAACTTTCACGATGTTCTTTCCAATATCATGAATATCACCTTCTACGGTTGCTATGATGATCGGTCCTTTTTCTTTTCCATCATTTGCTGAAAATGTTTCTTTAACAACTTCAAATGCTTTCTTCGTTGTCTCTGCTGACTGAATTAACTGTGGCAGGAAGATTTTTCCTGTCTCATAGTCTTTTCCTACGATATTTAACGCTGGTATGATCACTTCATTAATTACTGTCAGTGCTTCTTTATCTTTCAGTTCTTCTTTTGTGACTTTCTCTACTTCATCTTTTAATCCGTGAATGATCACATCTTTTAATGTGAAGTTTGTTGTTGCCGCCGCTGCGGCTGGTTTTGTTTCTTTATCTTTGGACTGGTTTTTAATATAAGTCTGACTATCCACGTCTTTGTAGAACAGCACATGAAATGCATCTATGGTTCCCATCAATTCTGCATCTAACGGATTGATGATCGGTAAATCCAATCCTGCTTCCATTGCTAATGCTAAAAATGTTCTATTTAATAACGGACGGTTTGGCAATCCAAAGGATACATTCGATACCCCTAATACGGTATGGACACCTAATTCTTTTTTTACCTATCTTGATCGCTCGGAGTGTTTCTTTTACTTCTTTTTGCTGTGCAGATGCTGTTAATGTCAGACAGTCGATGATGATATTCTCTTTACCGATTCCGTATTCAGCTGCTTTATTGACAATCTTCTTGGCGATTTCAAATCGTTCTTCTGCTTTCAGCGGAATTCCGTCTTCCAGAGTCAGTCCGATCACAACTCCTCCATATTTCTTAGCAATTGGGAAGATTTTTTCCATGACTTCGTCTTTACCATTTACAGAGTTGATCAATGTTTTTCCATTATAATAACGACAGGCATTCTCAATCGCATCTGCTTCGGAACTGTCAATCTGTAATGGAAGTGTGACAACTTCCTGCAACAGACGTACAACCCGTTTCATTGTCTCTGGCTCGTCAATTCCAGGAAGTCCAACATTAACATCTAGTACTTCCGCTCCAGCTTCTACCTGTTTAACTGCTTCCACCACAAGTTCATCATAGCGCTCTTCTAACAACGCTTTTTTCATCTTTTTCTTACCCGTTGGGTTTAGACGTTCTCCGCAGACGATCACATGATCTCCAAACGTAACTGTCTGTGTCTGACTGGATACTCTTGTTTTCTTCTCAACTGTTCTCTCTGCCACTGCTTTAGGCGCAGCTTCTGCAAGTTTTCCTATAAATTCTGGTGTTGTTCCACAGCATCCACCAACGATTGCTGCACCTCTTGCCATATAATCTTTCATAGATTCCACATATTCTTCTGGTGTCACATGATAGTGTGTTTCTCCATGTTCTAAACATGGAAGTCCGGCATTGGGCTGTAACATCACTGGAATACTTGCTTTTTTTAAGATTTCGTCAATGATCGGTTTTAATTCATCGGGTCCTAAAGAACAATTGACTCCCAATGCATCAACTCCTAAGCCCTCTGCAACATTAATAAATGTTTCCGGATCATTTCCAGATAATGTTCTTCCATTTTGCTCGAAGGTCATTGTAACAAACACTGGAAGGTCTGTGTGTTCTTTGACCGCCAGAACTCCAGCTTTCACCTCATATAGATCACTCATTGTCTCAAACAGTACAAGATCTACTTGATCTTTTAC
>ENA-OQKV01000194-OQKV01000194.1-human-gut-metagenome-genome-assembly--contig:-NODE-194-length-25388-cov-3.151182_pt1 | contig 25388 bp, 20 predicted proteins | sample MGYA00242655_ERZ504811 | MGnify/ENA primary metagenome ERZ504811 (study PRJEB26092, sample SAMD00036406) | human gut metagenome | host: Homo sapiens | study: EMG produced TPA metagenomics assembly of...
CTACTTCGACCGCGGCCCCGAGTACGGCTGCGGCAAGCCGACCTGCGGCGTGGGCTGTGACTGCGACCGCTATATGGAGATCTGGAACCTGGTGTTCAGCCAGTTCGACGCCGACGGCAAGGGCCACTACGAGCGTCTGGCACGCCCCAACATTGATACCGGCATGGGTCTGGAGCGTCTGGCCTGCGTGATGCAGGGCGTGGGCAACCTGTTCGAGGTCGATACCGTCCAGAGCGTGCTGCACCATGTGGAGCGCATCGCCGGCAAGACCTACGGCACCAACCCCAAGGAGGACATCTCCATCCGCGTCATCACCGACCACATCCGCAGCTGCACCTTTATGGTGTCTGACGGCATCCTGCCCTCCAACGAGGGCCGCGGCTACGTGCTGCGCCGTCTGCTCCGCCGCGCTGCCCGCCATGGCCGTATGCTGGGCATCAGCCGTCCCTTCCTCGTGGAGCTGGTGGAGACGGTCATCCAGTCCAGCGAGTCCGCTTACCCCGAGCTGCGTGAGCACGACGCCTATATCAAGAAGGTCATCGGCACCGAGGAGGCAAACTTTGCCCGCACCATCGATGCCGGCATGAACATCCTGAACAACATGATCGACGGTCTGGAAAAGGCTCACGAGCACCTGCTGAAGGGTCTGGACGTCTTCAAGCTGAACGATACCTTCGGCTTCCCCCTCGACCTGACCAAGGAGATCGCTGCGGAGCAGGGCATCGAGATCGACGAGGAGGGCTTCCACGCCGAGATGACCAAGCAGAAGGAGCGCGCCCGTGCAGAGCGCCTCAAGAAGAACATCTCCGGCTGGAGCGAAGACCTGTTCGGCACTCTGACCGCTGAGCCCACCGAGTTCGTCGGCTATGACACCCTCAAGAGCGACAGCGTCGTTGTGGCGCTGAGCGACGAGGAGACTCTGACCGACGCCATCGCCACCGACGAGCAGGCCAAGGAAGGCGTGCTGGTCGTTCTCGATAAGACCCCGTTCTACGCTGAGATGGGCGGTCAGGCCGCAGACCACGGCGTCATCACCGGCGCTGAGTGCGTGCTGCGCGTGCAGGACGTCAAGAAGACCCCGAAGGGCTACTATGTCCACACCTGCACCCTCGAGAGCGGCATCGTCCATGTCGGCGACCATCTGACCGCCCGCGTGGATAAGGAATACCGCATGGCCATCGCCCGCAACCACACCGCTACCCACCTGCTGCAGGCAGCTCTGCGCGAGGTCCTGGGCGACCATGTCCATCAGGCAGGCTCCTATCAGGATGCTTCCATCACCCACTTCGACTTCACCCACTTCAGCGCTGTCACTCCCGAGGAGCTGGTCCGTGTGCAGAAGATCGTCAACGACAAGATCTTCGAGTCGATGAACGTCACCGTCAAGGAGATGCCCATCGAAGAGGCCAAGAAGCTGGGCGCTATGGCGCTGTTCGGCGAGAAGTACGGCAAGGTCGTCCGTGTTGTTGATATTGAGGGCTGGTCCACCGAGTTCTGCGGCGGCACCCACGTCAAGAACACCGCTCAGATCGGCGGCTTCAAGATCGTCAGCGAGAGCTCTGTTGCTGCCGGCATCCGCCGTATCGAGGCTGTCACCGGCCGCAACCTGCTGATCCGTGCAAACCTGCAGGAGGCTATGCTGCATACCGTGGCAAACACCCTGAAGGCAAACAACGTCGCCGCTCTGCCCGCTCGTGCGGAGGCTGTCATGGCTGAGAACAAGGCCATGAGCAAGGAGCTGGAGGACATCAAGGCAAAGGTCGCCGCTTCCAAGGTCACCAGCCTGTTCGACAACGCTGAGACCGTCGGCGACGTCAAGATCGCTTCCGCTTACTTCACCGGCACCTCCGGCGACACCCTGCGCGGCATGTGCGATACCATCCGTGACAATGCCAAGGCTGCAGCTGTGGCTGTTCTGGTGGGCAAGTCTGACGACAAGATCACCATGGCCGTTACCGTGACCAAGGACGCTCAGGCAAAGGGTCTGAAGGCCGGCAATCTGGTCAAGGAGATCTCTGCCATCGCAGGCGGCAAGGGCGGCGGCAAGCCCGACTTCGCTATGGCTGGTCTGAAGGACGAGACCAAGATCGACGAGGCTCTGGCCGCTGTCAAGGGCATCGTGGAGAAGCAGCTGGGCTGATTCTGGAATAAACCTCTCCGTCACGCCTGACGGCGTGCCACTGCCCGGGTTGCGGCACCCAGCAGCCGCAGCGCTTTGCTTGCGTCTTGCTGGCCGCGGCCCCAACAGCGACTCCCTGTTTCCGCCACTGGCGGCGGTCGTCGTTGTTGCTCCTATCGAGGGGAGGCCTTGGCATGGCGGAAAGCTTCACCTCTTCGCCAGAGGCTCCCCTCGGTAGGGGAGCTGGCGAGCGAAGCGAGACTGAGAGGTTGACTCATTAAAAAATCTGGAAGGAGCGATTCCCATGGAAGATTGTCTGTTTTGCAAAATTGCAGCGGGGGACATCCCCTCGAAGAAGCTCTATGAGGACGAGCAGGTGGTGGCATTCTATGACATCGCCCCGCAGGCCAAGGTGCATTTCCTGGTCATCCCCAAAAAGCACATCCCCTCGGCCGCTGCGCTGACCGAGGAAGACGGCGCTCTGCTGGGCCATGTCTTTGCGGTCATCGCAAAGCTTGCCAGGGAGCAGGGCCTCGACAACGGCTACCGCGTCATCTCCAATGTGGGCGAGGACGCCGGCCAGACCGTCAAGCATCTGCACTTCCATGTTCTGGGCGGCGAGAAGCTGCCTGTCTGATTCCGAAAAAGTAAGGGAGATCGTTGAATATGGCTAAGACTTATACGCTGAATGTCGCGGGCCTGACCCGTGAGCTGACCATCTGCAAGGTGAACGACCACATGGACATTGCGGCCTTCATCATGCTGGGCGACGCCGAGCTGACGGTGGCTGCTGCCGCTGAGCTGCTCAAGAAATGCCCGGATTTTGACATCCTGCTGACCGCTGAGGCCAAGGGCATCCCGCTGGCTCACGAGATGAGCCGCCAGAGCGGCAAGCCCTACGTCTGCGCACGCAAGGGCGTCAAGCTGTATATGCCCGACCCTGTTGTTGTCGAGGACCAGTCCATCACCACTGCTGGCAAGCAGAAGCTGGTCATCGACCGCAAGGAGCTGGACAAGATGAGCGGCAAGCGGGTACTGGTCGTGGATGATGTCATCTCCACCGGCGGCTCTCTCAAGGCTCTGGACGAGCTGGCTGAGCAGACCCAGTGTACCATCGTGGGTCAGGCCGCCGTTCTGGCCGAGGGTGATGCTGCCCAGCGCAAGGACATCATCTTCCTCGAGCCGCTGCCTCTGTTCCTCCACTAAACCGATATGCGACGCCCGCTCTGCGCGTTCTGCCTGAGTGCGCTGGGTGTGTTAGTGTTGTGCTCATTTTTGCCGCAGATGGGGCTTTTGCTGCCGTCTGCGGCAATTTTTGTTGTCTTCTGCCTGCTGGTCTGGTGGAGAGGCGGGGCCGCGAGAGGGTATGCGGTCTGTCTGTTGTTGGGCGCAGTGCTGGGCGTCGGCATCATGAAAACGACCGGCGCGCGGCTTGCAAAGATACAGGACGCCTACGCCGGAAAAGAAGTGGCCCTCACCGCCGAAGTGGAGAGCACAGGCCGCGCTTACACGGCGGGCCGGGTGAGCGCCGTGCTGATGGTGGAAAAAGTGGACGGGGAAGCTGTCCGCTTCCGGGTGGAGTGCGCCAGTCTGCCCAAATGTGAGGCCGGAGGCCGCATCCGGGGCCGCTTTTCGCTGGATGTGCCGGATGCCACCCGGCGTCTGGACGACTACGCCGACGGCATTGTCCTCAGCGCGGAATATCTGTCCGGGATGCTTCGTCTTGGGCAGAGCGAAAGCTTCCGCGCCCGGACGGCGTGGCTCCAGACGACGCTGAGCCGCGCCCTGCGAAAAGGCATGGCCGAAAACACCGGCGGCGTTCTGGCCGCGATGGTGGTGGGCGACCGGAGCCATCTGACTTCGACTCTCCGCAGTGCCTACCGGGGCGCGGGGCTTTCCCATGTGCTGGTGGTGAGCGGCCTCCACGTCACCATCTTCTGCGGCCTGCTGGATGCTCTGCCCCACAAGGAGCGGGAGCGGAGCCGGGCTTACCGGCGGGCGAGGTCGCTGCTTCGGGCCGGGACGGCCCTTCTGCTGGTGGGCATCACCGGCGCGACGCCCTCTGTCCTCCGGGCAGCGGTGGCGGTCTGGGTCAGCTCCCTCGGCGTCTGGGTGGGAGGCCCGGCGGATACGCTCACCTCGCTGGGCGCGGCAGGCGTCCTTATGTGTCTGGGCAACGGGTACGCGGTCTATGACGTGGGCTTCGAGCTGTCGTTTGCGGCAGTGATGGGAACACTGGCCGGTGCTGAGTGCGCAGGGCGTGGGCGGGAGCGCTATTACGACAGAAAGAAGAAATGGAAAAGCCGCCGGGAGAAACCGCCCCGCGCAGTGCTCCTCTTCCGGCGCTTTGCGGGCGGCGTGTGGGACTCGCTCTGCGTCTCCCTCTGTGCCTCGGCGGCGACCTTCCCGGTGCTGGTGCTGCGGGGGATGAGCACGACGGTCTGGGCTGTGGCGTCGGGCGTGGCCGTCCTCTGGCTGGTGGGGCCGATGCTGAGCTTCGGCCTCGGTGCAGCTCTGCTGGGTCTGGCGGCCCAGAATTTCGAATCCTTGCCTTTGTTTGAGATCATCCGCCGCCCGGCGGCCTTCTGTGCCGAAGGGCTGGCATGGCTGATGAACGAGTGGGCTTTCCGGGTGTCCGTTCTGCCGGGAGCGTCCCTCTGGTTTGATGAAGCCTATGCCGCACTGGTGTGTCTTGTGCTGATCCTGCTCTGCGCAATGGCAATGCGGCGGCACATCCGGCTCCGGGCAGCTCTGCCGACGGTCATTTTGCTGGCGGCGCTGGCTATCGGGCTGGAAACGGCTCTGAACTGGAATGTGGTGAACATCGAGCTGGTGGGGACCCGGGCTTCACCCGCTGTCATTATTACCCAGAGAGAAAAGGCCGTTGTCCTCTTCCGGGGCGGCAGCACCACCCGGCGGGCGGTGGAAAGCCAACTGGAAAAGCGGGGCGTAAAGACGGTCGAGCTTCTGGTTGACCTGCGGATGCAGCCGGAAGAACCCTGCCGTATCGAGGCCCAAAAGCGCATCAATGCCGTTGCTCTGGCCGAGAATACCACCCGCCGTGCTTCCTGCGGCGGGGTGGACTTGGAACTTTTCCGCACCCGGCAGGGCTGCATTCTGCGGATGCGTGTCGGCGGGCAGAGGTTCATCACCCTCAGCGGAACCGTCCGGTCTGCAAAGCCCATCCGGGCCGAGTGGCTGCTGGCCTCGTCGGCAAGGCCGGAGAATATCCGGTACACCGACTGCCTGACCCTGAGCAGCAAATACCGCTGGATGGAAGAGGACGCAGAGCCTGTCTCACGTCTTCGCCTCCGTCTCGAGGGGTGAGCGCTTTTCAAAGCGGGCAGAGTATGATAAAATAAAATAATCCTAATATAAAGGAGCCGATCATTTGGCAACGGAAACGAAACTCCGGCAGCTGGCCCAGGGAGGCTGTCCGGTCTACTATTTTTATTCCAGTGAGCGCTATCTTGTCCGGCAGGCTGTGGCCCGGGCGGCAAAGCTCCTGGCCGAGGGTGAGGACGAAGAAACGACCGTTCTGGACGGTGCTGCGCCCGAAATCGAGCAGCTCATCATGGCGGCAGGAACCATCTCCTTCTTCGGGACGCGGCGCGTGGTGCTTCTGCCCGAGGTGGACCCCGCCGTCTACAGCGACAAAGACCTCGACGAGCTGTGCGCTACGCTGGCCAGCCTCGAGAATGCCGTGGTGGTGCTGGGCAGCGTGTTCGAGATGGAGCGCAATAAGCTCAAGCTGGGCAAGCGGGCGCAGAAGCTCATCGCCCAGTGTACTAAGGTCGGCTTTGCCGAAGAGCTGGCCAAGCCCAAGCCCTACGAGCTGAAAGTCATGATGATGGACCGTGCCAAGGCGCAGGACACCACCCTCTCCGAGGGTACGGCGGCGGCCCCTGCTGGAACGCTGCGGCGAAGACCCGTTCCTTCTCGAGAACGAGGTGGACAAGCTCTGCGCCCTCTCCGGCTACCAGACCGTGACCACGGCCATGGTGGCCGAGATGGGGACTGTGAGCCTCGAGGCCGACGTCTTCGAGATGATACGGATGATCACGGCGAAAAACGCCACCGGCGCCTGCAAAAAGCTGCAAACACTTCTCCGCCTGCAGCAGGAGCCCATCCCCATCACGGCGGCCATGATCGGCAGCTATGTGGACCTCTATCGGGTCAAACTGGGCGCAGCCAAGCGGAAGAGCTACAGCACCGTGTTCAAGGATTTCGGCTACAAGGGCAGCGACTACCGGCTCAAGCGCTCTGCCGAGACAGCCAGCCACTACACGCTGCCCCAGCTGGAAGCCTGTATGCAGATCTTGCTTGAGCTGGACAAGAGTCTGAAAAGCCAGCCCGTGAGTGCGCAGACTCTGCTGGAAACGGCGCTCTGCCGTCTGGCGATGGCGGGAGGAAGAAGATGAGTGAGAAACTGGAACTGCTGCACACCGACCGTGTGCTCATCGTGGAGGGCAAATACGATGCGGCCCGTCTCTCTCATCTGACCGACGCCATGATCCTGCTGACGGACGGCTTCGGCATCTATAAGGATAAGAAGCGTCAGCAGCTCTTTAAACAGCTGGCCCACAAAAACGGCCTTATCCTCCTGACGGACTCCGACGCGGCGGGCTTCCGCATCCGCACCTACATCACGAATCTGGTGGGGGAGAAGAACGTGGTGCAAGCCTACGTTCCGGCCATCCACGGCAAGGAAAAGCGGAAGGCTCAGCCCGGCAAAGAGGGGCTTCTGGGGGTCGAGGGCGTGGACGATGCCCTCGTTTTGCAGGCGCTCCGGGACGCTCTGGGCGAAGAAGCTGGCATTGCCCCTGCAAAGCCGGAGGGGCGGCAAATTACTTATACCGACCTCTATGAGTGGGGGCTTTCGGGTACGGCGGGCTCGGCTGAGCGGAAAACAAAGCTGCTCTGCGCTCTCGGCCTGCCGCCCCGGCTCTCGAAAAAAGAGCTGGTGGAAGCCCTCAACCGCCTTTACAGCTACGAGCAGCTGGACGAAATGCAGTCGGAACTGCTCAAAACATGAAAATACAGCAAACTCTCCCAAGAAAAACATGAAAAAGATTCAAGCGATACTTCTGGGAGATTTGCCGTAAGCTGTGATATAATCAATATACTGTGCGCCCGTCGTGGACGAGACGACGGGCGCAGATTTTTGCAAGGTGCAATAAAGGAGACAATCAATGGAACGCGAAAAACTCAAATCGAGACTCGGGTTCATCCTCCTTTCCGCTGGCTGCGCGATCGGCATCGGAAATGTGTGGAAGTTCCCCTACATGGCAGGTCAGGGCGGCGGCGGCGCTTTCGTGCTGTCCTATCTGCTGTTCCTCGTCATTCTGGGCCTGCCCATCATGACCATGGAGTTCGCCGTGGGCCGTGCCAGCCACAAGAGCCCGGTGCGCGCCTATCAGGCCCTCGAAAAGCCCGGTCAGAAGTGGCACATCCACGGCTACTTCACCCTCATCGGCTGCTACCTGCTGATGATGTTCTACACCACGGTGGCCGGCTGGATGCTCCACTACTTCTACATGACCGCTGCCGGTAAGCTGGTGGGCCTTGACGCCGACCAGGTGGCCGGTAAGTTTACCGAGATGCTGGCAAGCCCGCTGACCATGGGCTTCTGGATGGTGGTCGTTGTGGCCATCGGCATCTTCGTCTGCGCCCGCGGTTTGCAGAACGGCCTCGAAAAAGTCACGAAAGTCATGATGATCGCCCTGCTGGTCATCATGGTAGTGCTGGCAGTCAACAGCATGTTCATGCCCGGCGCAAAGGAGGGCCTGACCTTCTTTCTCGTACCCGACTTTGAGCGGATGAAGGAAGTGGGCATCGTCAACACCCTGGTGGGTGCCATGAATCAGGCGTTCTTCACCCTGAGCCTCGGCATCGGTGCAATGGCCATCTTCGGCAGCTACATCGGCAAAGAGCACGCCCTGCTGGGCGAGAGCGTCCGCGTCGTGGTGCTGGATACCTTCGTCGCCATCACCGCCGGCCTCATCATCTTCCCGGCCTGCTTCACTTACGGCGTGGACCAGACCAGCGGCCCCAGCCTCATCTTCATCACCCTGCCCAACATCTTCGCCAATATGGCGATGGGCCGTCTGTGGGGCAGCCTGTTCTTCCTGTTCATGGCCTTTGCGGCGCTTTCCACCGTGCTGGCCGTCTTCGAGAACATCATCTGCTGCGGCATGGAGCTGACCGGCTGGAACCGTCAGAAGTCCAGCCTCGTCAACTTCTTCCTCATCATCGCCCTCTCTCTGCCCTGTGTGCTGGGCTACAACGTCTGGGCCTGGGACGGCTTCGCCATCTTCGGCGGCGCGGTGCTGGATGTGGAGGATTTCCTCGTCAGCAACCTCTTCCTGCCGCTGGGCTCCCTCGTCTACCTGCTGTTCTGCGTCACCCGCTGCGGCTGGGGCTGGGACAACTACAAGAAGGAAGTCAACACCGGCAAAGGCCTCAAGATGCACGACTGGATGCGCGGCTACCTGACCTATGGCCTGCCCCTCATCGTCCTGTTCATCTTCGTGTTCGGCCTGTACGATAAGTTCATCGCCTGATAAAACAAAAATACGGGATGCTGCATTTTGCGGCATCCCGTATTTTTTATCGCTTTATTTCACATACCGGCCTTCACAGATATTCTTGCAGCAGGCGCTGATGGGGAACCAGCAGCAGTCGCGGCAGATGTCGGCGAGGATCTCCGGCGTGGCTTTGGCGTCGATCTCGCGGATGAGGTCCTGGTAGACGTAATCCTTTTCCTCGAGGCCGAAGTATTCCACCGTCTTTGCATCATAGCGCTTGACCTTTTCCTGCGTGTCGCAGAGGTCAGTCCCCAGCTTGTTGGGGCAGCAGGAGCAGAGGGTGTCGGTGGAGAAGGTGAGGCGGATGGTGGTGCCGGGAACATCCCGCAGCTGATGCACCACGTCGGTCATGTGGGCCACGAAATCGTTGTCATAGCCTTTGCCGGAGTAGCCCTGCGTGCAGAGCAGATGATGGGGACGAAGTACGATGCTCATGCTTTCAGCCCCGGAATGCGCTTCCGCAGATTCAGGCCGATGGCGCAGGCCAGAACTGCCTTGATGATGGCAGTGGGGATGAAGGGCAGGACGCAGGCGGTGATACCCACGGCGATGGTGCTGTGGGCGACGACCACGAACATTGCAACGCCCACCACATAGTTGACCACCGTGCCGACGATGACAGCGGTGACGAAAGCGCCCTTGAAGGCGTTACGGTGCTCCACGCCGAGGCCGATGATGTAGGCCATCAGGGGGAAAGAGATGAGGAAGCCGCCGGTGGGGCCGACGAACTTATCGAAACCGCCGGAGAAGTTTGCCAGCACCGGCACGCCCACAGCGCCCAGTGCCAGGTACACCAGCGAAGCGATGGCGGAAAGCTTGGAACCCAGCACCACAGCAGCCAGCGTGATGGCGAAGGTCTGCATGGTCATGGGGACGCCCAGAGGCATCGGGATGGAGATCTGGGCCATGACGGCGATGACGGCGGCGAACAGACCTGCATAGCAGATGTCCCGCACAGAGAACTTGGACTTGGCGGCCGCAGCGGCCTGGGTGTTCTGACTCATAAGAATTGTTCCTCCTATACGTTCTGGCCCAAAGCGGCCATATTCCCAGTATGGCAGACTGCAAACGCTGCGTCAACTTTGGATTTGCGAAAAGGTTTACAATTCGAAACGAAAAACAAAACAGAAAAATACACAAAAGATGTCGCTTTTGGTTGTGAAATGTGCTATACTAAATCTTAGCTATAAGAAGCACACCAGTGATATAGAGAGAGGAGAACATCATGCAGCATGAAACCGTGATCGTGCTGGACTTTGGCGGCCAGTACAATCAGCTCATCGCGCGCCGCGTCCGCGAGAATAATGTCTACTGTGAGATCTATTCCTATAAGACGGACCTGTCCGTCATCAAGGCAAAGAACCCTAAGGGCATCATCTTCACCGGCGGCCCCAACAGCGTCTATCTGGAGGATTCGCCCACCATCGACCCCGAGATCTTCAGCTGGGGCGTGCCTGTGCTGGGCATCTGCTACGGCAGCCAGCTCATGATGCACCTGCTGGGCGGCCGCGTCTGCCGCGCCCCCGAGCGCGAGTACGGCAAGACCGAGGTCTTCGTGGACAACAGCAGCAAGATGTTCACCGATGTGCAGCCCTCCACCGTCTGCTGGATGAGCCACAACGACTATATCGAGCAGGCTGCGCCCGGTTTCAAGATCACTGCCCACACCGTCAACTGCCCGGTAGCCGCAGCTGAGAACGAGGAAAAGGGGCTGTACGCCGTCCAGTTCCACCCCGAGGTGCTCCACACCGCTGAGGGCAAGAAGATGCTGCACAACTTCGTGTACAACGTCTGCGGCTGCACCGGCGACTGGAAGATGGACTCCTTCGTGGAGAACAACGTCGAAGCCCTGCGAAAGCGCATCGGCAGCGGCAAGGTGCTCTGCGCCCTGTCCGGCGGCGTCGATTCCTCCGTGCTGGCTGCCATGCTGGCCAAGGCCATCGGCAAGCAGCTGACCTGCGTCTTTGTTGACCACGGCCTGCTGCGCAAGAACGAGAAGGAAGAGGTCTGCTCTGTCTTCGGCCCCGGCAACGCCAACGGCTTTGACATCAACTTCATCTGCGTGGACGCCCGTGACCGCTACTTTGCAAAGCTGGCCGGTGTCACCGAGCCGGAGCGCAAGCGCAAGATCATCGGCGAGGAGTTCATCCGCGTCTTTGAGGAACAGGCGAAGCAGATCGGAAAGGTCGATTTCCTCGCGCAGGGTACCATTTACCCCGATGTCGTTGAGAGCGGTCTGGGCGGTGAGTCCACCGTCATCAAGAGCCACCACAACGTCGGCGGCCTGCCTGACACCGTGGACTTCAAGGAGCTGGTCGAGCCTCTGCGCAACCTGTTCAAGGACGAGGTCCGTCAGGCTGGCCGTGAGCTGGGTCTGCCCGAGTATCTGGTCAGCCGCCAGCCCTTCCCCGGCCCCGGTCTGGGCATCCGCATCATCGGCGAAGTGACCCCCGAGAAGGTCGCGATCGTGCAGGACGCCGACGCCATCTGGCGTGAGGAGATCGCCAAGGCGGGCCTCGATAAGGAGATCAGCCAGTATTACGCCGCTCTGACCAATATGCACAGCGTCGGCGTTATGGGCGACGAGCGCACCTACGACTACGCCGTGGCCCTGCGCGCCGTCACCACCACTGACTTCATGACCGCCGAGAGCTACAATATGCCCTGGGACGTGCTGGGTACTGTCACCAGCCGCATCGTCAATGAGGTCAAGCACGTCAACCGCGTGTTCTACGACTGCACCGGTAAGCCGCCGGCCACGATCGAGCTCGAGTGATCTGCAAACCCTGAAAAGCATTGATGCAATGCAATATTTTGAGAGCTGAAAGGCTCTGTGATACTGCTTTGATACTATCAGACGATTATTCACAAAGAGAGACATGAGAATGCCCTCTGAGAAACGGTAAGTTTTTCAGAGGGCATTTTTGTGTCTTTTATTCTTTGAGCCACTTTTTCTTCGGCTCGTACCGGCCGCAGCCGTCGGCGGTCTGAGGCCAGTTGAGCTTCCATTCCAGATACTCTTCCTTGGTGATCTCGCCCTCCCGGAGCTGCTTCTTACGGAACTGCCACTCCTTTAAGAACTCATCCAGCAGACGATAGCGGAAGCTGACTGCCATGTGCTTTTCCGGGAAATCTGGGTCGGTGGTGTCTATGACCTCGTAGAGCCGGGTGCCGGGATAGTGCTCGTCCAGCTCGAATAGAGTGTACATCACATCCTCTGCGGCGTACAGGGTCGGCTCATAGAGAGACCGATAGTTCACATCCAATACCTCCGCAATCTTGCGGAGCAACTCTTCCTTGGGTGTGCGGGTGTTGCTTTCGTATTGTGCGATACGGATGTCTGCGCTCTTCTCCTCAAACCCGATGGCAATGCCCAGTTCTTTCTGGGTCATACCTCGGAGGTTGCGGGCACGTTTGATGCGGTCACCGACTGCCATGCGATTGCCTCCTGACTTATTGCAGTCCAACTTTTGATTCGTTGACAACACCGTTGGACTGCATATCGCAAATAGGTTGGTTTTGTCGTAAGGTGCTTTAACCTTGCGATAAACATTTTTGTTAAGTATAGTATAGCACAGAAAAACAGGAGGTGCAATAGAAAATAAACAAAAAAGTTTATATTTTACTTGAAAATCTCTTGACTTAACGGAATGTGTTTAGTATGATGAGAATGCAAAAGATAAACAAAAATGCTTAGTAAAATTGAATAACCGCCAAACTGACTCAAACCGCCAAGACCTTTCGAAAGGAAGCGAGCGCTCCGCAAGGGGACGGCACAGCACCGCAAAGGGGATATGCCTGCCGGAAGTCAGCGAGGATGAAGCGGCACCGAAACGAAACCGACAAAGAAAGGACAAAAAATGGCAAATAGTATTTTTATCAAGGCAGACGAGCTGGCAAAGGAACTGGACATCTCCCAGGGTCTGGCGTATAAGATGATCGCCAAGTGGAACGAGGAACTGAAGGCCAAAGGCTACACGACCGTAGGAGGCCGGGTGAGCAGGAGGTATTATCAGGAGAAAATCTACGGGGCAGGGGAGGAGTGATAGGATGCCAGCCTACAAGGACAGCAAACAGGGCAAATGGTACACTTCCTTCTACTTCGAGAACTGGCAAGGTGTGAAGCAGAAGAAGCTGAAACGGGGGTTTGCCACCAAGAAGGACGCTCTGGCGTGGGAGAGGGAGTTCCTTCTTCAGCAGGCTGCAGACCTGACTATGACCTTTGAAGCCTTCGTGGAAATTTATATCACGGACAAAAAGAAGCGACTCCGGGAAAACACCTGGTCTACCAAAGAGCACATCATCCGAACGAAAATCTTACCGTATTTCAAGGAAAAGCGGCTCAGCGAGATCAAGCCGCGGGATGTAATCGCGTGGCAGAACGAGATGCTGAACTACCGGGACAAAAACGGCAAGGCCTACTCGCCGACCTACCTCAAGACGCTCCATGGACAGCTCAGTGCCATTCTGAACCACGCCGTCCGGTTCTATGGGCTGAAATCAAATGCAGCAGCCACAGCCGGGTGCATGGGGTCAGAAAAGCACAAGGAGATGCTCTTCTGGACGAAGGAGGAGTACCTCAAGTTCGCAGAGGTCATGATAGACAAGCCGCAATCCTACTACGCCTTTGAAGTCCTCTACTGGTGTGGCATCCGGGAGGGCGAATTGCTGGCTCTGACCCCGGCAGACTTCGACTTGGACAAGGGGCTGCTCTCCATCACCAAATCCTATCAAAGGCTGAAAGGCCGGGATGTGATCACCGACCCGAAAACACCCAAGAGCGTCCGGGTCATCCAGATGCCGCAGTTTCTGACGGACGAGATCCGGGACTATCTGAAATCCCTCTACAAAGTCCAGCCAGACCAGCGGATCTTTGAGGTGACCAAGAGCTACCTGCACCACGAGATGGACAGGGGAGCCAAGGAGGCCGGGGTGAAGCGGATACGAATCCACGACCTGCGGCACTCCCATGTATCGCTACTGATCGAGATGGGCTTCTCGGCTCTAGCAATCGCAGACCGGTGGGGCATGAGAGCGTGGACATCACCTATAAGTACGCCCACCTCTTCCCCTCAAAGCAGCAGGAGATGGCGCAGAAGCTGGACATGGAGCGAAGGGAGGGATGAAGATGGAACGAGTACTCGACCAGCAAGGCCGCTGGCGGAACAAGGTGATAGCCTTCCGAATGTCCCCGGAAGAGGACGAGGTTCTGGAAGCCAAAGTAAAGCTCTCCGGGCTGACCAAACAGGAGTATATCATCCGCCGCCTGACCGACCGGGAGATCACTGTGGTAGGCAACCCAAGGGTCTACAAAGCTCTACGAGGCCAGATGGAGCTGATCTATCAGGAATTGCAGCGGCTGGCCGTGGATGAAGAAGTCCCGCCGGACTTGCTGGAGACCCTGCAAATGGTGGCTCTGACGTTGAACGGACTTAAGGAGGAATGCGAATGACGGACAATAGAAAAACGACCGTACCGGATGCATCTGTTGGCGCAGATGCGGTACAGTCGTCTGATAAAATTACCACCAATATTATAACAAATTCGGGCAAGCAAATCAATCTGCAAGCCGCGAAAAAGTCAAACAATTTCGGACTGAACACGGTATCAATGACCGAGCTGTACGACACGGTGTATCCACCCCGGAAGCCCATCGTGAACGACCTGCTGTACAGCGGCACCTACCTCTTTGTAGGTGCGCCCAAGGTGGGCAAGTCCTTCTTCATGGGGCAGCTTGCCTACCATGTGGCGATGGGGCTTCCGCTGTGGGAGTACGAGGTGCATCAAGGCACCGTCCTCTATCTGGCGTTGGAGGACGATTACGCCCGGCTGCAGCGGCGGCTCTCCCGGATGTTCGGTGTGGAGGAAACTAGCAACCTCACTTCGCAACGCAGGCCAAGTCCGTGAGCGAGGGACTTGACCAGCAGTTGGAAGGATTCATCCGGGAGCACCCGGATGTACGGCTCATCATCATCGACACCCTGCAGAAGGTGCGGGAGATCGGCGGTGACCGATACAGCTACGCCAGCGATTACGAGATCGTAACCAAGCTCAAGGCGTTCAGTGACAAGTACGGTATCTGCCTGTTGGTCGTCCATCACACCCGGTAAGATGGAAGCCGAGGACAGCTTTGACATGATTTCCGGCACCAATGGCCTGTTGGGTGCAGCGGACGGAGCTTTTATCATGCAGAAGAAGCGGCGCACGGACAATACCGCTCTGCTGGACATCGTGGGACGTGACCAGCCGGATCAGGAGCTGACGTTGGAGTTCAACCGGGAACGCTGTGTCTGGGAGTTTCAGGGTGCAGAAACGGAACTCTGGAAGCTGCCGCCCGACCCGCTTCTGGAAGCGGTGGCAAAGCTGCTCGCCCCAGAAAACCCGGAGTGGAGCGGAACACCGACCGAACTGTTGGAGCAGTTGCCCGGTGTGGAAGTTCCGGCAAATGTCCTGACGCGCAAGTTAAACGTCAGTGCGGACAGGCTCTATAACGACTGCGGAATCCGCTACGAAAGCAGGCGTACCCATGAGGGACGAGTGGTAAATCTGAAGCTGGAAAATTCTGGGGCGTGACGATATGTAACGGTCGTGACGGTATTTTTGCTACTATAGAAAATACCGTCACAATCGACACGACCGACACGGAATGGTGAAAACGATGAAAAATGTACAGATTTCGCAGGAACTTTTCGTTGCTTTGCTGCGATACCATCTGAGCGGCAGGGACGAGTACGAAGAAGCAATTATACAAGGTTTGGAGCAGAAACTGGATGCGATGCTGCGGCATGAACTGTATGCCCAGTACAAAACAGCACCCACCGAGGAACAGAGGGAACAGGCCAGACGTGAGTATCTGGACAGGCGTGGAGTGCCAGAGAGCTTCCGCTGGTGATTCCCTCTATTTGCCAAGGACAGGAGCGTGACACGCTCCTGTGAACAGCCAATAAGTAGGAAGGTGGTGTGGGTCGGGGCAGCAGCCAAGGTGTAGCGAAGCTCCGTCCGCAGACGGATAGCCCCCGGCAGGGCGCAAAGGCAGCTTTTGATGGATGGAACGGCTGTCAAAAGTGCTTTTGCGTTACTTTCGGCGAAAGTAACAAAGCCTAATGCAGTGTCCGGCACCAGTACCTTCTCCCAGAGAAAGGATGTGCGATTGAAAAGAACCATTTCCGCAATGCGGGGTCCCGGCTCCCTCAACCATAACCGGAGAAGTTTCACCGCTGAAAACGTAGACCCGGAGCGCAGCAGTCTGAATGTTGTGTACCGTGATGAGCCGATTCAGAAGGTGTACCACGAACTGTTTGACGAGGCAGTGAAGCGTTACAATGCCAAGCAGAAGCGCAAGGACCGCTGTATCACCGACTACTATGAGCACCTGCGGACAGGCAAGCAGGAAAAGCTTTTCCATGAGCTGATCGTCCAGATCGGCAACAAAGATGATATGGGTGTCCTGACCGAGAATGGCGCACTGGCAAAGGAACTGCTGGACGAGTATATGCAGGGCTTCCAAGAGCGGAACCCGACACTGCGGGTGTTCGGGGCTTTCCTCCACATGGACGAAGCTAGCCCCATCTGCACATCGACTTCGTGCCGTATGTGTCCGGCTGGAAAGGCAAAGGACTGGACACCAAGGTCTCCCTGAAGCAGGCTCTGAAGGCCTTTGGCTTTGCAGGCGGCTCCAAGCGAGAATCCGAGCTGAACCAGTGGATCAACGCCGAGAAAGAGCAGCTTGCCAAAGTCATGGAACGGCATGGCATCGAGTGGGAGCAGAAAGGCACCCACGAAGAACACCTGTCAGTGCTGGACTTCAAGAAGCAGGAGCGCACCAAAGAGGTGGCTGCACTGGAAGCGGCCAAGCAGGAGTGTCAGGCGGATCTGGCTGAGATGAAGGAGCAGCTGGAAACCGTACAGACGGCGGCAGATGCAGCGGAACAGCGGGCGCAGCAGGCAAACAAGGCTTACCAGAAGCAGAGCAAGGAACTGAACAAGCTGGCTCCCATCATGGATAGGCTGGAAAGTCTGTCGGCACAGTATTCCCAGCGGCCAGAAGAATGGGTGCCAGAAGCAGCCACATTTGAGATCGCCAAGAGCTATCGGGAGAAGAAGGCCATGCCGCTGATCCAGAAGTTGGTGAAGGTACTCTTTGCCCTCCATCGGAAGTACTGGGAGGTCAAGGACGAGCGGGATAAGTACCAGTATTTCTATCAGGACGAGAAGAAGGCTACCCATCATCTAAGCCAGCGGCTGAAAGAGGTGGAGGCTGAAAACTCTCAGCTCTATGCGATGAAACGTGATTTCAGGCGAGTATGGAACTATTTCGGTGCCGAAAAGATGCAGCAGGTCATTGGGCTTATGAGGGGGCAGGAGCAGACCGCGGATAGAAGCCAGAAGAAGAACAGGCAGAACAGCGTAGAACTGTAAGCATAGTAGACCCCCGCCAGCGGATGTTGGCGGGGGTCTGTACATATAAGTGATAAAAATGCAATAGAAATTTTTATCGGCTTGCAATCACGGAAAAGCTGTGGTACGCTTTACTAGGATAGTATAAAGGGAAAGTATATCCTTTTTGGGAAAAACACCATGGTGTACCAATAGTGGTACATTTACTATGTTAAAATGAAAGAAAACAATGCGGAAATCCGCATTTGATGGAGGAAATAAAAATGGTAGACACCAAAAAAGAGCAGGAACGCGAAGAGCTGCACCGTGCAATCTGGGCGATTGCGGATGATCTGCGCGGCGCAGTGGACGGATGGGATTTTAAGAGCTACGTTCTCGGTACGATGTTCTACCGTTATATTTCGGAGAACATTGCCAGCTATATCAATCAGGGCGAAATTGATGCAGGCAACCCGGATTTCCGCTATGAAGATATGTCTGATGCAGAGGCAGAGCAGGCACGGGAAGGGCTGGTACAGGAAAAAGGGTTCTTCATCCTGCCCAGTGAGTTGTTCTGCAATGTGCGGGCAAAAGCGGCCAGCGATGAAAACCTCAACGAAACGCTGGAAACAGTCTTCCGGCACATTGAGGAATCCGCAAAGGGCAGCTCCTCCGAGGGGCAGTTTGCAGGGTTGTTCGATGATTACGATGTCAACAGCAATAAGCTGGGTGCGACTGTTGCCAAGCGCAATGAGAAGCTCGTGAAACTGCTGAACGGCGTGGCAGATATGAACCTTGGCGATGTGAAAGAGCATGACATTGATGCCTTTGGCGATGCCTATGAATACCTGATGACCATGTACGCCAGCAATGCAGGCAAGTCCGGTGGCGAGTTCTTCACGCCGCAGGAGGTCAGCGAGCTGCTGACCAGAATCGCCACCCATGGCAAGAGCGAAGTGAACAAGGTCTACGACCCGGCGTGCGGTTCCGGTTCCCTGCTGCTGCAATCCATCAAGGTGCTGGGCAAGGATAAGGTACGGCAAGGGTTTTTTCGGCCAGGAGAAAAACCTGACCACGTACAACCTGTGCCGCATCAACATGTTCCTGCACGATGTGAACTACGACCATTTCAACATTGCCTACGGCGACACGTTGATCAACCCCCAGCACTGGGACGACGAACCGTTCGAGGTAATCGTGTCCAACCCGCCCTACTCCACCAAGTGGGAGGGCGACGACAACCCCACGCTCATCAACGACCCGCGATTCGCCCCGGCCGGCGTGCTTGCACCGAAGTCGAAGGCTGATCTGGCGTTCACCATGCACATGCTCTCCTGGCTGGCGGCCGACGGTACCGCGGCCATCGTCGAGTTTCCCGGTGTGCTCTACCGTGGTGGCAAGGAGCAGAAGATTCGCAAATACCTGCTGGAGGGCAACTTCATCGACGCGGTGATCCAGCTGCCACCGAACCTATTCTTCGGCACCTCCATCGCCACCTGCATCATCGTGCTCAGGAAATCGAAGAACGACGACAGCGTGCTGTTCATCGACGCGTCGGAACGGTTTGTACACGTCGGCAACCAAAACCAGCTTTCGCCCGACGACATCGCCGCGATCATGGATGTCTATGCGAAAACGCGAACCTGTTGAGCATTTCTCCGCCGTCGCCTCTCTTGAGGATATCCGCAAGAACGATTACGTGTTGTCTGTCAGCGGATACGTGCAGCCCAAAGATACACGCGAGAAGATTGACATCGCCGAACTCAACCGGCAGATCTCCGGCATCGTGGCACGAGAGAACGAACTCCGCACCCAGATCGACGCCATCGTCGCGGATTTGGAAAACTGATATGGGAGACCGGCAGGCGATACCCACAATCGGAAAGATCGGAACCAAGAGGGAGCACTATCTGCCTTCGGTTTTTTCTGCGCCATTTTGTGGATGATAAAGAAATGATTTCATACGTCGCGCGAGCAGAAAAGAATCGAGTGGTAAGACACGCCCGTGTGGAAAACGTAGGCGTGCAGAAACGCTTGTATGAGACGGCTTGCCCATCAGGAGAAAGCGGAGACTATTACTTCCCTAATTACATCGAAAAATCGTTGTCCTTAACGGAAGACAAGCTTAACGGGGAACTTGACCGGTTCCTGCACACTGTATTAGACATGAGACCGAGTGATCGTCTTGAGGATGACGATTTGGATCGATTGGTGAGCTTCGTTTCAATTTTCATTCCCCATATTGTTTCCCGCAGCCCGGAATCGGTGAGATATGCGAAGAACCGCGCAGAAGACGTGTTTGAGACAATGCGTGAGCTGGACTTAGGCTCAAGCGAAAAATTGAAAGAACTCTACCGCGAAACACAAACGCGGGAAGAATTTGACGAAACGCTGACATTTGCCCCTGAAGCGATAGCTGAACAGATTTCCCTGTGGGTGCAAATACTGCCAGGAATCAATAAGGATGAGAAATTTGTTCGTTCTTCCTCACTATATAAAGCCGTGGAATATCTGCGAGATTGCAGCATGCTTGTATTGACGACCTCATCTGGGCACCCGTTTATTGGCATAGATAAGCCAGTTCGTACGGTCATAACTGATAACTTGACAACCTTGTACTATCCGTTGAGTTCGCAGGTCGCAGTCATCTTAACGGATGATGGTCAACACACCTTTGAAAAAAGATCGGTCAGCTATAGACAGCTCAAAGATTTCAATGAGGTTGCTTTTAATGATGGCGACTGGAATCTAGTGTTTTGTGAGCGGCCGGATTATCTAAATGCATATTCAGGAATTGAAGGAACTGGCAATGAGCAGGATTGACGATTTGATCGCGGAATATTGCCCGGACGGGGTTGAATTTCATAGTATTTCTGAGATCTTTGATTTGAAAAATGGCTATACGCCATCCAAATCCAAACTGGAGTATTGGACGAATGGGACCGTCCCATGGTTTCGTATGGAAGATATTCGAGCCAACGGGCATATTCTCTTTGATTCCATTCAGCACGTAAACCAGTTAGGTGTTAAAAGCGGCAAGCTATTTTCTAAAGACTCTGTGATGGTCGCAACAAGTGCAACTATCGGAGAGCATGCGCTATTGAAAGTAGATGCCCTAACAAATCAAAGGTTCACAGTTCTCACAAGAAAGCCCGAATACGTAAATCGCCTTCTGCCTGAGTTTATTAACTATTACTGCTATGTACTCGATGAGTGGTGTAAAACCAATGTTCATGCTGGCGGTTTCGCTTCAGTGGATATGGAGGGATTTAAGCGATATCGATTCCCCGTTCCTCCATTGCCGGTGCAGGAGGAGATCGTTCGGATTCTGGATTCGTTCAGCTCGTCTGGGAGGCGGAGCTGGAGGCGGAGCTGGAGGCGGAGCTGGAGGCGCGGAGGAAGCAGTATGCCTATTACCGCGATGAACTCCTCACATTCGATAGAGAGAGAGAGTCCTAGTCATCACTGTGGGAGAGCTATGCGATATCAATCGCGGTCGGGTCATGTCCAAAGGCTATCTGGAAAAGCACCGCGGCGCATATCCGGTGTACTCATCTCAGACTGCGAATAATGGCCGTTTTGGTTTTATTAATTCTTATGACTATGACGGAGAATACATCACTTGGACAACAGATGGAGCTAATGCCGGCTCTGTCTTTTACCATGATGAAAAATTTAGTATTACTAATGTGTGCGGACTTTTGCGCATCAAAGATTCACGCGTGCGAGCCAAGTATCTTAAATATGTTTTAGATGTGACTGCTAAGCAGTATGTAAATACCGGCATGGGAAATCCCAAACTGATGAGTAATGTCATGAAGCAGATCAAGGTGGGGATTCCCTCCTTGGCTGAGCAGGATAGGATTATCTCCATTCTTGATCGCTTCGACAAGCTCACTAATGACCTGAGCTCTGGTTTGCCTGCGGAGATCGAGGCCCGTCGCAAGCAGTACGAGTATTACCGGGACCGTCTGCTGTCATTCGACGAACTGGCCGTGTGACGTCCCATCGTGGAAAACGGTCGAGTTGGTGTATGGCCGGCTGCCGGACTATGGGGATACATAGCATGGTTGGGACGCGCCGCAGACTTTTCAAAACGTGAGGACACGACTAGCATGGCAAATAACAGCAGCTCCCTAAGCCTACTCACAGTGCTCAAACCAGGGGGCTCTTCTCATACTGGGCCGGAATCCAAACCCGCGAAGACCATCGACCAGATGATTGCTCTGATGTCGGATCGCGGCTTGGCGATCACGGATGAGACAAGACTACGGCAGGTACTCTTTGACTGCAATTATTATCGTCTCTCGGGCTATTTCCGTCCATTCCAAGTCAACCCGGCAGCTGGCGACAACAGGTACCGGCCCGGCACCCGGGACGTTGACTTCCTTATTCCCTACACGATGGACGAGGAACTGCGCAACATCATCCTCAAGGGCACCGCGAAGGTGGAACTCACCCTGCGTTCGAGGTTCGCGTACCTGCTGGCTTCTGACGGCAATGCCTACACGTATATGGATCCCGAATCCTATCAGAGCGTGCGCAGCAAACGCGGCGAACTGTTGCGCGACAATCTGCTGCGCAACATGAGCAAATGGATGGGAATGTCCAATGAGGTATGCATGCGACATTACCGGCGCAAAGGCGGACCGGTGCCCGTGTGGGCGGCCGTCGAGACGTTCCCGTTCGATACGCTTTCCCGAATGCTTTCCCTGCACACGGATGCCAAGGCGCTCAGGGAATTGTACAGATCAGTCGGATTACGCACCAATCTGCGGACTTCCTCGGAGGTCGCGCACGCCATGGTTTATCTGCGTAATCTGTGCTCGCATCATGCCAGGCTGTGGCATCGGGAGATGGTCATTCCATCGCCTATGACGCGTGACATGAAAACGGCGTTCGCTGATTTCGAATACGGCGAGAAGTCCGTGGCGTCATCGCTGTTTGCGCTCATGTATCTTGTGCGGAATATCGAGGGCGACGATGGCTACGCCAGGGTGATTCGTCGCTTCCTCGACTCGAATGAGACATACGCCTCTGGAATCAGGACGGCCCTGCATTGGGAATAAGCTGCAGGATCCAGGAATCCCATATGCGCTGCGGAATCCGAATTCCTTTGAGTAGGATGGCGGATAAATACGGATGAAGAAGGAGCCCATGATGACGGAGCGGTCGGATATGGATCTGCCGGATGGCGGCAAGTCGTACAAGCTCGTGGCCGAGGGCGCGGAAAGCACCGTGGTGGCCGAATACGAGCCTAGCCACGGCCGTGAGACCGCGTACCAAAGCGAAGCGGATCTGGAGGAGGAGCTGCTGCGAATCCTCGAATCCCAGGGCTATGAACGACTTTCCGCGCATACGGAGTCCGAGCTTATCGCAAACCTGCGCACCCAGCTTGAAAAGCTGAACGATGTCCGGTTCACCGACAATGAGTGGTCGCATTTCTTCCACGAGGTCATCGCCTCTTCGACGGCGGGCATCGAGGACAAGACCCGGCTGATACAGGAAGACAACATCCAGATCCTGAACCGTGACGATGGCACGACGAAGAACATTCGTCTCATCGACAAGGTGCATGTTCACAGCAACCGCCTCCAGGTGCTTCACCAGTTCGAGGAGGAGGGCGGCAGCCACCCGACCCGGTATGATGTGACGATTTTGGTCAACGGCCTGCCGTTGGTGCAGATCGAGCTGAAGCGACGGGGCGTGGCGATCAAGGAGGCGTTCAACCAGATCAACCGTTACCAGCGCGACAGCTTCTGGGCCGGATCGGGACTCTATGAGTACGCCCAGATCTTCATTATCTCGAACGGCACGCACACCAAGTACTACAGCAACACCACGCGCTTCAAGCACATCCATGAAATGGAAGGCCGTCCCGCAGCCGGCCGTTCGCAGAAGAGCTCCGACAGTTTCGAATTCACCAGCTGGTGGGCCGACGGGCGCAACCATGTCATCGCCGACCTGAAGGGTTTCGCCAGGACCTTCCTCGCCCGGCATACACTGCTCAATATCCTGACGCGATATTGCGTGTTCACCGCCGAGCATGACCTGCTGGTGATGCGCCCATACCAGATCGCGGCCACCGAACGCATCCTCAACCGCATTCTCATCAGCGAATACGATCCGAAGAGACTCGGAACGCCCGAGGCGGGCGGATACGTGTGGCATACCACAGGCAGCGGCAAGACGCTGACCAGCTTCAAGACGGCGCAGCTCGCCAGCAACATGGATGGCGTCGACAAGGTGCTGTTCGTCGTGGACCGCAAGGACCTCGACTACCAGACCATCAAGGAATACGAACGCTTCAAAAAGGGCGCGGTCAACTCCAACAAGAGCACCAAGGTGCTTGCCGACCAGCTTGCCAGCCCCGACGCGAAAATCATCGTCACCACGATTCAGAAGCTTTCCTCATTCATCCGCAGCAATCCCAAGCACGATGTCTACGCGCAGCATGTGGTGCTGATTTTCGACGAATGCCATCGCAGCCAGTTCGGAGAGATGCATACCGCCATCACCAAGCATTTCAAGAACTATCATCTGTTCGGATTCACCGGCACGCCCATCTTCGCCGTGAACGCGAAAACCGGAGGCTCCCCCAATCTGCGCACCACCGGACAGGCGTTCGGCGACTGCCTGCACTCATACACGGTGGTGGACGCGATCAAGGACGGCAACGTGCTGCCGTTCCGTATCGGATACGTGGACACGGTGCGCCGTAAGGAAGGCATCAGGGACGAACAGGTGTACGGCATCGACGCGGCCAAGGCGCTGAGCGACCCGCGGCGCGTGAGCGCGGTCACGTCGTATGTGCTCGACCATTTCGACCAGAAAACCAAGCGGCAATCCAGCTACATACTCAAGGACCGGCGCGTCCGCGGCTTCAATTCGCTGTTCGCGGCTGATTCCATCGGCATGGCCAAGCAGTATTACGCCGAGTTCCAGCGCCAGCAGGCCGAGCACGGTGGGGAACCGTTGAAAATCGCCTTGATCTACAGTTTCGCGCCGAACGAGGCCGACCCCGGCGAGCAGGGCTTCATTGATGACGAGGACTTCGAGACCGCTGGCCTTGACCAGTCATCACGGGATTTCCTCGATGCCGCGATCTGCGATTACAACCGAATGTTCGGCAGCAGCTTCAGCACGGCCTCCGACCAGTTCGAGAACTACTACAAGGATCTGTGCCTCAGGCTCAAGAACCGCGATCTGGACATGGCCATCGTGGTGAACATGTTGCTCACCGGCTTCGACGCCACGACGCTCAACACCCTGTGGGTGGACAAGAACCTGAAGCAGCATGGCCTGATGCAGGCGTTCAGCCGCACCAACCGCATCCTGAACTCGGTGAAGACCTTCGGAAACATCGTCTGCTTCCGCGATCTGCGGCAGGAGGTGGATGACGCCTTGGCTCTGTTCGGGGACAAGGACGCCAAGGGCACGGTGGTGCTTAAACCATATGCGGAATATCTCGCTGCATACACCGAGAAGGTCTCGCAGCTGCTTAAGCGGTTCCCCTTGGGCGAGGAAATCGTCGGAGAACAGGCACAGAAGGATTTCCTCACCCTGTTCGGCTCGATCCTGCGGCTGCGCAACATCCTGCAGGCCTTCGACGATTTCTCCAACGAAGATGTGCTGAGCCTGCGCGACCTGCAGGACTACCAGAGCCTGTACATCGATCTCTACCAACAGCGGCGTTCGCATGAGGAAGCCGACAAGGAAATCATCAACGACGACGTCGTCTTCGAAGCTGAACTGGTCAAACAGATCGAAGTGAACATCGACTACATCCTCGAACTCGTAGCCAAATACCATGACGGGCATATGGAGGACAAGTCGATCCTCGCGGACATCAGCCGCACCATCATGTCTTCGCCCGACCTGCGCAGCAAAAAGGACCTCATCGACTCGTTCGTCGAGTCCCTGTCCTCAGGCGCGGACGTGCAGCGCGACTGGAAGGAAATACATCGTCCGCAAGAAGCAGGAGGAATTCGAGCGCATTGTCTAGCGAGGAGCACCTGAAGACGGGACTGGCCGAGCAGTTCATCATCGACTTGCTTCAAGGAAGGCTATGTCGACACGGACGGCACCAGAATAGTGTCGATGCTGCCCCCTGTGTCACGCTTCGCGCCGAGCAACGCATACGAGCTGATGAAGAGCCGAGTCGTCGAACGGTTCCGCCAATACTTCGATCGCTTCGTCGGAATGTGAGGAAACGGCTAGTCCTTAGGTACGAAGCGACGGGGTGGCGAGTTCTAGTGAACGTTGCAACACCTGATACTCCTTGCGGTAGATCAGATGTTGCAACC
>ENA-OQKV01000195-OQKV01000195.1-human-gut-metagenome-genome-assembly--contig:-NODE-195-length-25314-cov-3.127606_pt1 | contig 25314 bp, 29 predicted proteins | sample MGYA00242655_ERZ504811 | MGnify/ENA primary metagenome ERZ504811 (study PRJEB26092, sample SAMD00036406) | human gut metagenome | host: Homo sapiens | study: EMG produced TPA metagenomics assembly of...
GGCTGGATGACAAAAGCTACCAACGAGCTGGATCCAAACGGACCTTGCCAGGTAATTACAAAAGAAAGACCTATTGATGAGAACCTTGGTTCTTATGAAGATGTAGATGAAGCTGTTAAGAAATTATCCCAGGGTGCATTAGAGCACGTTACACTGTACTCTATCATGCAGGATCCTATGACATCATGCGGATGCTTCGAGTGTATCTGCGGTATCGAGCCATTCTCCAATGGTGTTGTTATCGCTAACCGTGAGTATGCAGGCATGACACCTCTTGGAATGACATTCTCAGAAATGGCATCCATGACAGGTGGTGGTGTTCAGACACCTGGTTTCATGGGACATGGTAAACATTTCATCAGCTCCAAGAAGTTCATGAAGGCAGAAGGCGGTATTGAACGTATCGTATGGATGCCGAAAGAACTGAAAGAGTTTGTTGCTGAACGTCTTAATAAGACAGCAAATGAACTCTATGGTATTGAAAACTTTACAGATATGATCGGTGATGAAACAATCGCTACTGATCCGGAGACACTGGTTGGATTCCTTACAGAAAAAGGCCATCCGGCATTAGCTCTTGATCCGATGATGTAAAGATTGGTGGTTTTGCCCGGAGTCGTGGATGGGCAATGCGGAAGCCACTAAACGTCTCCTGGGTTTAAACGCCTAAAGCGTTATATAGATAAAACCATAGTATTATTCTAAATACGAAATGGAGATGTGCAAATTGTTAATCGACAGAATCTTTAACGGAAATGATGCAGTCTACGGGTTAACCTGTCAGGCTGTAGAGGAAGCCATTGCACAGCACGGCGCAGACAAGGCAGTTGAATTTCCTCATACTGCCTACTGTCTGCCATGTTACTATGCAGTAACAGGAGTCAAGGTGAAGACCCTTGGCGAAATGAAAGAAGCACTTGGTGTGATTAAATCTCTTATGACAAGAGAGCATCAGTTAGATGACGCTTTGATGTCCGGAGTCGCTACCGCACTTTGTGCAGAGTTCATAGAAGTACTGAAGTATCTGGATGGAGCGGAGCCATACAGTGAACCGTACTATGGACACCTTCCGGATTCCATAATCCGTGAACTTGGTGTACCTCTTGTAACCGGTGATATTCCTGGTGTAGCTGTTATTATTGGATCGGCACCTACCGCACAGGAAGGTGTAGATCTGGTAAAGAGTTATCAGGCACAGGGAATTCTTGTTACACTGGTTGGAGGAATTATTGACCAGGCGCAGGAACTTGGATTGAAAATGGGCTATAATGTTCGAATCGTACCACTTGGAAAAGATATTACTTCTGTAATCCATGTAGTATCCGTGGCACTTCGTGCAGCTCTGATCTTCGGAAACGTTACTCCTGGAGATGCAGCCGCTCTGATCAAGTATACATCAGAGAGAGTACCGGCATTTGTCAATGTGTTTAAACCGATCGATGATGTGATTCTGGCTGCTGGTGCAGGAGCAATCAAACTTGGATTCCCTGTGATTTCCAATGAAGATGAAAACATTACAGAAGTTCCGGGTGCGCTGATCGCATGCCCGAATGTTGCTAGATTTTAATAAGGTTTCTCTGGAAGCCAAGAAATATTAAGATCAAAATTACCAATATTGATATTCCTGTTGCGTTTGCGTCTGCATTCGAAGGCGAGATTATCCGTCGTAAAGATATGCAGGTTGAGTTCGACGGTTCCCGTGTGGATTGTGCAGAACTTGTGCAGACAAGAAGCATGGATGAGGTAGAGGACCACAAGATTACAGTTGTAGGACCAGATGTAGATGAAATGGAATTGGGAAGCAAGAATCCGATCGCTTACGTGGTAGAAGTAGCGGGAAAGAGAATGCAGCCTGATTTTGAACCTGTAATTGAGCGTAAATTCCACAATTACATTAACTGTATTGAGGGAGTTTATCATACAGGACAGAGAGATATGCAGAGAATCCGTATCGGTAAGGAAGCTTACAATGCAGGATTCCGTATCAGACATATCGGTGAGGTTCTGTATACACAGGTAAAAAATGAGTTTGAAGCTGTAGTTGATAAATGTCAGGTAACCGTTTATACTGATCCGGCTGAGTGTACAAGAATCCGTCATGAGGTAGCAATCCCTGTATTCGATAAACGTGATGCACGTCTTGAAAATCTTACAGATGAAACTGTAGACGTATATTACAGCTGTATCCTTTGTCAGGCTTTTTCACCGTCTCATGTATGTGTTGTTACACCAGAGAGACTTGGACTTTGCGGAGCCGTTTCATGGCTGGATGCAAAAGCAACAAATGAACTGGATCCAAACGGACCTTGTCAGATCATTACAAAGGAAAGACCAATTGATGAGAACCTTGGTTCTTATGAGGATGTTGATGAAGCTGTACAAAAATTCTCACAAGGAGCTCTCGAACACGTTACGCTTTATTCCATTATGCAGGATCCTATGACTTCCTGTGGATGCTTCGAGTGTATCTGTGGTATTGAGCCGTTTTCTAATGGTGTAGTAATCGCCAACCGTGAATATGCAGGAATGACACCTCTCGGAATGACATTCTCAGAGATGGCATCTATGACTGGCGGCGGTGTTCAGACACCAGGATTCATGGGACATGGTAAACACTTTATTTCATCCAAGAAGTTCATGAAGGCAGAAGGCGGTATTGAACGTATCGTATGGATGCCTAAGGAATTAAAAGAGACAGTTGCGGAGCGTTTGAATAAGACAGCAAAGGAACTGTATGGTATTGACAACTTTACTGATATGATTGGTGACGAGACAAATACAACAGATCCAGAAGAGCTTGTTGCATTTTTAACAGAACATAATCATCCAGCCTTGTCAATGGACCCGATGATGTAGTATACTATATGAGATGATGTGATTTGTCTGCGTAGAGGCAAGTACATAGTAATTTTTTTAAGGAGGCCAAATAGAAATGCCGTTTAATCAGAAACTTCAGAAATTTAATGCAAAGATTAATACAGTCACAATTGGTAGCGGAGATAAGACTGTAACAATCGGCGGAGACTCTACTTATCCATTTTATTCTTTTGATGCACCATCAGAAAACGCACCTAAGATCGGTGTTGAAATCTCTGATATGGGTCTTGAGAATATTGTATCCGAAGGTATCAAAGCATACTATGACGGAGCATCCACAATCGGAGAAATGGCTAAAAAAGCAGCAGCTATGGAAGGTGCTGATTTTGTAGCTCTGATTCTTGAGGGTGGAGATCCGAACGGTGTAAACAAATCTGTTGATGAACTTATCGCAGTTGTTAAAGAAGTTGCAGATGCAATTGATGCACCATTAGTAGTTGAAGGATGCAAGAATGTAGAGAAAGACGCAGAACTCCTTCCTAAGGTAGCAGAAGCTCTTCAGGGAAGAAACGTACTGATTCTTTCAGAAAAAGAGAAAACTACAAAGCAATCGGTGCTGCAGCAGGACTTGCTTACGATCAGATCGTAGGTGCAGAATCTGCCGTAGATATCAACCTTGCTAAACAGCTTAACGTTGTAACTACTCAGTTAGGCGTTAATGCACAGAAAATTGTTATGAATATCGGTAGTGCTGCTGCCGGATATGGATATGAATATGTTGTATCCACTATGGACCGTATTAAAGGTGCAGCTTTATCTCAGAATGATAACATGCTGCAGATGCCTATCATTACACCGGTATCCGCTGAAACATGGGGCGTAAAAGAAGCAACAGCTTCTGAGAAAGATATGCCTGAATGGGGACCGGAAGAAGAGCGTGGAATCGATATGGAAGTTATGACAGCTGCTGCTGACCTTGCAGCCGGATCTGATGCAGTCATCTTAAGACATCCGGAAGCTGTTGCAGCTATTTCCAGAATGATCAAAGCACTTGCGTAATTGAATAGGAGGAACAAATAAAATGGCACTGAATGGTATTCAGATTTTTAAATTAACACCAAAGAAAAACTGTAAGGAATGCGGATGCCCAACTTGTATGGCTTTCTCTATGAAAGTTGCTCAGGGCGCTATGAAAATCGAACAATGTCCGCATATGTCTGATGAAGCTTTAGCATCTCTTTCCGAGGCTACTGCTCCGCCAATGAAGACAATCAAAATTGGTACTGGTGCAGAAGAGCACACTCTGGGTGGAGAAACAGTATTATTCAGACATGAAAAAACATTTGTAAGCAAGCCAAGATATGCAGTAGCTCTGTGCACATGCATGGATGACGCTGCAGTAGAGGCAAAACTTGCAGAAATCCCGAAGGTAGATTATGACCGTATCGGCGAAAGAATGTATGCTGAACTTGTATATGTAAACTGTGGTGAAGGCGCAGATGCAGCTAAATATACTGCACTTGTAGAAAAAGCAGCAGGTCTTGGCAGAACTTTAGTTCTTGACTGTAAAGATCCTGAAATCGCTAAAGCAGCTCTTGCAGTATGCAAAGACAGCAAACCGGTCTTAAACGGTGCTGATGCTTCCAACTATGAAGCAATGAACGCAGTTGCTACAGAAGCAGGTGTTGTTCTCGGTGTATCCGGTAAAGACTTAAATGAATTATATGATACAACAGCAGCTCTTGAAAAACTTGGAAACAAGAATCTTGTTCTTGATACAACAGGCGCTGACATTAAAGAAACCTTTGCAAACACTGTACAGGTTCGTCGTGCAGCTCTGAAAGATCAGGACAGAACATTTGGTTATCCATCTATCGTAAACCTTGTTAAGATCGCAAAAGGTGACCTTCACTTACAGGCAGCTTTAGCATCTATGTTTACAATGAAATATGGTTCCATCATCGTTATGGAGCAGATGACATATGCAGAGGCTCTTCCATTATATGGTCTGCGTCAGAACGTTTACACTGACCCGCAGAAGCCAATGAAAGTTGAGCCAGGCATCTATCCGTTAAATGGTGCTGATGAGAATGCAGTAGTAGTTACTACTGTAGACTTTGCTCTTACATATTTCGTAGTATCCGGCGAGCTGGAGCGTTCCGGTGTTCCGCTTAACCTGGTAATCAATGATGCAGGCGGACTTTCCGTACTGACATCATGGGCAGCTGGTAAATTCTCCGGTAACAGTATTTCTTCTTATATCAAAGAGAATGTTGAACCGAAGGTTAAATCCAGAAAACTGATCATTCCTGGTAAAGTAGCGGTTCTGAAGGGTGATCTGGAAGCAAAACTTCCTGGATGGGAAATCATCGTTGGACCAAGAGAAGCTGTACAGCTTGTTAAATTCTTAAAGGATCTGCAGGCAGACGGCCAGATCTAATGACCGTAAACATCTGGTCGGTTTTGTACCGGCCGGAGTATAAAGAAAAATGTATGCAGAGGGATCTGCAATTGTCAGATTTCTCTGTATAAATAAATATAAAAGGAGAACAGGGTTATGGCAAAATTCGTAACAATTGGAGAAAGACTTTCCACTACTGCACCGGCAGTAAACAAAGCATTTACAGAAAGAGATCCTGAACCGATCATCAAAAGAGCAAAACAGCAGCTGGATGCTGGTGCTACTTACCTCGATGTAAATATCGGACCTGCAGAAAATGATGGCGAAGACTTAATGAAATGGGCTGTTCAGCTCCTTCAGTCTGAGTTTGATAATGTTCCGCTTGCACTGGATACAACAAACCAGAAAGCTATCGAAGCTGGTATTTCTGTATACAACAGAGCAAAAGGAAAACCAATCGTTAACTCTGCAGACGCAGGTGACAGAATTTCCAATATCGACCTTGCAGCAGCAAATGATGCAATCTGTATCGCACTTTGCTCCTCTGGTATGGTAGCAGCTGACAATGATGAGCGTATGATGCACTGCCAGAACATGCTTGAAAGAGGTATGGCTCAGGGCATGGATACAGAAGATCTGTGGTTTGACCCGTTATTCCTCGTTGTAAAAGGAATGCAGGACAAACAGATGGAAGTTCTTGAAGCTATCAAGATGTTCTCTGAAATGGGACTGAACTCTACAGGTGGTCTTTCTAACAACAGTAACGGTATGCCAAAACATATCCGTCCGATCATGGACTCTGCTCTTGTAGCAATGGCTATGATGAATGGTCTTACATCAGCAATCGTTAACCCTAACGACCTTCGTCTGATGGAAACTATCAAATCCTGTGATGTATTCAAAGGCAATACACTGTATGCAGATTCCTATCTGGAAATCTAATCAGTTTCATACGAATTGAATACATAATTATGGGGGCTGAAGGCTTCGGTCTTCGGCCCTTGTTTTATTACAGGCTATTAACGATTATGAGAAAGGTGGTTGCCGAATGTTTAAGGTAACATTTTCATTCGAAGATGGCAGTGTGGTAGAAGCGTTTGCCAATGCGGGGGACAATTTACTTGAGGTAGCTCGTGGAGCCAATGTGGCGATCGATGCACCATGTTCTGGAAACGGAGCCTGCGGAAAATGCCGTGTCCAGTTAAAGAGCGGAGAACTGGAGAGCAAAAAGACATTACATATTTCTGACGAAGAATATCAGGAAGGATGGCGCCTTGCATGCTGCAGCAAGATCAGTGCAGATGTAAATGTGCTGGTACCTGATATTGCATCTGCCTATAAGAGCAGAATGAAAGTAGCTGATTTAAGCTCTAAAGAGGAAATAGCCATTTTTGAAAATGCCAAAAGAGATGTAGAACTTGCAGGTATCGAATTGAAAAACAGTCTGGAGGTTGTGGATGTCACAATGGATCCTCCGTCTCTGGATGACACAATGCCGGATAACGAGAGACTTACAAGAGCACTGCGGAAGTATCTGAATATCAGCAGAGTCAGAATCCCTTATGCAGTTCTGAAAAAGCTTCCGGATGTATTGAGAGAGAGTAATTTTTCAGTAAAATGTGTGATCCGCGCTACTTCTGACGATATGTTTGTGTATGATATCTTCGGTAAAGACGAAGATGTAGTAATCGGTGGTCTGGCAATCGATATTGGTACAACAACTGTTTCCGCTGTACTGATCAATATGGAAAACGGTGAAATTCTGGCAAAGAGTTCTGCCGGAAACGGACAGATCCGTTTTGGTGCAGACGTTATTAACCGAATTGTAGAATCACAGAAACCGGGCGGCCAGCAAAAGCTGCAGGATGCTGTGATCAAAGAAACCATCAATCCGATGATCAACGAGATGTGCAAAAGTGCCAAATTCCCGAAAAACCGCATATACAGAATGTGCGTGGCATCTAATACAACTATGAATCATCTGTTTGCAGGAATTAATTCTGATCCATTACGTACAGAACCATATATCCCTGCATTCTTTAAGACCAATTCCCTCTTTGCTTCTGATGTGGGAATTGATATTAATAAAGACGCTCATATTATTATGGCGCCGAATATCGGAAGCTATGTAGGCGGCGATATTACAGCCGGAACCCTGGTCAGCCAGATCTGGAACAGGCCGGAGTTTTCACTGTTTATCGACCTTGGTACAAACGGAGAGCTTGTATTTGGAAACTCAGACTTTATGATGAGCTGTGCATGTTCTGCAGGTCCTGCCTTTGAAGGTGGTGACATCAGCTGTGGTATGCGTGCCACAGACGGAGCCATCGAAGCATGTACCATTGACAAAGAGACTATGGAGCCGACCTACAAGATCGTAGGTGATCCGGGAACCAAACCTGTAGGTTTGTGTGGTTCCGGTATCATCGATGTGATCAGTGAACTTTATATCTGCGGAATTATCAATCCGAAGGGTAAATTTATCCGCGAAGGAAAGAGAATCAAACATGACAAATATGGAATGGGCAGCTATATCCTTGCATTTGAGGAAGAGGCAGGTTCTGTAAAGGATGTTGAGATCACAGAAGTTGATATTGATAACTTTATTCGTGCAAAAGGTGCAATCTTCTCAGCAATCCGTACAATGCTTACTTCTCTGGACTTCGATGTGAGCATGATCGATGATGTGTATGTTGCAGGTGGTATCGGAAGCGGCATCAACATGCAGAATGCAGTCAACATTGGTATGTTCCCGGATATCCCCATCGAGAAATTCCACTACATTGGTAACTCATCTCTGACAGGTGCCTATCTGATGCTTCTGTCAACACCTGCAGAGAAGAAGACTTATGAACTTGCTTCCAATATGACATATATGGAACTTTCTACAGTGCCGATCTATATGGATGAATTTGTAGGCGCATGTTTCATTCCTCATACAGATACAAGTATGTTCCCAACTGTAATGGAAGAGATTCAGAACCGCTGATGAATTTCAGTAATTTCTATATGAGAAATTATGAATATCTAGAGAAATAAAATAACAGGACAGATCTTTGGATCCCTTTGATCTGTCCTGTTTATGGAGATTTATATGGCATTTAGTTTAAATGACTTAAATTATGAAAAAGACAGTAAGGAAAGAATGCCGTGGGAGCATTACACTCAGGAGTTTGCAGCTGCAGACCCGAAGGGGATCGCTTCCAGATTGTCTATTCCTTACGATGAAGAAACCCAAAAACTGACTTTAACTTTTCTTGGAACACAGTATCAGATCACATGGCCGGATTTTGAAGTAACACATACTCCGGATGATAAAGGCTTTTATCCACTGGAGAACATGATCTATGCCAGGATCCTGACCATCCGTTTTCTTTTAAACGGTGTGAAATCTGAGAGCTCCGGAAAATTTAAAACATACCGTGAGATGCCATGGGGAGAAGTATATTTAAGACAGTTTGACGGCAGATGCATCAAACGTCTGGCATTTTCCTATGGAAATCGTCTGGGAGATTTTAAGGCGATCATGGAGCATATCAGTGCCATCCCTGTAAAGCATGGAGATATTGCCTATGAAGTAGAAATTTTTCCGGAATATAAAATACAGATGATCCTCTGGGAAGGCGATGAGGAATTTCCGCCGTCTTCACAGATTCTCTTTTCTGACAACTTCCCTGTTTCTTTCCAGGCAGAGGATATGGCAGTTATGGGAGATGTGATCATTGGTTCTCTGAAAGCATATCTGAAATGCGTTCAGAAATGACAAATGATATCAGGATTATGGAAACAGCAGAATAATCCGCAAATATCAGAGTCAAATAAGTAAATATAAACAGAAAGAGGGAGAAAAAATGGGATTTTCAACAAGTACATGTACAGAATTCGTTGAAGTATTAGCTGCCAAAGCTCCGGTTCCGGGCGGCGGCGGTGCGTCTGCATTAGTTGGTGCAGTAGGAACTGCTCTTGGAAATATGGTAGGAAGCCTTACTGTAGGAAAAAAGAAATATGCGGATGTTGAAGACGAAATGTACGAATTAAAAGCAAAATGCGATCAGTTACAGAAGGATTTCCTTCGTCTGATCGAGCGTGATGCAGAAGTATTCGAGCCATTATCAAAGGCATATGGAATGCCAAAGGAAACAGAAGAAGAGAAAGCTGAGAAAGCCAGAGTCATGGAGATCGTATTAAAAGATGCCTGCTCTGTACCAATGGAGATCATGGAGAAATGCTGTGAAGCAATTGAACTGATCGTGGAATTCGGTGCAAAAGGCTCTAAGCTTGCCATCAGTGATGCAGGCGTTGGTGCAGCTTTCTGTAAAGCAGCATTACAGGGTGCCAGCCTGAACGTATACATCAACACAAAATCCATGGCTGACAGAGAGTATGCAGAAGAATTAAACAGAAAAGCAGATGCGATGCTTGAGAAATATACAAAGATCGCAGATGACACATTTAACAGCGTACTTGGCAGACTGAAATAATAGTAAATAAAATAGAAATTTCTGTATTGTTTTCCGTCTCTTTTAATAAAGTGTAACATTATTTATTGAGATGTATTTTTTTACTAGAGTGCATATGATTTATGAGGCGGTTATGCTGAAATCATTCAGATACAGTATAGAATAATAACGTATAATTTCGGAGGGAACGACAAATGGCTAAGCAGTTATTAGGTAAAGAAGTAACAGCAGCATTAAACGAGAAAATCAAAGCAAACGTAGCAGAGCTTCAGGGAAAAGGAGTAAATCCTACCCTCTGCATCATCCGTGTTGGTGAAAACCCAAGTGATATCTCCTATGAAAGAGGAGCAACAAAACGCTGCGAAACTTTAGGCGTTGCATGTGAGAAAATCTTACTTCCGGAAGATGTTTCCCAGGAAGAACTTCTTGCAACAATCGATAAAGTAAACAAAGATGACAGCATTCACGGCGTATTATTATTCCGTCCGCTTCCAAAACATCTGGATCAGGCAGTGATCGAGAATGCACTTGCTCCTGAAAAAGACGTTGACTGTATGACAGACCTTTCCATGTCCGGTGTATTCACAGGCAAGAAGATTGGTTTCCCGCCATGTACACCACAGGCTTGTATGGAAATCCTTGATCATTACGGAATCGACTGCACAGGCAAAAAGGCAGTAGTAATCGGAAGAAGCCTTGTTGTTGGTAAACCTGCAGCAATGATGCTGGTTAAAAAGAACGCAACTGTTACGATCTGCCACACAAGAACTGTAGATATGCCGTCTGTAGCACGTGAAGCAGATATCATTATTGTAGCAGCAGGCCGCGCCGGTGTTGTTGGTGCCGAATATGTAAAAGAAGGCCAGACAATCATCGATGTAGGTATCAACGTAAATGCAGAAGGCAAACTCTGCGGTGATGTTGATTACGCAGCAGTAGAGCCTATCGTAGATGCTATTACACCTGTACCTGGCGGTGTTGGAAGTGTAACAACTTCTGTACTGGTTGGTCATGTGGTAGAAGCTGCAATGAGAAAGGTAAACGCATAAGATGAAAAAAGTGCTGGGAAAATATTTCTGGCTGCTTATGACAATGACAGGTGCCCTGATGTTCGGGGCACCTGCTTTAGTAAGTGCCAGTGAAGGGACAGTGTCCACTGATACAGAAAACAGCGCGGCAGACGATGCTACAAATACCCCAGATGACGGCACAGTAGCTAAAACAACTGATAGTACAGAAAAAAACAGTCAGGAAACTGACCATTCAGGAGAGGGACAGATCTCCAAACCCAAATATCTCGAAAATGCAGAAAATAGCGGAGAAGAAGTTATCTCCGATGAAGACCCGACAGATAATACCTATGGATACTACACGATTATGGGCGGAACAACTGTTTCCGTTGATGAAATGTGTTCATTATACAACAATCAGGGATGCACTTACCCATCTGAAGAACTCAATGGCGGCGGAGCATCTGATATAGATACCTTCTGTAACATTATTGTAGAGGAGGCAAATGCCGAGAATGTACGTGGCGAAGTAGCTTTGCGCAGGCAATGCTGGAAACCGGATGGTTGAGTTTCGGCGGTGATGCGGGAATCGACCAGTTTAATTTCGCAGGTCTTGGAACAACCGGAGGTGGGGTCAAAGGAATCGCATTTCCTGATGTAAGAACAGGAATCCGTGCTCAGGTTCAGCATCTCAAAGCCTACGCCTCCACAGATTCCCTGAATCAGGAATGTGTAGATGAACGCTTCGATTACGTGACAAGAGAGACTGCACCTTACGTGGAATGGCTGGGAATCCAGGAAAATCCTTATGGCGGCGGCTGGGCTGCAGGAAAGGATTATGGAAGTAAATTAAGAAAAATACTGACAGATTTGAAATCCGGGACATAAAAACGGAACTTGGCGTCTTATTTACATTTGTTTTTCTGAATTGCTGTAAATGATTTTTAAATTCTTAAATAAAGAAAGGATGTTAAGTAAAATAGAAAAGAAAATTGATGATCTGTGCAATGGCTTTGTGTATATGTGCAGGATTGGCCGGTAACACTGGAGAGGTCAGCGTATGGGCATCCGAAGGATCATCTTCGGATGCTGTCCGGATAGGCGCCCTGAAAGGTCCGACAGCAATGGGAATGGCGCAGCTTCTTGATGAAGACGGATACGATTTTACGATTGCTGCATCTCCGGATGAGATTGTTCCGATGGTAGTACAGGACAAGCTTGATATTGCAGCTGTTCCGGCAAATCTGGCAGCAACGTTGTATCAGAAGACAGATAAGGATGTCAGTGTTCTGGCGGTCAATACGCTGGGTGTTCTCTACCTTGTGGAGAATGGAGACAGTGTAAAATCTGTGGAAGATCTTAAGGGAAAGGCCATTTATGCCAGTGGAAAGGGTGCAACTCCGGAATATGCCCTGAACTCTGTTCTTAAAGCGAATGGAATCGACTCTAGAAAAAGATGTGACTGTTGAATATAAATCTGAGCACGCAGAGGTAGTCTCCGCACTTGTACAGGATCAGACAGCAGTCGGACTTCTTCCACAGCCTTTTGTAACTACAGCGCTGATAGAAAAACGATAAGCTGAAAGTTGCCATGGATCTGAATAAACTGTGGGAAGATTCCATGGATGACGGAAGTAAACTTGTGACAGGTGTTGTGATCGCAAACAATGAGTTTGTTCAGGATCATGCAGATAAAGTAAATGATTTTATGGATGCTTATAAAGAATCTGTAGACTTTGTCAACAGTGACACAGAAGCTGCGGCCCAGATCATAGGAGATCATGATATTATTGCAAAAGAAGTTGCACAGAAAGCAATCCCTGACTGCAGTATTGTGTTTATTGAAGGTGATGAGATGAAAACCATGCTTTCAGGATATCTGGCAACTCTGGATGATCAGAATCCTGAGATTATAGGAGGACAGTTGCCGGATGATGCATTCTATTACAAACGATAGAGCAAAAACTGACAATGGAACGAAATATACAAGAATTCGTATATTAGCAGTGCTTTTCTGGATTGCAATCTGGCAGCTTGCGAGTATGTATCTGAAACAGGAGATCCTTCTGGCATCTCCTGTTTCTGTTATCCAAAAGCTTTTTGAACTGATTTTCAGCAGAAATTTCTGGTATTCTGTCGGATTTAGTTTTGTACGCATTGTGACAGGATTTCTTCTGGCTGTGTTTCTGGGAATCTTTCTGGCAATATTGGCATATTGGTCAAAAACAGTGGAAATCCTGATAGCACCTGTGATCGCAGTGGTCAAATCTACACCTGTGGCATCTTTTATTATTTTGTGCCTGATATGGATTCCTTCGAGAAATCTGTCGGTTTTTATTTCCTTTCTTATGGTTCTGCCGGTGATATATACAAATATCCTTGAAGGAATACGACAGACGGACAGGAAGATACTGGAAATGGCAAAAGTATTTCGTGTGAATCTCAGAAGACAGATCAGGTATATTTATGTATCGCAGGTACTGCCTTATTTTCTCTCTGCATGCAGACTTTCACTTGGGATGTGCTGGAAAGCAGGAGTGGCAGCAGAGGTTATCGGAGTACCCTCAGGTTCTATTGGAGAGAAGCTGTATAATGCAAAAATATACCTGAATACTCCTGATCTTTTTGCGTGGACGATTGTGATCATTGTGATCAGTTTTGTATTTGAAAAGTGTTTTCTTGGAATTGTAAGCAGGATAGTTTATATGATAGAACATAGATAATAGAAGTTTTGATTTATGATAATCCTCTTAAATGTATTATTTACGAGGTATGTTACAGGCGGAGAAAAGATATGGATATAAAGGTAGATCATGTCAGTAAAGCATACGGAGAGCAGCAGGTACTGCGAGACTTGTCCTGTGTTTTTCCGGAAGGGAAAACCACTTGTATCAGAGGAAGATCCGGATGTGGCAAAACAACACTGATCCAGCTTCTTCTGAGACTGGATGTTCCTGATAAGGGGAAAATAGAAGGGATAAGTGACAGGAAGCTCAGTGCAGTATTTCAGGAAGATCGTCTGTGTGAAAATCTGAGCGCTGCTTCCAATATAAAACTGGTATGCACAAAAACAATATCAGACAGAGAACTGGAGGAGGCATATAAAGCAGTTGCGCTTACTGAGGTATGGCAGAAACCGGTTCGCGAACTGAGTGGGGGAATGCGCAGGAGAGTATCTATCCTGAGGGCATTGCTGGCAGAATCAGATTGTGTGATCATGGATGAACCTCTCAGAGGTCTTGATGAAAAAACCAGAGCAAAAACAATTGATTATATTTTGAAAAAGACTGAGAGAAAGACATTGATCTTTGTTACCCATGAAGAAAAAGAAGCAGTTTGGTTAAAGGCTGACAGAACAGTAGGTATATAATTATAATGCATTTACAGAGGATTGATATCTTAAATTGCAGATGTACCCTGTTATATTTGAATAATTGTGCGTTCATTATTTTATGGAACTGCTATAAATGAAAAACTAAATTTCGGTTATAGATTAGAGCGTGCTTGAAAAATCATTTCCACAATCTTCAAACACGCTCTAACTCCAAAAGAGGAAAAGCTTATGATTACATTAAATGATTACCTGTATTCAGGAGATACAGTTTTAAAAATTTTACAGAAATATACCCGGGATCTGAGAAAAGAAGCGAAACTCACTCATAATGAGATTGATCTGATGCATGTGAATTTCCTGATCCAGATCACAGAGCTTTTAGAACACAATGATTTCCTTACGGCCCAGTCCCAGAAGATCCGGGAATTTTATAAATATATGGCTCATGAATATCCGTTTCTTGCGTTTACATTTAAAGGAAGGATCAAATCGCTGATCCGGGCAGAAGAGAAATTTAACGGCTATATTGTGGAATATATTTATAATTATTATACAAAACATGGAACCTACCCTCCTGTGTCGGAACTGAAAAATAAACTCAGCTGTTTTCGGGATTTTATTGCATACAGAATTGTGTTGTGTATGCCCAAGTGTCATCTGAAACCAGGAGAAGATCAGGAAACGGCGTCGATCCGCTATCTTTATGAGATTGCAAATGTTCTTCCCGGGTTCCTGGAAGAACGAGGGTTTACGGTGGAGTCTGCCTATGGAGTAAAGAAAAGTACGTCGCCGCTTCTTAATGAAGATGTGAAGATGTATTACCGGGATTATATCTGTGGAACCAGCGGGGAAGGATATCAGTCATTACATATCACAGTTTATGATAACAGTTCCCGTTCTTTCATGGAAGTGCAGCTACGTACCCAGAAAATGGATGACACTGCGGAAATTGGTCCGGCGAATCATCTGGGATATGAGAAGAAACAGCAGGATGAGCGTGCAAGACGTGATGCTATTCCAGAAGGCGAGTGCGTTTATTTCGATGAAGCCTATGAACGGGGCATGCGTCTTTTGCAGCTGGAACTGGCAGATCTGGATGTAAATATGTTTTCCGCAGTCGATAACAGTCTGATCAATGATGGGTGCGGACTGTTTAGAGGAAGACTGATCTTACCTTATGAACATTTATCAAGATTTCAGAATGATGTGATCGACTGAATTAAATAAAAGGTTGTTTTTATGGCAGGAGCGTTATTTTTTTGCATTACCAGAGCCAATTCCATCTTTTGATGTATAAAAATACAGGAAAATGACAAAAACTGATAAAATATGTAAATTTTTAGTTATATTTTAAGCATTCTATGGTACACTAGAGTGTGTCTGAAAAATGCTTTTCGCAAGATGTGCGTCACAATTTGTGGTAGATTTTGTCCGGATGAGGGCGTCGTAGCGGGCTACGGCAACCGATTCGAGCAAAATCTACCGCAAAGTGGGGCGTGCAGATTGTGAGAATGATTTTTCAAACATACTCTAGTATAGATAATCAAAAATGGGAGGAAAACTCGAAAATGAGCAAAAAAGAAGGAAAAGGGTTAAAGTCTTTTAACAAGGGATTTCAAGTGCCTGACACCTACATTATTATCTTTTTAGTAGTTGTTGTCGCAGCACTTCTGACTTTCCTTGTACCAAAGGGATTTTACGAAACACAGGATATTTCGTATATGATCAATGGTGTTGAGAAAACCCGTACAGTAATCAAAGACGGAAGTTTCCAGTATCTGACAGATGATGCAGGAAATGTAGTAACAGAAGGAGTAGCACTCTTTAGTGGAGATGGTGGAACAGGATTCTTCAACTATATGTATAACGGAATCGTAAGCAGTTCTGCAATCGAGATTATCGCATTTCTTATGGTAGTAGGCGGTGCATTCGGTATCATGATCCGTACAGGAGCGATTGAATCCGGATTGATTGGATTGATCCGTAAGGCAAAGGGAGCAGAAAAACTGCTGATTCCGATACTTTTCGTATTGTTTTCTCTTGGTGGAGCAGTTTTTGGAATGGGAGAAGAAGCACTTCCGTTTACTATGATTCTTTGTCCGCTGTTTGTAGCAGTTGGATATGATTCAGTTATCGCAGTTCTTGTTACTTATGTTGCAACACAGATTGGTTTCGGTTCATCTTGGATGAATCCATTCTCTGTAGGTATTGCACAGGGTATTGCAGGTATTGATGTATTCTCCGGAGCAGGATTCCGTATGGTAATGTGGGTAGTATTTACAGCACTCGGCTGTGGAATGACTATGTTCTATGCATCAAAGATCAAAAAGACTCCGACAATCTCAATCGCATATAAGACCGATGCATATTTCCGTGAGCAGAATAGAAAAAACAGGAATTGACGAAGGACATTCATTTGGTCTTGGACATATTTTAGTTCTTCTGACACTGGCTGCTACAGTAGTATGGGTAGTTTGGGGAGTTATGACTCAAGGATACTACATGCCGGAGATTGCTACTCAGTTCTTCATTATGGGAATTGTTTCCGGTGTGATTGGAGTTATCTTTAAACTGAACGATATGAAACTGAATGATATCGCAACATCATTCAAAGATGGAGCAAAAGACCTGATCGGTGCTGCACTTGTTGTTGCTATGGCACAGGGCATCATGCAGGTTCTTGGTGGATCTGATCCGACAACACCTACGGTTATTAATACAATTATGTATAATATTTCAAATGCACTGTCTGGAGTTTCCGGAGCAGTTGCAGCAGTACTTATGTATCTGTTCCAGTCCGTATTCAACTTCTTCGTTGTATCCGGAACAGGACAGGCTGCGATTACAATGCCAATCATGGCTCCACTGTCAGACCTGTTAGGTGTTTCACGTCAGACAGCTGTAGTTGCATTCCAGCTTGGTGATGCATTTACAAACCTGATTGTTCCTACATCAGGATGCCTGATCGGATCTCTTGCAATTGCAAAGATTGAGTGGTCTAACTGGATTAAATTCATGTGGAAATTCCTTGGTGTATTAATGATTGGTGCAATTATTACAATTCTTATTGCAGTTGGAACTGGATTCTAAAACATACATTTGATAATTGAGAGTGATTTATGATGAAATTAATTCAGAATATTGATGTCTATGCCCCACAGCATCTGGGGAAAAAAGATGTACTTATAATCAATGATAAGATTGTCAAGATTAAAGATGCAGGCTCTATATGCGCAGACGGATTTCTTTCTGAGGCAGAAATGATCAATGGAGAGGGGTTACTTTTAACTCCGGGATTCATTGACTGTCATGTTCATGTACTTGGAGGCGGTGGCGAAGGTGGATTCGCCAATCGTACTCCGGAAGCAACTATGGAAGGACTTACGAAGTTTGGAGTAACAACAGTTGTTGGCTGCCTTGGAACGGATGGAATCGGTCGTGATATGTGTGCACTGGTTGCAAAGACAAAAGGATTGAATGAGCAGGGAATGTCTGCATACTGTTATACAGGCAGTTATCAGATTCCGGTTCGCACGTTGACTGACAGTATTGTGAAAGATATTATGATGATTCAGGAAATCATTGGAACCGGAGAAATCGCGATTTCTGATCATCGTTCTTCACAGCCGACTTTTGAGGAATTTGCGCGTGTCGTTGCGGATACAAGACTTGGCGGTGTTCTTTCCGGGAAAGCAGGTATTGTAAATGTTCATCTTGGCGACAGTCCGAGATGCTTAGATCTTATTGAACGAGTGGTAAATGAGACAGAGATACCGGCTTCTCAAATACTGCCAACACATATCAATCGAAATGAGATGCTTTTTGGCAAGTCGATTGAGTATGCGCTGAAAGGCGGAGCAGTAGACTTTACCGGAAATGAAGATATTGACTATTGGGAAACTATCTGTGATGAGGTACGTGTATGTAATGGTATCAAACGGATGCTGGATGCAGGAGTAAATCCTGACCGTATGACAATTTCTTCTGATGGACAGGGAAGCCTTCCGATGTACAGTAGTGATGGTGAATTCCTTGGAATGGGCGTTGGACAGTCCAGCTGCCTTCTGAAGGAAGTAAAGGAATGTGTATTTAAAACAGAAATTCCTTTAGAAATAGCTATTTCTACAATTACATCTAATCCAGCAGATATTCTTCGCCTCAAAGGAAAAGGTAAGGTTGAAGAAGGCTATGATGCTGACCTTTGTATTCTTGACCAGGAACTTCAGCTTGTTGAAGTAATTGCAAAAGGGAATACAGTTTATACAAAATAAAGTATATTGATGTTAAAAGCACCAGTCATTCAGTTGGCTGGTGCTTTTTGCAATATTAAATTCACTTTGATAAGCACTTTATGATATAATGGGCTCGTAGTCTTTTACAGATATAAGAACGGGTATAAGGAGAATATAGTATTGATTAATCAGACAGCGAAGAAGATTTTGAAAGCTCTGTCTTTTGATGGTGTGGAAGTAGAAGCATTTCGTCATATGGCGGATTTAAAACGATTGGATCCGATGAAGATTTTTTATAAAAAAATAGATGAGAAAATATATAACGGGAGTCATGCAGTCCCGATTCGTATTTTCTTTCCAACTGAAAAAAAGTTTTCGTGAGAGTGAAGAAAAGAAACATAATATTCAAGATAAAAAGATGCTTTTGTTTATACATGGCGGCGGCTGGGTTACAGAGAGTATCGATAATTATGAAAGAATTTGTGCCCGGCTTGCTAATGCAACCGGACAATATGTAGTTGCAGTTGAATACCGACTGGCACCGGAAGATAAATTCCCGGCAGGTCTGGAAGATTGTTATGCCGTTGCGAAAACATTATATTCCGGAGATTTTATGCTCAACATAAAACCCGAAAATATTACATTGATCGGAGATAGTGCCGGAGGGAATCTTTGTGCAGCATTATCTTTGATGGCTAGAGATTGTGGAGAATTTATGCCAAAAAGACAGATACTGATCTATCCGGCTACATATAATGATTATACAGAAAATTCACCATTTCCATCTGTTAAGGAAAATGGAACAGATTATCTTTTGACAGCTGGGAAGATGCAGGATTATATTGATCTTTATGCGAGAAATAAAGAGGATAAGAAGAATCCTTATTTTGCACCATACATAGCAGAAGATTTAGCGAATCAACCTGATACATTGATTCTTACATGTGAATTTGATCCACTTCGAGATGAAGGGGAAGCATATGGGAAGCGCTTAAAAGAGGCTGGAAATTATGTGGAGATACATCGGATCAAAGATGCATTACATGGATATTTTGCATTGGGGATCAAGCAGCTTCATGTACAGGAAAGTTTCACCTATATCAATGAATTTCTGAAAGAGGAAACACTGTGAGTAAGAAAAAAGCACGTTGGAGAAAACTAGATAATGCAGCAAAATTATATTCTGCTGCCAGTAATAAAAAGATACGAGAGTGTTTCGTTTTTACTGCGAATTGAAAGAAGAAGTAAATCCTGACGTTTTGCAGGAAGCATTGAATCAGACAATAGAAATATTTCCTACGTTTTTAATGGTGCTTCGCAAAGGATTATTCTGGCATTATCTTGAGCCATGTAATTTACGACCGATTGTAAAGGAAGAGTACAAAGAGCCTTGTAGTAGACTCTATATAAAGGATAAGAAGACACTGCTTTTTGAAGTAACCTATTATAAAAAACGAATCAACTTCGAAGTATTCCATGTATTGACAGATGGCACAGGAGCGACAGAATTTTTAAAAGAACTGGTAAAAAATTATCTCTATCTTATTCACAAAGTAAATGGATTAGAACCAGTTTCATTGTTACCAGAAGATATGACGGTACAAGATCAAGAAGTTGATAGTTTTTTGAAATATTATTCAAAAGATCAGAAACGACCGAAAAAAAGAAACTACATGCTTTCCAGATACGGAGAAAAAAGAAGATGGAAATTATCTGCACGTCCATGAATCTGTTGTTTCAGTTCAGGCAGTATTGAAGCGGAGCAGGGGAACTCGGAGTATCTATGACAGTCTTTTTGACAGCATTATTTATGATGGCAATAAATGAAGAAATGTCTAAAATGCAAAAGAAAAAGCCGGTCGTGTTAATGGTTCCGGTTAACTTAAGAAAGTTTTTCCCGTCTTTATCGATGCTGAATTTTTTAATTGGATCGAGCCGGGATATAATTTTACTACACAAGATCAAAGTTTTGAGGCAATACTGAAATATACGAAAGAATTTTTTGAGACAGAACTGACAAAAGAAAAGATGTCAGCACATATCAGCGAGTTGCTTGCTTTGGAACTGCATCCGATTCTGAGGCTTGCACCTTTGGAACTGAAAAATCTATGTATTCAGGCCGGGGCAAAATATTCAGAGAAGAACACGACAGCAATCTTCTCTAATATGAGTGCGGTTAAAATACATGCGAGTTATGTACCTTATATCGAACGATTTGGTGTGTACACAAACACTCCTAAGTTTGAATTGTGTTTGTGTTCTTTTCAGGATAAATTATCATTTGCATTTACATCCAGATACGACACAGTGAACATTGAACGTAATTTTTATCGCTTGTTAAAAGAACAGGGAATTGCATCTGAAAAAGTAAAACCTGAATTTCCAAAGACAGATGAGCCAAGCGAACAGGAAATGAAAGTCTATAAAATTTATAGCTTTCTGTGTATTGCAATTGTTGCAGCAATGCTTGTTACGGAGTGTAATTTCCATCCTAGAATTCGCTGGACCTTATTTACAGCCGGAGGCGTTGTGACAATGTGGATTGCCTCATCGATTGGCTTTTTTAAACGCTATAACCTGCTGAAAAATGCGATGTGGCAGCTTTTTGTCGGTACTATTATCTGCTTTATATGGGATGCACTGACCGGTTGGCACAGTTGGTCTGTAGATCTTGTGCTGCCAATCATGAGTGTATCTACACTTACAGCGATGTTTGTAATCGCTAAGGTGCGGAAATGCCCTGTGCGAGAGTATCTTATTTACGAAATTATGGCTGCCGGATACGGATTGATTCTTCCGGGAATCTTACTCTTATGCAAAGTGGTGAAAAATCCAACAGTAAGTATGTTTGGAGCGTTAATATGTTTCCTGTTTCTTGTAGCAGTGATATTGTTTAAAGGAAGAGAATTTAAAGAAGAGATGCAGAAAAATCTGCATGTATAAAATAGTGTTGATGAAACATTAGAGCGTGTCTGAAAAATCATTCCCGCAATCTGCACGCCCCACTTTGCGGGATATTTCACCCGAATTCAGTTGCCGTAGCCCACTACGGCGCCCTCATCCGGGCAAAATATCCCACAAATTGTGACGCACATCTTGCAGAAAGCCTTTTTCAGACACGCTCTAGTACGGTGATTGTCTGGCGACGGAATATCCCATATTCTTTGGCAGTCCGTAAAATGATCGAGGAGATTAATGCTTTTCAGGCATAAAACAAAATTCAATATAAGCATTAGACATAATGAAGCGATAGAGCTTAAAATAGATGTGTAAGATGAATGTAAATCTTATACATCTATTTTTGGTGAAAAATACGTATAGAAAGGGGCTTTTTATTATGAGTAAAAAATTAGTGGCATTTTTCAGTGCAAGCGGAACAACAAAAAAAGTAGCAGAGATGATCGCAGAGGAAGTAAAAGCGGATTTGTTTGAGATTGAGCCGAAAGTTCCATATACAAAGCTTGATCTTGACTGGATGAATAAAAAATCCAGAAGCAGTGTGGAAATGAGTGATAAAAAATATAGACCGGCGATTATGAAAAAAGAGATGGATATGAGTTCTTATGACGAGATCCTTCTGGGATTCCCAATCTGGTGGTATGTGGCTCCGACAATCATCAATACATTTTTAGAAGCTTACGATTTCAGTGGTAAAAAGATTGTGCTTTTTGCAACATCCGGAGGAAGTGGATTTGGAAACACTGTGAAAGAATTGCAGTCATCTGCACCAGACGCAGTTATTACAGAAGGCAGACTGTTAAATTGTGGAACAAAACAGGAAATCAGTGAATGGGTAAACTCTTTATAAACAACAGCGTTATGGAGGTATACAGAATATGGGAAAAATAGTACAGACAGCAGGAAGAAATACACTTGGTGAATTCGCACCGGAATTTGCACATTTTAACGATGATGTACTTTTCGGCGAAAACTGGAATAACCAGGACATCGACGTAAAAACAAGAAGCATTATCACAGTGGTTGCTCTGATGGCTTCCGGAATTACGGATTCTTCTTTAAAATATCATCTTCAAAATGCAAAAAATCATGGTGTGACACAAAAAGAGATTGCTGCTGTGATCACACATGTTGCATTCTATACAGGATGGCCAAAAGCATGGGCTGTTTTCAATCTTGCAAAGGAAGTGTGGGAAGCAGGTGAAGGAGATTTGCCATACGAAGAGGAAGCGATGCGTGCGCATGCTAAAGAGATGGCATTTCCAATCGGTGCACCAAACGATGGCTTTGCACAGTATTTTTCCGGCAGAAGTTTTCTTGCACCGATTTCTACTTCTCAGGTTGGAATTTTTAATGTGACATTTGAACCTGGATGCAGAAATAACTGGCACATCCATCATGCAAAAAGTGGAGGCGGACAGATTCTAGTATGTGTTGCCGGAAGAGGATATTATCAGGAAGAAGGCAAAGACGCTGTAGAAATGAAGCCAGGTGACTGCATCAATATTCCTACAGGTGTTAAGCACTGGCATGGAGCCGCACCGGATGAATGGTTTTCACATCTGGCAATAGAAGTGTCGGGCGAAAATAGTTCCACTGAATGGCTTGAACCGGGAAGTGATGAAGAATATAGAAAACTAAAATAGGACCAGAAATGGAAAAGTGCTTCTGCCATGAATTAGAACATTTAGACGGAGAAATATTTTTAGACAAAGCTGTTGAATAAATAACGCTTTGATAGTATCAATAGAAGGCGATATTTATTAGTAAAACAAGGAGATTTTTATGATTAAAGTTATTATGATGTGTGGAATATGCGGTTCCGGGAAAACAACTTATGCAAAGCAGAAAGAAAAAGAAGGCTATGTTCGCTTGTCCATTGATGAGGAAATGTGGAAAACTTACGGGAGAAAGGGGATTGATTATCCAAACGAACAGTATGAGAAACTTTCAGAAATAGTGGAAATGGCACTCCAGAAGGAACTCCTGTCTCTCATTCAACAAGGAAAACAGGTAGTCCTTGATTTCAGCTTTTGGAATAAGGAAAACAGAGCGTATTATAAAAGGCTTATAGAAAAAGCTGGCGGTACACCAGAACTTGTTTATATGAAGGCTAGTAAAGGAACCTTACAAAAAAGATTGTATAAAAGGAATCAGTCTTTGAATGCTAATTCTCCATTCATAATAACAAATGAGATACTAGAGCATCATTATAATGATTTTCAAGAACCATGTGGCGAAGGAGAAAAAGTAATTTTACAGGAAGAAGATTGTGTTGGGGCGGCCACTGATAGCCTCGACCACCTTTGGTGCTAGGCAATACGAGGGGGAATTTCCGTTACCGAAGATGAAGACTACAAATGTATATCCAGTACAATTAAAGTAATGGCTTGTATCAAATCTTACTGGCGATGAAGTACCTGCGTTCATCTGATGAGGAGTGGACAGTATTTGTAAATGCTTTCGATAAGCTGATTCAAAATAATAATGGTGTGGTCAGTCTTGCAGCAATGAATCTTCCTGCGGATTGGAAAGAACATTTAAGTGTATAAATGCAGTGGAATTGCATAAAATAATAAAGCAGACCTAACCAAGCACTTTTTGCTCAAATCGGTTAGGCTTTCGGCGGAGTGTTACGATAAGCACTTCGCCATTTTTATTTTGATAAGGAACATTCACCTTTTACTTACATATGATTGCACAATTTGAACGAAAAAAGTCTCATGATCATGTGAGAAAATGAAAGTGAAACTTATTAGATGATATAATTGTCATATCGGCTAAAAAATAGCGCAGTGGGCAAAAGGAATGGCGTTTTTGCCGATAGTGTGATATACTAATTAGTAGATTGATACGTTTTGGATATGGGTTATGATTTGTGATGGAGGATTGTAGATGAGATACCTTTTAGTTGCTGATATAGCAAAAAAATGGAATATGTCAGAGCGCAGTGTTAGAAATTACTGTGCCCAAGGGCGTGTGAACGGTGCATTTCTTACTGGTAAGACATGGAACATTCCAGAAAACGCAGAAAAACCGGAGCGCACCAACAAAAGAAAAGAAGAGCCGATTACTCTGTTGGATATTCTGAAAGAGCAGAAGGCAAGTAAATATTCCGGTGGGATTTATCATAAGACACAGATTGATTTGACCTATAACTCTAACCATATGGAGGGAAGCCGCCTGACACACGATCAAACTAGATATATCTTTGAAACCAATACTATTGGCGTAGAAAAAGAAGTGCTGAATGTGGATGATGTGATCGAAACGGCAAATCACTTCCGGTGCATTGACATGATTATGATCATGCAAAAGCAAGCTCTGACGGAGAAGTTCATCAAAGAACTTCACTTGGTTTTGAAGAACGGCACCAGTGATTCCAGAAAAGAATGGTTTGCTGTTGGAGATTATAAGAAACTTCCGAATGAAGTCGGCGGCAGGGATACAGCCCTTCCAGAAGAAGTTGCCGATAAAATGAAGGCTTTGCTGACGGAATACAACGCCAAAGAAGAAAAGACCTTTGCGGATATTCTAGACTTCCATGTGAAGTTTGAGCGGATTCATCCGTTCCAGGACGGCAACGGTCGTGTGGGCAGGTTGATTATGTTTAAGGAGTGTCTGAAATACAATATTGTTCCGTTTATCATTGAGGATAATCTGAAAATGTTCTATTACCGTGGATTGAAGGAATGGGATAATGAAAAAGGCTATCTGACAGATACCTGCCTGACCGCACAAGACAAATATAAAGCGGATTTGGATTATTTTAGGATTGCCTACTGAAATTGAACAAAATAATATGATGTGTGGGTGGTGAATAAATGCTTATTTATGCAGGTACAAAAAGTGATTTTATGATGGATACAGAGAATGATTGTTTGGAAACAAAATTATATGAAAATATAAAATTAAAGATGAACCGGACGACAGGATTAAGTGAGCTGAATGTCTGGCGGAATTCATTAAAAGCAGAGTTGTTGGAGTGTTTTCAATGGAGTGATACAGAGTATGATCTGCAGCATATAAAGAGAACTGGCAGAATGTACTGTTATTCACAAATCTTTGGACAATGGAACTTGATGCTGATGAAATCGTGAAT
>ENA-OQKV01000196-OQKV01000196.1-human-gut-metagenome-genome-assembly--contig:-NODE-196-length-25311-cov-3.824373_pt1 | contig 25311 bp, 23 predicted proteins | sample MGYA00242655_ERZ504811 | MGnify/ENA primary metagenome ERZ504811 (study PRJEB26092, sample SAMD00036406) | human gut metagenome | host: Homo sapiens | study: EMG produced TPA metagenomics assembly of...
GAGGCTGCTTGTCCAAAAGTACAAAGGAGAACCTATGCAAACACTGACCCATGGCGGCGACTGGGCGGGCTACCGCGCCGAGTTTGGCCGCGACCCGCTGGATTTTTCGGCCAATGTCAGCCCGCTGGGCCTGCCGGAAGGGTGGCAAAGGCCATTACGGCAGCGCTTGCCACGGCCGACCGCTACCCCGACCCGCTGTGCCGGGCCCTGCGTGAAAAACTGGCGGTGGCTGAGGGAGTGCCCGCCGAATGGCTGCTGTGCGGCAACGGCGCGGCAGACCTCATCTTCCGGCTGGCGCTGGCTGCAAAGCCCCGCACTGCACTGGTAACGGCCCCCACTTTTGCCGAGTATGCCACCGCCCTTGAAACGGCAGGCTGCACGGTGGAACGGCATTTTTTGCGGGAAGAAAACGATTTTGCGGTGACGAAAGATCTCCTGAACGCGGTGCACCCGGGTACAAATATGGTGTTCCTCTGTCAGCCCAACAACCCCACCGGCCAGCTGGCAGAGCCTGCCCTTGTGGAAGCGCTGCTGCGCAGATGCGAAGCCGTGGGTGCGGTGCTGGCCGTGGACGAATGCTTTCTGGATTTTCTGCCGGAGGGCGAAGGCCTTTCGGCAAAGCATCTGCTGAAAAACAGCAAAAAACTGATTATTTTAAAAGCCTTCACCAAGCTTTACGGCATGGCAGGCGTGCGTCTGGGCTATTGCCTGTGCTCTGATACAGAGCCGCTTGCCCGGATGCGGGCAGCGGGCCAGCCGTGGGCGGTTTCCAGTCTGGCACAGGCGGCGGGCATTGCTGCGCTGGACGAGACGGAATATGTGACGAAGGTGCGTGCATTGATCGAAGCACAGCGGCCTGTGCTGGCAGACGGCCTGCGGGCGCTGGGCCTGCGGGTGATCGAGGGCCGGGCTAACTATCTGCTGTTCCGCGCGCCGGAAGCGCTGGGCGAAGCGCTGCGCCGCAAGGGTGCGGTACTGCGCAGCTGCGGCAATTATCCGGGCCTTGATGCCAGCTGGTACCGCACCGCCGTGCGCACAGAAAACGAGAACCGGCAGCTGCTTGCACTGCTGGCCGAAACCCTGCCGGAGGTGGCACAATGAGCAAGGCAAAATGCATTATGGTGCAGGGCACCATGAGCGGTGCGGGCAAAAGCCTGCTGTGCGCGGCGCTGTGCCGCATCTTTGCGCAGGATGGCTACCGCGTGGCCCCTTTCAAAAGCCAGAACATGGCCCTGAACAGCTTCGTCACCCGCAACGGTGCAGAGATGGGCCGTGCTCAGGTGGTGCAGGCACAGGCTGCAGGCGTGGAGCCGGATGTGCGCATGAACCCCATCCTGCTCAAGCCCAGCAGCGATGTGGGCAGTCAGGTGATCGTGAACGGCAAGGCCCGGGGCCAGATGCCTGCCGCCGACTACTTTAAAATGAAGCGCAGCCTTATCCCGGACATTCTGGAAGCCTACAACAGCCTTGCCGCCGAGAACGACATCATTGTGATCGAAGGCGCGGGCAGCCCGGCAGAGATCAACCTGAAAGCCGACGATATCGTGAACATGGGCCTTGCAAAGCTGGTGGATGCGCCGGTGCTGCTGGCGGGCGATATCGACTGCGGCGGCGTATTCGCCCAGCTGTACGGCACTGTGGAGCTGCTGGAAGCCGACGAGCGTGCCCGCATCAGGGGCCTGATCATCAACAAGTTCCGGGGCGATGTGGAGATCCTGCGGCCCGGCCTTGCTATGCTGGAAGAAAAAACGCAGCTGCCCGTGCTGGGCGTAGTGCCGTACCTGCGGGTGGAGATCGAGGACGAGGACTCCCTCTCCGACCGGCTGGATACAAAAGCTGCGGTCAAGCCGCTGGATATCGCCATCCTGCGCCTGCCGCATGTATCTAACTTCACCGACTTTATTCCGCTGGAACAGCACCCGCTGCTGGGCGTGCGGTATGTGCAGCGCACCCGCCAGCTGGGTGCACCGGATCTCGTCATCCTGCCCGGAACCAAGAACACCATGGACGACCTGCGCTGGCTGCGGGAAAGCGGACTGGAAGCGGCGGTGCTCAGGCTTTCGGCAGCCGGTACGCCGGTGCTGGGCGTGTGCGGCGGCTATCAGATGCTGGGCGAACAGCTCTGCGACCCGGCAGGGGAGGAGAGCGGCACCCCCTGCACCCTGCGGGGCCTTGGTCTGCTGCCCACCACGACGGTGTTCGGCACCGAAAAGCACCTGACCCAGACCGCAGCCTGTGTGACCACAGAACCCTTTGCAGGCGCAAAGCTGACGGGCTACGAGATCCACGCAGGCCGCACCGAGGTGCGGGGCAGTGCGTTCTGCATCCTTGCAGACGGCACGCCGGAGGGCTGTGTGCAGGACGGTGTATTCGGTACCTACCTGCACGGCCTGTTCGACACCGGCGAACTGACCGAAAAACTGACCGCATTTTTGTGCAAACGGAAGGGCATCGATCCGGCCGGGGCCGAGCTTATCCCCATGGAGCAGTACCGTCAGCAGCAGTTTGATCTGCTTGCCGATGGTGTGCGCGCGGCACTGGATATGCCCGCCATCTATGCCGCTATGGGAATGCAAAAAGGAGACAACACATGACACCGCAGCATCATCTGCCCGCCGACATTGAACGGACGAGCATCTCCATTATCACAAGGGAACTGGACGAGCTGGGCCTGACCCCGCCGCCGGAGACGGCTGCGGTGGTCAAGCGGGTCATCCACACCACCGCGGATTTCGACTATGCCAAAAATCTGCGCTTTACACCCGGCGCGGTGGAAGCCGCAGTCAAGGCCCTGCACGCGGGTGCTTTCATCGTTACCGACACCAATATGGCGCTGGCGGGCATCACAAAGCCGGGCCTGAAAAAACTGAACGGTGAAGCCATCTGCTACATGGCAGACCCCGCTGTGGCCGAAGCCGCAAAGCAGGCGGGCACCACCCGTGCCGTTGCCGCCATGCACCGCGCTGCCCGGGAGCACCCGGGGGCCATTCTGGCCATTGGCAATGCGCCCACGGCCCTTTTGACCATTGCGGAGGAAATGGAAGCCGGTCTGCGGCCTGCACTGGTCATTGGCGTGCCGGTGGGGTTTGTGAATGTGGTGGAAAGCAAGGAAGTACTGTTTGCCGCCTGCGAGCGATACGGCGTGCCTGCCATCGCCGCCATGGGCCGCAAGGGCGGCAGCAATGTGGCTGCAGCCATCTGCAACGCCCTCATTTACTCTGCCACCGAAATGCTGGACCCCTCTGCCAGAGGGTGGAACGGATAAGGCGGAAACAGCATAACATCAAAAACCCGGAACCCTTTTTGAGCCGTTTTGGCCGAGAAAAGGTTCCGGGTTTTGTTCATGATTTTTTCAGAGAGCTATTTTGCAACAGCCCCATTTTCACGGAAAGGTCCGAACCGAGCACGGCATCCACACTGCCGGCATCAGGCTGCGGGGAACGCCTTGTTCCACACTTCGATCACCTTGAACTTCGGGGTCCAGCCTTCGGGCTCAAAGCGGTCGCCCTTGGCAGCCATGGTGCCCTGCTCGGTGCACCACTGTGCGGCCTTGGCCATATCAGGGTCGGTCACATCCGCAAAGGCGGGTGCGCCTGCGGGTTCGGGCCTGCCTGCGGTGTTCCACACCAGCAGAGCCAGTTGGCCGCGGCTTGCCGGGATGACTGTACCCTCGGGCAGGAGGCTGTGCAGGATCACGCGGGTGGCGATCTCGTAGCCGCCCCAGATGGCTGCACCGCCAACGGCCACGGCGGCAATGGTACCGCCTGTGGTATCCATGGGTGCAGGTTCTACGCCGAAGTCTTCATCAAGAGGTTCGTCCGGGTCAGGCCGGGCCACCGGGCTGGCCGACCACTGAGCGACCAGTTCCACCGGGCCATTGGGCATTTTAAAGGTAAAGGTTGTGCTGTTCTGCCAGTTATCAGACGGCTCCACCGGCGTGGTACTGCCGTCCTGCGCGGTCCACTCCGTAAACTCCATCCAGTAGCCGTCTTTCAGGGTGGTGGCCACTGTCACCGTCTCGCCTCCCTTGACCCAAAGGCTGCTGCGCGGTTCGCCGTTGATGGTCACAATGCCCAGACTATCGTTGATGGATACCTTGTACAGCTGGTCCTGCTGTGCTTCCAGCGTCACGTTGCCCTCAGGCATTTTAAAGGTGAACTCCTTGCTGGTTTGCCAGCCGCCTTCCGGCCAGCCGTCATCCGGCTCTACGGGTGCTTTGCCGGTATGCGTCCACTGCAGGAAGGGGTTTTCCTCCGTGCTTTCGGCCCGGACGGTGACCAGCTGGCCCGGCTTCACGATTTTTTGGGATGCGCCGGTCTCGCTGGTTTCGTCCACGATGGTGCCGTGTGTGACGTTGACATCGTACAGGGTCGTAAAGAATGCCTGCAGCTCTACATCACCTTCGGGCATGGTGAAGCGGAAACTCTGCTTGCCCTGCCAGTTTTGATCCGGTTCCACGAGTTCTTTCTCGCTGAAAAGCCACCACATATTAAACTGGCGGTAGTCGTTGAGCTCGCTGTCAGGAACTTTTGCGATGATCCTTGTGCCCGGCAGCGCCTCATGAATTTTCTGCTCTTCTGCCCCTTCGGCAAAGAACTCAGCCTTTCCTGCGGTCTCAAAGATCCGATACGTTTCTCGATATTCTGCGCGCAGGCTCACGTCGCCCTCAGGCATTTTAAAGGTAAAGGTCTTACTGTTCTTATCGTTTTCCGAAGTCCAGTCGCCATCCGGCTCTGCCGCCAGTGCCGGTGCGCACACGCTCAGCACCATGCACAGCGCCACAAGGGCCGAGACCAGCCTTTGCGCAAAAGTCGTCTGCTTCATACGGAGTTCCTCCTTTTTTGCTTACGGGGGGGGGTATGCGTCCGCCTTAAAAATACCATATTTCACCTTCTTTTTCAATAAAACCTGCGTGAAACGCCCCAAAACCTGCGTGAAAAACGTTTTGCACCGCTGTGCGCGCCTTTGCCCCCTCTTGCAATTTGTGCGCAAAGGGTGTAGAATACAGTCACAATCAAATACAGGGGAGCTTGTGAAGCAGGCTGAGAGGAAGTACCTAAACTTCGACCCTTTTACCTGATGCGGATAATGCCGCCGTAGGAAGTCAGAATGGATGATTTTTTGCAGGAGGCACCGCAGAAGGTGTCTCCTGTTTTTTGTTGTGCACCTATTACCATTAAGGAGGATGCCTTGTACTTTTCTGCGGAAGTGCCGCAGCGGGCTGAGGGGGAGCGCCCTGAGCTTTGTGACCGTCAGCGATGGGAAGCCGTGTTCCGGCGTGAGAGGAGACCAGCAAGTCTCGACCGCTTCTTATAGTTCCTGCGCCGGGTCTGGCACCGGGTGCGGGCTGTTTGCGGAGGCGCTGTATGGTTTTTGCTGCTTCCGCAGGTTTGGAAAGGAGCCTTGCCTTATGAAAAAACTCTCTGTGAAAAAGCTGGCGTTGGCCGGCATGCTGTGCGCTCTGTGCGTGGTGGGCAGCGTATTCAGCTTCCCCATGTTCGGCAGCAAATGTGCACCCATCCAGCACATGGTCAATGTGACCTGCGCGGTGCTGCTTGGCCCGTGGTGGGGCGTGGGCGTGGCCTTTGTGGCCTCGCTGCTGCGCAATCTGCTGGGTCTGGGCAGCCTGATGGCCTTCCCCGGCAGCATGTTCGGCGCACTGCTGTGCGGCCTTGTGTACCATAAGACCAAAAACATCCTTGCCACCATGGTGGGCGAGGTGTTCGGCACCAGCATTCTGGGCGGCCTGTGCGCTTACCCGGTGGCCATCTTCCTCATGGGCAAGAGCGCCGGCGACATCGCGTTCTATGCCTACATCGTGCCCTTCCTCATTTCCACCGCCGTGGGTTCCATCATTGCGGGCGTGCTGGTGTACAGCCTGCAGCGCTCCGGCGCACTGCGCTCCATGCAGAACAGTCTTTCCTGACGGAGGGGCACCCGAATGTTCAAAACAGAATTCGAGAACCTGCGCCGCACCTGCCCGCTCATCCATAACATTACCAACTACGTCACCGTGAACGACTGCGCCAACATGGTGCTGGCCTGCGGTGCTTCGCCCATCATGGCCGACGATGCCGCCGAGGTGGAGGACATCACCACCATCTGCGGCGGTCTGAACATCAACATCGGCACCCTGAACAGCCGCACCATCACCAGCATGCTGCTGGCGGGCAAAAAGGCAAACCAGCTGGGCCATCCTGTGGTGCTGGACCCGGTGGGTGCGGGTGCATCCCGCCTGCGCACCGACACGGCTTTCCGCCTGCTCCGGGACGTAAAGTTCACCGTGATCCGCGGTAACATCTCCGAGATCAAAACGCTGGCCTCCGGCGCGGGAACCACCAAGGGCGTGGATGCCGATGTGGCCGATAAAGTTACTGAGGAAAATCTGGATTCTGCCGTGGCCTTTGCCAAGGCCTTTGCAGCCCAGACGGGTGCTGTCATTGCCATCACCGGTGCCATCGACATCGTGGCCGATGCCGAAAAAGCCTACTGCATCCGCAACGGCAATGCTATGATGAGCAGCATCACCGGTACGGGCTGCCAGCTTTCGGCCCTGACGGCGGCGTTCGTTACCGCCAACCCCGGCCATCCGCTGGAAGCCGCTGCAGCCGCAGTGTGCGCCATGGGCCTTGCGGGCGAGACCGCCCACAAGCGCCTGACCCCGCTGGACGGCAACTCCACCTACCGCAATTATATCATCGATGCCATTTACAATATGACCCCGGATCAGCTGGAAGAAGGAGCAAACTATGAAGTGCGATAAGCAGAACATGCTTCTGTATGCCGTCACCGACCGCGCATGGGTGGGAAAGCAGACCCTCTATGAACAGGTGGAGAGCGCCCTGAAGGGCGGTGTCACCTGTGTGCAGCTGCGTGAAAAAGAGCTGGACGACGAAGCTTTTCTGAAAGAGGCTGTGGAGATTCATGCTCTGTGCCAGCGCTACGGCGTGCCGTTCTTTGTGAACGACAATGTGGACATTGCCATCCGCTGCCACGCCGAGGGTGTGCACGTGGGGCAGGAGGATATGGCCGCAGCGCAGGTGCGCGCCCGTGTGGGCGAGAAAATGATGATCGGCGTTTCCGTCCACAGTGTGGAGGAAGCACGGGAAGCCGTCAAGCACGGCGCAGACTGCCTTGGCGTGGGCGCAGCCTTTGCCACCCACACCAAGACCGATGTGGATGTTCTGCCCCACGAGACCCTGAAGGCCATCTGTGATGCCGTGGACATCCCGGTGGTGGCCATTGGCGGCATCCACAAGGAGAACATCCTGCAGCTCAAGGGCACCGGTGTGGATGGCGTGGCCCTTGTGAGCGCCATCTTTGCAGCAGACGACATCGAGACCGAGTGCAAAGAGTTGAAAGCCCTGTCGGAGCAGATCATCTGACCGATCCCGCGGCAAACCGGGGACACCACCTTGGGCCGCGTTATAAAATTCATGGAGAAAACCAACATGAAAAGCGTATTTTGCGCAGGTGCCGGCATCCAGAACGTTCTGTTTTTTCTGAATGACGGCTGCCTTTCCCTACCCTTGTATGACCAGCACCCTGCTGTTCAGAGATAAACTGTCATTTGGAGGAACAGAGCGTATGCAGACTTATACCACTCAGATGGATGCTGCCCGCAAGGGCATCATCACGCCGCAGATGGAGATCGTGGCTAAAAAAGAGTATCGCACCACCGAGGAGATCCGCCAGTGGGTGGCCGAGGGCAAGGTAGCCATTCCGGCCAACAAGCACCACGAGTGTTTGAACCCCGAGGGTGTCGGCTCCATGCTGCGCACCAAGATCAACGTGAACCTTGGTGTCTCCCGCGACTGCAAGGACTACAACGTGGAGATGCAGAAGGTGATGAGCGCCGTCAACATGGGTGCCGAAGCCATTATGGATCTTTCCAGCCACGGCAACACCCAGCCCTTCCGCCAGAAGCTGACCCACGAGTGCCCGGTGATGATCGGCACCGTGCCGGTGTACGATTCGGTCATCCACTACCAGCGCGATCTGGCTGAGCTGACCGCACAGGACTTCATCGATGTGGTGCGTCTGCACGCAGAGGACGGCGTGGACTTTGTCACCCTGCACTGCGGCATCACCCGCAAGACCATCGAGCAGATCCGCAAGCACAAGCGCAAGATGAACATTGTCAGCCGCGGTGGCTCTCTGGTGTTTGCATGGATGAGCATGACCGGCAACGAGAACCCCTTCTACGAGCACTTTGACGAGATCTGCGAGATCTGCGCCGAGCACGATGTGACCATCTCGCTGGGCGATGCCTGCCGTCCCGGCTGTCTGGCTGACGCCACCGATGTGTGCCAGATCGAGGAGCTGGTGCGTCTGGGCGAGTTGACCAAGCGCGCATGGGCACACAACGTGCAGGTGATGGTGGAAGGCCCCGGCCATGTGCCCCTGAATCAGGTGGCTGCCAACATGGAGGTGCAGAAGAGCATCTGCATGGGCGCACCCTTCTATGTGCTGGGACCCCTCGTCACCGATATCGCCCCCGGTTACGACCACATCACCGCTGCCATCGGCGGCGCTGTGGCTGCAGCCAGCGGTGCAGCTTTCCTGTGCTATGTGACCCCCGCCGAGCATCTGGCTCTGCCCAATGTGGACGATGTGAAGCAGGGCATCGTGGCCTCCAAGATCGCTGCCCACGCCGCCGATATCGCCAAGGGCATCCCCCACGCCCGGGACATCGACGATAAGATGGGCGATGCCCGCCGTGTGCTGGACTGGGATGCGCAGTTCGCCTGCGCACTGGACCCGGAGACCGCAAAGGCCATCCGCGATGCCCGCCTGCCGGAGGACGACCACAGCGACACCTGCAGCATGTGCGGCAAGTTCTGTGCTGTGCGCAGCATGAACAAGGCGCTGGCCGGTGAGTACATCGACATTCTGTAAAAATCTTCTGTTTTGCGCGCAGCAGCGTGCATCTTCCTCCGCCGCCCGGTATGACCGCCGGGCGGCTTTTGTTGTAATACGGCGAAAAATATGTTACAATAAATCAATACGGACGAGCGCATTGCACACATCAAAGAGCGCCATCCGGAGGATCTTCTTCTGTTTGAGCAATATGGACGGGAGGCTGTGCTTTCTCCTGATTTGATCATTCGGGACGGCAAGCATATTGGAACAGTTTTTGCCGTGAAAAAACTGCCGGATACGAACCTGAATGTTGTTGTAAGGCTTGTGCTGGAAACCGATGAAGCGGGATTTAAGAATTCTGTCATGACATTTTACAGGCTCCGCGAACGTAACTTGAAAAAACTTCTGGAGAAGAACCAGTTGCTTTACACGCGGGAATAAATTTGCTATAATATGGGTAGGATAAGGTAGCGTTTGAAGTAGAGAATGTGCTGCTACACGCCCCTTGGGCCAAAAGAAATGCGGGAAAGGGCACACCCGCCAAATGCTACTCGATGGGGAACGGTTCAAATGCCGTTCCCCGTTCCTGTTTTAAGAGGTCCCTTACGGATCTCTTTTTTATTATCGATTATTTCTATCGATTTTTTAGAATTTACAATTCTTCTGTACTGTACTATAATGAAGTTATCGTCTTCATTCCATTGATCTACAGGAGGAATCTGCCTTGCTGGTAAATCTTATCGAATCCGTCTATCGTCTGCTGTGGGGCGACCTGTTCACCATCCCGCTGGGCGGCGGCATCGGCATTTCCTTCATGGTGGTGCTGCTGTTCACGGCGGGCATCTGGTTCACCTGCCGCACCCGTCTTTTGCCGGTGCGGCTGTTCCGGGATATGATCGCCGCCGTGTGCGAGAAAAAGCAGGGCAGGGACGGCCTTTCCTCCTTCCAGACGCTGGTCATTTCCACCGCCACCCGCGTGGGCATGGGCAATCTGGTGGGCGTGGTGGCCGCTGTTTCTGCAGGCGGTGCCGGTGCGGTGTTCTGGATGTGGGTCACTGCCATTCTGGGTGCGTCCACCTCCTTTATCGAATCCACCCTTGCCCAGAAATACCGCCAGCCCGACCCGCTGTACGGCGGCTGGCGCGGCGGACCGGCTTACTATCTGCATGTGCTGGCGGAGCGCAGGCGCGGCAAAAAGCTCAAACGCTCTGTGGTAGCGGCACTGTTTGCGGTGTCTGGTCTCATCTGCTGGTGCGGCATCAGTCAGGTGATCTCCAACTCGGTCAGTTCTGCGTTTGAAAATGCGTTCCATATTCCGCCGCTTACTACCACACTGGTGCTCACGGCCATTGCGGCGGTGATCGTGTTGCGCAAGAATGCCACCGTGAAAAGTCTGGACGTGATGGTGCCCATCATGGCGGTGTGCTATTTTGTCATCACCGTGGGCATCGTGCTGTTCAACCTGCCCAAGCTCCCGGCGGTGTTCGGGCGCATCTTTGCGGAAGCGTTCGGTCTGCGGCAGGCCGTGGCTGGCGGCTTTGGTGCTGTGCTGATGAACGGAGTCAAGCGCGGCCTGTTCTCCAACGAAGCGGGCAGCGGTTCGGCCCCCTGTGCAGCTGCCGCCGCAGAGTGCGACGACCCGGTCAAGATGGGCTTTGTGCAGGCACTGGGCGTGCTGATCGATACGGTGGTGATCTGCAGCTGCACGGCTTTTTTGATGCTGCTGGTGCCGCAGGAGATCACGGAAGGACTTGCGGGCATGGACCTTTTGCAGACTGCCCTGCAGTACCATCTGGGCGGCTTTGGTGTCGTGTTCATTGCGGCCACGCTGGCGCTGTTCAGCTTTTCCACCTTTCTGGGCGTTTTGTACTATGCCCGCGGCAATGTGGCCTATCTGTGCGGCGACAACTGGTGGAGCCAGACCGTGTATAAGCTGATCGCGCTGGCCATGCTGGTGATCGGCGGTATGCAGGCCTACACGGTGGTGTGGGATCTGGGCGACGTGGGCATCGGCCTGATGACCATTTTCAACATGATAGCCTTGGTGCCCATGGCAAAGGAAGCGCTTGCCGCCCTGAACGACTACGAAAAACGCAAAAAACTAGCAGTAAATAGCAAAGGCCCGGCTCCCTGTAACATGGGAACCGGGCCTTTCAGGTTATTTTATTGCAAATCAGATTTGTTTAAAAGCAGCCCGCCTGCAAGCCCGGCCAGCGCAGGCAGCACCCAGCCAAAGCCCATGCTGCCCAGCGGCAGAGCGTTGGCGGCGGCAGATACTGCCCCCAGCGGCAGCGCAGCGGCGATGCTCTGCAGGGCGGTCAGGCCCATGCACAGCGGATACACCGCCCGGTGCTTTTCAAGGCCCGGCATAAAGGAAAGCAGGATCAGCACGATGGCTGCGGGATAAATGGCGTTCAGCACCGGAGTGGACAGCCGGATGATGGCAGCAAGGCCGAGGTTCGATACCAGCATACTGGCCGCAGCAAAAAAGGCGGCAAGGGCAGGGTAGGGGATGCGGGGCAGCAGCTGGTGGAAATACTGTCCCACGCAGGCGATAAGGCCCACGCAGGTATTGAAGCAGGCAATGACAAAGATGGCCGCAATGAGCACAAGGCCCGCCCGGCCGAACAGCTGCTGTGCCAGAGCGGTGAGCACCTCGGCACCGGTGGCAAGGCCCGGGTATACCGCCCCGGTCTGGGCACCGGCATGGCTCAGCATGGCATAAACGGCCAGCAGCAGCCCGCCCGCAATAAAACCGGCCCGGATGGTGCCGCCCTCCACGGCACGGCTTTCTGTGACACCCCGGGCGCGGATGTTCAGGGCGATGACCGCGCCAAAATTCAGCCCGGCCAGCGTGTCCATGGTCTGGTAGCCGTACAGGATGCCCTGCACGGCGGGCAGCGCGGCGTATTCTGCACTGGGCGCGCCGTAGTACGCGGCCAGCGGGTGGGCCAGACACCCGGCAAACAGCACCACGATGAGCAAAATCAGGCTGGGGCAGAGGATGCGGCCCAGCCAGTTGGTAAGCTTTTCCGGCCGCAGCGCCACCAGAAAGGCCGCTGCAAAAAACAGCACCGAGTAGGCCAGCTGCAGCCCGGTACCGCCGCCTATCAGCGGCACCAGCATCTGGAAGGAGGTACTGGCGGTGCGGGGGATGGCAAGGCAGGGCCCGATGGAAAGATACACCAGAATGGTGAACACCATGGCGAACACCGGATGCACCCGGCCGGCAAGCCTGTCCAGACCGCCTGCCCGTGCCACAGCCACCACGCCCGCAATGGGCAGGCCGACGGCGCTGACGGCAAGGCCCGCAAAGGCGGGCCAGAGATTCACGCCCGCCTGCGCGCCCAGATGCGGCGGGAAGATCAGGTTCCCGGCTCCAAAAAACATGGAAAATAGCGTAAAACTGACCAAAAGCAGATTTTTGCCGGAGAGCTTCTGCATAGGACAGACACCTCATTTCTTTCCTGCATCAAAGATGACAGAGATTTATACAGTTCAGTTTATCGTTTTATTGATTTCATGTCAAGAAAGAAAAACATGAAGAAAAGTAATGACAGGCATGATAAGCTCTTATGCATCATGATGCACGGGTCATTGGCGTTTGGAAAAAGATGTGGTATGATACTTATACGATCCGCAGAGCGGAGGCCATTTCAGACCGTCAGGAGCAGGAAAGAACCATGAACCAACACAAACAATTTTTTCAGCGGCTGGGCGCTGCGGCCTTCTGGCTGGCGGTGTGGCAGTGCGCTGCCATGGCGGTGGGACAGGAGGTGTTCCTTGTTTCGCCGGTGCAGGCGGTGCGCACTCTTTTGCAGCTTTTGCCGCAGGCAGAGTTCTGGCAGCGGGTGGGTTTCAGCTCCGGGCGCATTCTGCTGGGTTTTGGGCTGGGCGTGGCCGTAAGCATCGTGCTGGCTGTGGCCGCACAGGCGTGGCACACGGCAGATGTGCTGCTTGCTCCGGTGCTGCAGCTGGTCAAAGCCACGCCGGTGGCAAGCTTTATCATTCTGGCGCTGGTGTGGGTGCGGGGGGCATCGCTTTCGGTGCTCATCAGCTTTTTAATGGTGCTGCCCGTGCTGTACGGTGCGGTGCGCACCGGCATCCAGAGCGCAGACCCACAGCTGTTGGAGATGACGAAGGTGTTTCGCCTGCCGCTGGGCCGACGGCTGCGGGCGGTGTGGCTGCCTGCGGTGCTGCCGGCCTTCCGGCAGGGATGCAGCGTGGCCCTTGGCATCTGCTGGAAGAGCGGTGTTGCCGCTGAGGTGATCGGCCTGCCCAATGGCAGCATCGGCGATGCACTCTACCGGGCCAAGATCACCCTTTCCACCGGGGAGCTGTTCGCATGGACGTTTGTGATCATCCTGCTCAGCGCCGGGTTTGAAAAGCTGTTCCTGCTGCTTATGGACTGCGTGACCCGCGCCGTGACCGGGGAGGTGCCGCAATGCTGACCATCAAGCATCTGACAAAACAGTTCGGGAAGAAAACGCTGTTCCGGGACCTGACCTTGGCCGTGGACAGCCCGGCGGTGCTGTGGGCACCCAGCGGCTGGGGCAAGACCACATTGCTGCGCATCCTCATGGGGCTGGAAGAACCCACTTCTGGCATAGTACAGGGCGTTGACCGGGTGGCAGCAGTGTTTCAGGAAGACCGGCTCTGCCCGCAGCTGACAGCTGTGCAGAACGTGACGCTGGTATTGCCTGGCAGTGCAGAACAATACAAGGAGCAAATCATAAAAGATTTTCAACAGCTTGGCATGGATGCTGTTGCATTGGCCCTGCCTGCAGCACGGCTTTCCGGCGGACAGAAGCGCCGCACGGCTCTGCTGCGGGCTTTGTGGGCCGCCAGCGATACGCTGCTGTTAGACGAACCCTTTACCGGCATGGACCCGGACACCCTTGCCGCTGCTGCGGCGCTGCTGCGGGAGCGCTGCGGAGAAAAGCCTGTCTTGCTGGCTACCCACGACCGCGAAGCCATCCGCCTTCTGGGCTGGCCGGTGGTTGAGCTGGAAAATGCCTGAGCCTGCATCGATCCTATAGAATGAAAAATCGGAAAGACCAGAACGGCCTTTCCGATTTTTGCTGCTTGGAATATTTTACTGAAAAATACGCAGGGGATACGGCGAACTGCATCAGTTCAGCAGCTTTGCCGGGTCAAGGTACTGCTCACCCTGCAGTACTTCCAGATGGATATGCGTCTCCTCGGCGCATTCGTTGGGAATGCTGCCTGCACGGCCAAGTATCTGGCCCACACTCACTTCATCGCCGGTCTGCACCGTGGGGTCGGCAGTGCCGCACACCCGCCACAGGTGCCCGGCGCTGTCCTCGATGCACACCACACTGCCCCAGCGGCTATCGGTGTCCACGGCGGTCACCTTACCGGCGGCGGGAGCACACACCTGCGCATCCTGCGCACAGGCGTAGTCCACACCGTTGTGGGTGCGCCAGTCGCCAAGGGTGCTGCTGTACACCAGCTCATCGCCGCTGTAGGCGTTCAAGACCCTGCCCGAGACGGGCTGCGTGGAGGCAGGCGCAGCTGAACTGCTGGCAGGCGAGGATGCGCCCTGCAGTGCGGAGGGTTCGTGCACCAAACCAGAGCCAGACTGCGCCCCAGAAGAGGACGCAGAGGATGCGGGCTTGGGTACATTTGCCGCAGATTCTGCGGCGTCGGTCACGGGCTGCTGCCATACATCGTCCTCCTGTGGGTCAAGGGTGAGCTGCGGCTCCGGTGCAGGTTCTTCCTGCGGGGTCGTCAGGTCGTCGTAGCTCTTTTTCAGTTCATCCCGCACGGTGCGCACTGCCCACACGCCCGCCGCTGCGGCTGCGACGAGACAGGCCAGCAGTGCCAGTGTAAAGCCCCTGCTGCGCAAAAACTTTTTGATCTGCTCCATTGTCGTTACTCCCATCTGCTGCATTGTGTACGCATTGCTTCTGGGCTTAGTGTGGGACAGCAGGGCAGGTTTTATGCATTCTTTTATTTAAATGCCCTCCGCGTTGCTCTGGGCATATTTAGAGGAAATGATATTTTGTAATATAGCAGCCCAGCCAGACCTGCGGGTCTGGCTGGCCTGCACTTTCACGGGAAGGGCCGCAGCCGGAAAATGCATCTTCCCTCTGTGGCCTTCTGTGCTGATACCCAGAGTGAAGCGGAGGATATTCTAAATGATATTACCAAACAAAAAGGCTCTCCCTTTTCGGGAGAGCCTTTGCAGATCAAAAATCAGTTGCGGCGGCGGCTGTTCATGCCCAGCAGGCGCACAACATACAGGAAGATGTTGATGAAGTCCAGATACAACGTCAGTGCGCCGTAGATGGAAGCCTTCTCAGCCAGCTCGCCGTCATAGGCGTAGTAGGAGAACATCTGGCTCAGTTTCTGGGTGTCGTAGGCGGTCAGCAGCATGAACACCACCAGACCGACAGCGCTGTACAGCACCGTGGTGAGGAAACTCATGCCGAACAGCATGCCCACAAAGCCGGTGATGATGAGCGCGAACAGGCCCATCATCAGCTTGGGACCCCAGCCGGACAGATCCTTGTGGGTAGTAGTGCCGTAGACCGCCATCAGGCCGAAGTACAGCGAGGTGGCAAGGAAGGCCAGCACCAGAGTGCCCAGATCAAATACCAGGAAGTAGTAGCTCAGCACCATGCCGTTGAGCAGTGCATAGGCAAAGAATGTGGCTCTTGCACCGCCCACCGACATGTTCTGCACGCGGGAGCTGAGCACATACACCAGCACCAGCTCTGCGATGGTGAACACCAGATACAGCGAGTTGACGACGTACAGCAGCGGGGTAGCGGCTGTAACGAACGCCGCTGCAAAGGTGATGAGCAGGCCTACCGCCATCCAGCGGTAGGTGCGGTTCATATAGTCAGCCGAGGTCATGGCAGGCTCCGTGTAGCCTCGATCGTAACCATTGTAATTGTAATCCATATGGGACTCCTCCAGTCTCTTTCTGCCGGAACACTTTTTCCTTGCTCCGGTCTACGGAATATAGTATACTGCATAGAAATGAACGTTTCATGAAAAAGGCTGTGATATTGTATGTCTCTTGGGCTTTATTTACACATACCCTACTGTTTTTCCAAATGCAGGTACTGCGATTTCTATTCCCATCCCGGTGAGCGCGGCGTACCGGAAGCTTATGTGGATGCTCTTTTGCGGGAGCTTTCCCGCTTTGCGCCGGAAGCACCTCTGCAGCCGGACACCCTTTATTTTGGCGGCGGCACGCCCAGCCTGCTGCGCCCGGAGCAGGCAAAACGGCTGATCGATGCGGCCCGGCCGATGCCGGGGGCCGAGATCACACTGGAAGCAAACCCGGAGACGGTGACGGAAGAAAGCCTTGCAGGCTTCCGGGAGGCGGGCGTGAACCGCATCTCTTTCGGGGTGCAGTCTGCCCGGGATACCCAGCTGCGCACGCTGGGCAGACCGCACACGGCAAAGCAGGCGCGGGCTGCATTTGCCGCCGCGCAGCGCGCAGGCTTTGCGAACATCAGCGGCGACATCATGCTGGCACTGCCGCACTACACCGAAGCTGAGTTTGACGAAACGCTGGAACTGATCGAGGGTGGTGGGGCTACCCATATTTCGGCATATCTGCTGAAGATCGAGCCGGATTCGGCCTTTGGTAAACATCCGCCCGAAGGCCTGCCCACCGGCGATGAAGCCGCCGATTTTTACCTTTATGCAGTGGAACAGCTGGAACACCACGGCTACAAACAGTACGAGATCTCCAACTTTGCAAAGCCCGGCTATGAGGGGCGGCACAACCTCATTTACTGGGACTGCGGCGACTATCTGGGCCTTGGCCCGGCGGCGCACTCCTGCATGGGCGGCAGACGGTTCTACTACCCGCCGGACACCGCCGCTTTCCTGAACGATGCCGCCGCCCCGGTGATGGACGGCAGCTGCGGCGCAGAGGACTACCTTATTTTACAGCTGCGTCTGCGCAAAGGCCTTTCGCTGGATGCATACAAAAAACTTTACGGAAAAGAATTTTCCACCGCACAGCTGGCCTTTGTGCAAAACTGCGTCCGGGCGGGCTATGCAAGCTTTGATGGCCGCACCCTTGCCCTGACCCCGGCGGGTCTCATCGTGCAGAACAGCATCCTTGTCCAGCTGTTGTAATTGGTAGAAATACGGCAGAACATTGCTTTTGCGTGCCGATTCTGGTATGATATACTCGTATTATTAGGCGATGGGAGAGAAAACGGATGGCGAAAGTATTGATCGTCGGCGCAGGCGCGGCAGGACTGATGGCGGCGGGTGCCGCCGTGCGGCAGGGGCATCAGGTGACGGTGCTGGAACACATGGACAAGCCCGGCCAGAAGATCCTTGTCACCGGCAAGGGCCGCTGCAATGTGACCAACGACTGCCCGGCAGAGGAGTTTCTGCGCCATGTGCGCACCAACCCGCGCTTTCTGTATTCGTCGCTGGGGGCCTTTCCACCGGCAAAGACCATGGAACTGTTCGAGGGCCTTGGCGTGGAGCTGAAGGTGGAGCGCGGCCGCCGGGTGTTCCCGGTATCCGACAAGGCCGAGGAGATCCGGCAGGCTCTTTTGCGCTATGCGCAGGATGCTGAACTCGTGCATGACGGCGCGAAAAAGCTGCTATTGGAAGAGGTAACACCGGAGCCGGAAGCAGCTCCCGCCGCACCGGAAAACCCGCGCCACCCCAAAAAGAAAAAGGCAGGCCCGGCACTGCGGTGCATCGGTGTGCGGGGCACCTCCGGCCGGGAGTACCGGGCGGATGCCGTGCTGGTGGCCACCGGCGGCGTGAGCTACCCCACCACCGGCTCTACCGGCGACGGCTACAAACTGGCCCAGCAGGCCGGGCACACCCTCATCGAGCCGGTGCCCAGTCTGGTCAGTCTTGTGAGCCATGACGCGGACTGCAAAAAGATGATGGGCTTGGCGCTGAAAAACGTCACCCTGACCCTGTTCGAGGACAGCAAGGCCATTTTTGACGAGCAGGGCGAAATGCTGTTCACTCATTTTGGCATCAGCGGCCCGCTGACTTTGAGCGCATCCAGCCATCTGGGCGACATGAAAAAACACAAGTATCATGCGGAGATCGACCTCAAGCCCGCTCTCAGCGAGGAGCAGCTTTACGACCGCATCACGCGGGATTTTGCCCTGCTGGCAAACCATGCGGCGCAGGGCGCGCTGGTAAAGCTTTTGCCCTCCAGTATGCAGCCGGTGATGGTGGCGCGCTGGGGCATCGACCCGGCTACCAAGGCAAACCAGATCACCCGGGAGCAGAAGAGGGAGCTGGTGCAGCTGATGAAGCACTGGCGGGTGTCCATTGATGCCCGGGGCGATCTGGCCCACGCGGTGATCACCAGCGGCGGCGTGTCCGTGCGGGAGGTGGACCCCAAAACCATGCAGAGCAAAAAGGCGATGGGCCTTTACTTTGCAGGCGAAGTGCTGGATGTGGATGCCTATACCGGCGGCTACAACCTGCAGATCGCCTTCTGCACTGCACAGGCATTTGCAAATAATCTGTAATTACAGATAAAACAATTTTAAATGCCCTCCGCGCTGCTCTGGGCATATTTATAGGAATAGATTTTTTTGATTTGTATTTTGAAAACGACTGCGGTCGTTTTCAAAATACGTTTTCGCAAAAAGAGTTGTTGCCGGGATAGTCTCACAGACCGCTGCGCAACTGTTCCCAAAGGGAACGAGTAGCAATGCAGTTCTCCGTTACGACCCCATCCGGTGAAAATGTGTTTGGAGCGCTCCGCAGAGCGTAAAAATATTAAAATGATTTTCCGCTGAAGATGGCCAGAGCGTGAGCAGAGGCCATTTTAAATCGTTCAGTTCAAAAAAGGAGAAGATATAAAATGGTATCTGTTGCGATCGACGGGCCTGCAGGTGCAGGCAAATCTACGCTGGCACGCCGTTTGGCGGCTGAAATGGGCTATATTTATGTGGATACCGGTGCTATGTACCGCGCCATCGGACTGTATGCCCTGCGCGCAGGCAAGGACCCCAAGGACAACGACGCAGTGAACGCGCTGCTTCCCCAGATCGAGCTGCGGCTGGCCTCCATTGAGGGCGAGCAGCACATTTATTTAAAGGAAGAGGATGTGAGCACCGCCATCCGCACCGAGGCCGCAGGTATGGCTGCCTCTGCCGTGGGCGCAAACCCGGCTGTGCGCGCCTTTCTGCTGGAACTGCAGCGGGATATGGCCAAAAAGCAGGACGTGCTGATGGACGGCCGCGACATCGGCACGGTGGTGCTGCCGGATGCCACGGTGAAGATCTTCCTCACCGCCACGCCGGAAGCCCGCGCCACACGCAGGTGGAAAGAGTATCAGGCCAAGGGCATCGATACTCCCTATGAAGAGGTGCTGGCCGACGTGAAGCAGCGGGACTATCAGGACACCCACCGTGCCGCTGCACCCCTGAAGCAGGCGGACGATGCCGTGCTGCTGGACACTTCGGAGCTGGATTTTGAACAGAGCCTTGCTGCAATGAAGAAGATCATTGCGGAGAAAGTGAATAAAACGATAAAATGATATTATATTACATCTTAGTGCCCTTTGCGTGGCTTTTGTGGCATATCGGCTTCCGCATCCATGTAGAGGGCCGCGAAAATCTGAAAAAGGTGCAGACAAAGGGCTGCATCCTTGCGCCCACCCATGTCTCCGCCATCGACCCGGTGTTCATCGTGGTCACCCGGTGGAGCAGGCGGATGATCGTGTTCGCCAAGAAGGAACTGTTCGAGATCAACGCCCTGCTCACATGGTTCTTCCGCTGCTGCGGCGCGGTGTGCGTGCGCGGCACAAAGGATGAAATGGCTGCCATTGAGCAGACCGTAGAAAAGTGCAGAAACGGCGAAACACTGCTCATCTTCCCGGAGGGCACCCGCGAAAAGGACGGGAAGCTTCTGCCGCCCAAGAGCGGACTGTTCGTCATTGCGGCGGGGGCCGGGGTGGACGTAGTGCCCTGCCGCATCCTGTACGATACGCCGGATGGAAAAATGCACCTGTTCTGCAAAGTACGGGTGATCTACGGCGAGCCGATGCCTGCAGAGCAGTTTGCCATGGAGAGCCGCCGCGACACCAAAAAGCTGCGTGCCAACAAGCAGGCCCTGCTGGATGCGTGGGAAAAGATGGGGGCGTAAAAGATGGAGATCCGAGTTGCCAAAACGGCGGGGTTCTGCTTTGGTGTCAAGCGGGCGGTGGACCTGACCTATGGCCTGCTGAACGAAGGCTGCAAGGTGGCCACCCTCGGCCCGCTGATCCATAACCCGCAGGCTGTGGAGGATATGCAGAAAAAGGGTGCCCTTGTGGCGGATGCCATCGCCGATGTGCCCGCCGGGTACGAGGTGGTCATCCGCAGTCACGGCGTGCCGCGCACCGTGTACGACGAGCTGGATGCGCGCGGCATCACCTACCATGATGCCACCTGTCCCTTCGTGCAGAAGATCCAGCGCATTGCCGCCGAGGCCGAAAAGGCGGGGGCAGTGCTGCTTGTGGCAGGCGACAAGACCCATCCGGAGGTGCAGGGGATCGTGGGCCACACCCGCGGAGAGGTGTTCGTTTTTGCCGATCTGGCCGAGTTGAAGGCATGGAAAGGCCCCTCTGACCCGCAAAAACCCCTGTTTGCAGTTGCACAGACCACATTTCAGGTAACAAAATGGCAAGAAAGTTCGGAGTTTCTCAAAAAAGCCTATACAAACGCCCGAATTTTTGATACAATATGTAATGCGACGTGGGCGAGGCAACAGGAAGCGGAAGACCTCAGCCAACAATGCGACATCATTGTTGTCATTGGCGGTCATCATTCTTCCAATACCCAAAAGCTGGTACAGGTCGCCGCAAAGCATACGCGAGCCGTAACGGTCGAGACAGCGAGCGAACTTCGGCCGGAATGGTTTGCAGATGTAAAGACGGCGGGCGTCACAGCCGGGGCTTCAACGCCATCGTCTATTATTGAGGAGGTACTTAACAGTATGAGCGCAGAAATCAATGACAGCATGAGCTTTGAGGAGATGCTGAACGCATCCGAGGAAAAGCGTGTTCATGCAGGCAGTATTGTGAAAGGAATCGTGACCAGCATCTCTGCCAACGAGATCCAGGTGGATATCGGAGCTAAGCAGACCGGCTTTGTCAAGCTGAGCGAGCTGACCGATGATTCCTCCGCCAAGGTCGAGGACCTGGTGAAAGTTGGCGATGAGCTGGACCTCATCGTCGAGAAGGTTATGGATCAGGATGGCGTCATCCAGCTCTCCCGCAAGAAGCTCGCATCTCGCAAGGGCATGGAAGAGATCGCCAAGGCAGCTGAGTCCGGCGAGGTCGTCGAGGGCGACGTCACCGAGTTCAACAAGGGCGGCGTTGTCGTCAACGTCAAGGGCGTCAAGGTGTTCGTCCCCCGTTCTCAGGCCACTATGCGCCGCGACGAGGACTACACTGCTCTGGTCGGCCAGCACGTTCAGCTGGTCGTCACCGAGTGCTCCGGCCGCAAGATCGTCGGCAGCATCAACAAGGTCACCGCTGAGCAGAACAAGGCTAAGCGTGAGGAGTTCTGGGCAAACGTCGAGGTCGGCAAGACCTACACCGGCGTCGTCAAGAGCCTGACCTCTTACGGTGCATTCGTTGACATCGGCGGTGTGGACGGCCTGTGCCACATCAGCGAGCTGAGCTGGAACCGCATCAAGCATCCCTCTGAGGTCGTCTCCGTTGGCGACACCATCGAGGTGTATGTGAAGGACATCGACACCGAGAACCACAAGGTCTCTCTGGGCTACAAGAAGGCTGAGGACAACCCCTGGGAGCAGCTGAAGAACAACTACCCCATCGGCAGCACCTTCCATGCTCCGGTCGTGTCCCTGACCAAGTTCGGTGCATTCGTCCGCATCCTGCCGGGTGTTGACGGTCTGGTCCACATCAGCGAGATCAGCAATGACCGCGTTGAGAAGGTCTCCGACGCACTGAAGGTCGGCGATATGGTCGATGTGAAGCTGCTGGATGTTGACTTCGACAAGAAGCGCATCAGCCTGTCCATGAAGGCTCTGCTGAACGACGACGCTGAGTAATCAGCCTGCAGCATAGTCTCATTAGACACAATGCGAACTACAGCCCCGTTGCCGGGAAAACGGCGGCGGGGCTGTTTTGGTACAATTATGAAAAACTGGTTTATCAAGCACCGCGAGGTGCTGGCTTATCTCGTTTTCGGTGTGCTGACCACATTGCTGAACATCGTACTGTATGCGCTGTTCAGCCGCCTGTTCGGTTACGAAGCCGCCAACAGCTGGGGCAATGTGCTGGACAATGTCATCTGCATTTTGTTCGCCTACGTCACCAACCGGGCCTTCGTCTTTGCCAGCCGGACGCAGGGCAGAGAAGCACTGAAAGAATTTGGTGCATTCGTCACCTGCCGTCTGGGTACACTGGTATTGGATGCCGCCATCATGATGATCTTCGGCAACCTGCTGGCCGCCCAGGGAGCGGCTCTGGTGGAGAGCTTTATGAACGGTGCGCTGAGCCTGCTGGCTGGCTGGTTTGGCCCGGATACGGTGCTGCACATGGCCACCGGCGGCGCAGCGCCCGCTCCCTCCATCTCCGACGGCTCTGCCGCCATTGCCATCATCGGCGGTGCCGACGGCCCGACGGCCATCTTTGTCACCAGCTTCTACGATGCCCAGGCCCTGTGGGGCATGACGGTGAAGATCTTCTCCAACGTGGTGGTGGTCGTGCTGAATTATGTGTTCAGCAAGCTCATCGTTTTTAAGCGTAAGTGAGATATTTTTCTGCCAGCGGCAGAAAAATATCTGATATAATTTCAGGAGGTACGGTATTATGAAACGTGGTCTGAAAGGTTTTGCATTTCTGGTCTCCGGCCTTGTGCTGGGCATCATCGGCGCAACGGTGTCTGCAACGGCCATTGCCCTGAGCGCTGTCGGCATGGCGAAGGTACGCCGTGCCACCAAGAACTAAGAAGCTGTTTTTCAAAACAGCTTCGATTCAGGAGGAAAAAAGCATGAATCGTGAAGAGATCCTGTCCCACGTCGATCACACCCTGCTCAAGCCTGAGGCTACCTGGCCCCAGATCCAGACCCTGTGCGACGAGGCCATCGCCAACCACACGGCTTCCGTCTGCATCAACACCTGCTATGTGAAGCAGGCCGTCGAGTACATGGCGGGCCGCATCCCGGTCTGCTGCGTGGTCGGCTTCCCTCTGGGCGCAATGGACACCGCTTCCAAGGCTTTTGAGGCCAGGACTGCCATCGAGAACGGCGCTGCCGAGGTGGATATGGTCATCAACATCGGCCGCCTGAAGAACGGCGAGTACGACGCCGTCCGCGAGGACATCCGCGCCGTCAAGCAGGCTGTGGGCGATAAGGTCCTGAAGGTCATCATCGAGACCTGCCTGCTGACCGACGACGAGAAGCGCAAGATGTGCGACATCGTCTGCGAGGCAGGCGCTGACTACATCAAGACCAGCACCGGCTTCTCCACCGCAGGCGCAAACTTCCACGATGTGGAGCTGATGGTCAAGGGCGTGGCTGGCCGCTGCAAGGTCAAGGCCGCCGGCGGCATCTCCACCGTCGAGGATATGGAAAAGTTCCTCGCCCTCGGTGCAGACCGTCTGGGCACCTCCCGCGCCGTCAAGATCCTGAACGGCGAGCAGGCAAAGGGTTATTGATCCTTATCAATCTGCGCGAAATGTCAAAAAAGAGTGCGACTCTTCTTGACATTTCGACGAAGCAATGATAAGATATTACCCGGACAAACTGAATACCGACTTATCAAGAGCGGCTGAGGGGACAGGCCCTGTGAAGCCCGACAACCTGTGCGTGAGCATAAGGTGCCAAATCCTGCGGGAAACCGAGAGATAAGAGTGCAACGCTCAGAGCTTCGGTTCTGAGCGTTTTTCATTGCATAAACTTGATGAACGAGTAGGAAGCTGTCAATATCGATACACACACCCCAACGCCAAGGAGGTACAAAAATGGCAAAGCACCGTCTGTTTACTTCTGAGTCCGTCACCGAGGGCCATCCCGACAAGATCTGCGACCAGATCTCCGACGCCATCCTCGACGAGATCCTGACCCACGACCCCGACGCCCGCGTGGCCTGCGAGACCTGCGCATCCACCGGCCTCGTCCACATCATGGGCGAGATCACCACCAACTGCTACGTCGATTTCCAGAAGATCGTCCGCGAGGTCGTGGCTGACATCGGCTACACCCGCGCAAAGTTCGGATTCGATGCCGATACCTGCGCCGTCATCTCCAACATCGACGGCCAGAGCCCCGACATCGCCCTCGGCACCAACGATGAGGTCGGCGGCGCCGGCGATCAGGGCATGATGTTCGGTTATGCCTGCGACGAGACCCCCGAGCTGATGCCCATGCCCATCAGTCTGGCCCACAAGCTGGCCAAGAAGCTGACCGAAGTCCGCAAGAGCGGCGAGCTGGACTATCTGCGTCCGGACGGCAAGAGCCAGGTCACTGTCGAGTACGTGGACGGCAAGCCCGTCCGCGTGGACGCTGTGGTCATTTCCAGCCAGCACAGCGAGGCCGTCAGCATGGAGCGGCTGCGCGCCGACGTGATGGAGAAGGTCATCAAGGCCACCATCCCCGCCGAGCTGCTGGACGAGAACACCAAGTATTATATCAACCCCACCGGCCGCTTCGTCGTGGGCGGCCCTCAGGGCGATACCGGCCTGACCGGCCGTAAGATCATCGTCGATACCTACGGCGGCTACGCACGCCACGGCGGCGGTGCTTTCTCCGGCAAGGACCCCAGCAAGGTGGACCGCAGCGCCGCTTATGCGACCCGCTGGGTGGCCAAGAACATCGTGGCCGCTGGTCTGGCCAAGCAGTGCGAGGTGCAGGTGGCTTACGCCATCGGCGTGGCAAAGCCCGTCTCCATCATGGTGGACACCTTCGGCACCGGCGTCGTGGCCGACGAGAAGATCGAGCAGGCTGTGGAGAAGGTCTTCGACCTGACCCCCGCCGCCATCATCCGCGACCTCGACCTGCGCAAGCCCATCTACCGCAAGCTGGCTGCTTATGGCCACATGGGCCGCGAGGACCTGGGCGTGAAGTGGGAGAACACCGACCGCGTCGAAGAGCTGAAGGCTGCTGTCGCTGCCCTGTAAGAGCAAAAACTTAAAAGAATGACTTTTGAGCCGGAGAACGTATGGTTTTTGTAAAAAACACATAGTCTCCGGCTCTTTTTCGACAAAGAGATGTGCAAGGCGCAGAAAATGCAGGTTGGATGCAAGTTTCTAGTGTCGAAACGCCGAAAATGTGATAGAATAAATAACGGATATGCACTTCAACGTCTGATTTTATCAACTGATAAAAGAAACTTTAAGGAGCTATAATTATGTCTGTCATTACCCCTAAGGATTGCTTCCACCAGCCTCAGGTCGCCGACCTGCGCCTCATCGCCTGCCCGGGCGCCGAGGAGCTGACCAACCTCATCGACAAGCA
>ENA-OQKV01000198-OQKV01000198.1-human-gut-metagenome-genome-assembly--contig:-NODE-198-length-25201-cov-4.216719_pt1 | contig 25201 bp, 25 predicted proteins | sample MGYA00242655_ERZ504811 | MGnify/ENA primary metagenome ERZ504811 (study PRJEB26092, sample SAMD00036406) | human gut metagenome | host: Homo sapiens | study: EMG produced TPA metagenomics assembly of...
ATTTTAAAACAAATACTAAAAGATAGTAGTGAGCCCTTTAAGATATTTATTTCTATTCACAAAGGACACAAAGAAGATTATATAATAAATGCTGAATGTACCAAGATAATTGAGAGAATTACTAATATAAATAATAATACTGATATACACTTCTTTAATGCTGATGACGAAGGATGCTGGCTAAACTATAATTCTGACTAAAAATAATAAAATACTTAATACAAAGGTATGCGATGATATAACCTTTCGTATTGATTTTATAATTAATAGAAATAATAAGTTACTATTGTTATCAGTATTTGAATGTAAACCTAGAAATTAGATAAAATCCTTATCATTAACTCTAAATCTTTATCTAATGGTACCTTTATAATATCAGGCATTTGCACTAAACTTAATGTCGCTCCACTAATACTAGCTAACCCAACTGATAGCAATCGCAAATAAATTCCTCTATCAATCTCTATCGAGTTTAAAGGTGTAGCGTTATCCTCTTTTTTGATTTTCCCATTTTGGGCTTGTTTATAGTCTTGAGTCAAATCTAGATCTGTATTATATTCCGACACTTCAAAATTAGAGGCTAATAAGGTTTCTACATCTTGAACTAGTAAAAATTCGAGTGCATTAACAAAAATACAAAATCGTTTCCACTCTAATTTTTCTTCGATATACCATTTAAATAGTATCCCCATCCATTCAGCCTTTTTATCTTCATTGAATGAGTCAATTTTAATCATAAGCCATTTTATATGTTCTAATCGTACCTCATCATTGTTAAGATATTTTTTCTTATACAATTTTCTGAAAGATAAAACAGCCTTCTCATCATTTGAAGTAACAGCCTTAATAAATCGATCTAATTTTATTAAAAAATCTCATTAGGTATATCTTTTATGCATTTAGCTGTTTCTTTAATAGAGCTTAAGATTGGAATCCCACCAGTAGCAGTCAAATCCAGAACACAAAGAGTTAAATCAATTATTTTCTCGGCTTTATTATCACTCAATTTATCTTCTTCCCCATACCACATATCTTCATCTAATATAAGTTATCCTCCTTCATTGGCCGCATATTATAAAGTATTGGATACATTTTCTTAATCTATATAACATTATTAGAACTAGAACTTAAAACCTGTATTGCACTTTTTAAATCATGAACTAAACAGTCTAAATTGAATTTCATAATCGCTCCATATTTTTCTTTTTCTATCTTACTTTTAACTATTACCAGTATTTCTTCTAAATAGGGTTTATCAGCCCCTAAAAATTGGCCGATATTAAGTATCTGCAAATACACTGTTCGAATTATACCTCGAAAAGAATGTATGTCATATTCACTTGCACTCATAAAATATCCTTTTAACTCATCTATTGTGCCTAGATATTTGGCGAATTCTTTGGCATTATAATACTCATTTATATTAGAATGTATATATTTTAATAGCTCCATATTTGACATATGATTGCTAGATAAATACTTAAATAAATTTAATTTTTCCAACCGTTGTCTATAATTCTCATCAGCAATTTTAACTAAAGGACTAATAAGCTCTTCATATGTTTTATAAACACTATCATCTTTATTTTGTTGTAACAATATATCTCTGGTTATTTCATTGTCACTATAAAATGCTATTTTAATGTCCTCAACAAAGCTTTCAAAATCATATTGTAACGTTGTATAGTGCTTTATCGATGCAACACGCCATAAAATTTGTCTAAGCATTGAGGTTTTATATTTATAATTTTTTACTTCATCCTTTAATTGATTTAACCATTCGCAAACTTGCTCATCACAATATTGAGTCCAGTCTGCTAAATGATTAAATGCCAAAAAAGCATCTTCATATAGCTTCAATTCATTTTCATAAGCATTTCTTAACAACTGATTATCTAAATATGAACTATTAATATAAATATCTATAAATTTAAACCCCCATATTATATTCTCAGGTGTATCCTGATCATCTAATCTAGAAATAAATCCAAAATCATCGTTTCTCCAATCAATCTCTACTTTAGGATTAATTTTATATTGTATAGCTCTTAAGACAATGTATTTTAAGAATTTATTATACAGTTCACTATATTCTAGAAAAGACTTAGCTTCCAAGTTATAAATTTCTCTCAATAAATTAACTAAAACTACTAACACAAATTGTAGAGTCCTAATATTATTAGGCTGTCGTCTAAAAATTTCCTCTAATATAATTTTTTTATTACTTGATATATATTCCCTGATATCTTTTTCTTCATATTCATTTACTAACTCATCAAAAATATTAGCTATTTCATAAGAAAATGCAAGGGTACAATAAACAGCCTTCTCTTTCTCTATTTTATAATTGTCATTTTCTAAATCTTTCTCCAAAATTTTACTCTCATTTGCAACAGTAATTACAGGAATCCCCCTATTCTCTGTCAACTTATTTATAAAGCCCCATAACTCAGTAGCAGATAATTCACAACGTTCAATATCATCAAATACAAAAATACAATTCTCTAATTGTACAAGATCACTCTTATGTATTAATTCGGCTAAATTTATCTTTACTGGTATTCCAATAGCACTCGTATCAATTGTACTAGAAACAGAATTAAATAGTCGTTCACAAATATTTTTTGTTTTTCGTGCCTTATTAGACTCTCCTAAATATTGATTAATAAAAATTTCGTCGTAGAATGAAGTTTTAAAGTCAACTAAATTATTAATCCCATATAAGGAAAATACTATATAGTTTTTATTATCTAAAATTCCATTTTTACGTAAATATTCTTTTACACTATTTTTTACAAAATAACTTTTGCCACATCCCCATTCGCCAGTAATCATCAAGGCTTGGTTAATGCTACGATTCTGAATATAATCCTTAATTACTGATAATATTTGTTGATCATTCATAGGTCTCTCCAAAAAATCATAATGCTATAAAATAAAAGCTCTACATAAGTATAAACTTTTATTGTAGAGCTTTTTATAATAATTAATTTTTCCAAAATATCTTATTGAGCTAGAGATTCTCTATATTCTTCTGCAGCCGCATCATAAGTCCATTGTACAGTTGCATTATGATGTTCTGTCACAACTTTTTCAATTTTATCAAGTGGAATAGAGAAAAATTCTTTTCTATGATTTACTTTATTTACCTCATATTCTCTAAAGGTGTTATGTAAAATTGATTCTAAGGTAGGTGCATCATCTGAAAAAGATTAATGCATGAACATCAAATTCAAATGGGACAGATGCACTACTTAATTCCTTAATTCTATCCATAGGTTCAAGACGTCTAGTCATACCAATTTTAAAAATATTTTCCCCAAATGAGCCAATATTAGAGATAATATAAACAAAACCAGCACGTGTATTCTTTTCTCGATTTAATACATCAGATTTAACAGTTTCAAGCTCAGAAAGTTTTTCTTCACATTCTTTAATCTTATCAATGTATAAGGTCTTTTCTACTTCATTATCAGTCTTTTGTAAATATTTCATTAGCTTAGAAATTTCATTTTTAAATTGAGTTTCATCTTTCTCAATTTTTGCTTTTTCACGTTCAATTTCACGACGGACTTTTTCTTCTTCTTTTAATTGTTCTTGTATAATTCTCTTTTGTTCTCGCTCATCCTCTAACTTTTCTTGATATGCGTGAGCTGTAATTAATTGTTGTAACTTATTTTCAAGAAAATCTTTTGTAATTTGTACTCCATCAGATTTATAAATTTTATTTAGAGTTTCATAGGATCTTAGGATTTTACTCCTCATAGTATCAATATTTTTAAGTGTAACATTCGATATAGCTAAATCACATTCAGCATTAAATGAACGTAAAATCTGACGTATTTGATTATTTACAAACTTTTTATCATCGTTAATAAGCGCATCTACAGCTGTATTATTTTTTACTAATTCAGCTTCTTCTAACTTATATTTAGATAATATATTTTTTAGTTCCTGAGATGTAGCAAGTTCAAGTCCTTCCGTATCTATATTAACTACTGTTACTAAAGGCTCTAGATTTTCAACCTCTAGCTTTTTATTTTTTAGTTCCTTTTTAACTTTTGATATTTTCAGAGGACAACTGATTAAGCTCAGTACTCTTTTCACTAATACGTGCTTCAATATCATGCTCTATTTTGGCCTTTTCTCTTTCAATAGTCTCTTCCAATGTAGCCAATTTTGATTGATTGGCTTCTATATTCTGAATAAGAGTTTGATTCAAAATATGCTCTTTGTAAATTTCATTTTCAACCATCGCCCATCGATGATATCTAGCAAGTAACAATATTGCAACCCCAATAAGCATAATCGGCCAAACTACACTAATGGCAGCCATTAAGAAAACAGCAATATCTCCTACAATAAATCTTTTTTCTCCATTATTATCCATAATATTTCCCCCAAAATACCAATAAATAATACAAAATTGTAGATAAGAAGTAATCCCTGCATCAATATAATTTTATGTATATTATATCACAAATTATGCAAATAATGAAAAACATATGAAAATAGAGCCACCTTATATAAGGTAGCTCTATTGAGGTGCCATATGTAACTTATTTTCAATAATTCATCTGCTCCCGCAGTTCTATTTATTTTCTTATACGCCTATCCTCCTTTTCCAGATTTCTCTCCACCCTCCTATTTCTACTTTCACCGTCCAACGAGTTATCTCGTTAGGTCTCTCCAGGCGATAAATAGTTCGGCCACGACTTGAGGGTTTTGGCTGAGTTTGATGCGGGCTAGCATTTTTCGCACGTAGTTGCAGTGTTCTAGCATCGCTTCATTCAGTTTGTGTTTGACATGACGCGGGGATTGGTACACCAAGATGGGTGCAAAGTCCGCCACATGAATATAGCTCGTATCGGGTTCCGGACCTTCTGTAACGATATATTCATAGGGTATAGCCACGTTAAAAAGGCCATACACCACGTCCTTGCCGATAGGGCGGCGACATTTAATATGAGCAAAGGTTAGATGCGGACCATAGGTCTTAGGCGCGGTATAGCTGCTGCGTCGACCGTCGCTGGTCATGATGTAATTGGGTCTCAGCCCTTCCTGCATCGCCAGCTCTCGCGTGATTGTGCGCATCGGCAGATGGACCATTTCTTCGCGACCATCCACAAAATAACACTTCGTACTGTCCCCACCACTAGGTTGATAGGTAGGAATAAAACAAACAATGTGATTCTTTGGATTCGTATAGATCAAATCCAAATCTTCTCCCTTAGATAGCCGAGCGGCCATCAAATCTGTTAGTTTATCATCTATTGCCATGGAATCCTCTCCAATCTAATCAGGAACATTCCTTTCAACAATACAATGAACACGTGTTCTGTGAAAGCAGATTAGCATGCTTTAATCTGCTGCTGACTTAATTGTATATCAGCCTGTATAATTTGTAAATATATATACAAAACTATAGAAATTTACGTATATTTAAAGACTTTATGATCTTGTAAAAGTTATATATACCTTGATGTGTCATTATTTTCTCATTTAAATTGAGAATTGCATATTCTATGTATATTTGTTAATCGAGATTAAAAGAAATATGCAATATATAGGATATAAATAAGAAATTAAATTATAATAACTAATGCACACACAAGTGTTCAAAGTCCGTACTCAAATACCTGCGCAGCTTCCGAATGGCTCGTTCGTGGCGCCGTTGGATGGCTTGGCGGCTACAGTTCAATTCTTCACTAACCGATACCAAGCTTTGGCACTCACCGTAGACACGGCGCAGTAGGTCTCGTTGATCAGGAGACAATCTACCTAAGGCCCACACGAGACGCGCACGAAGCCTATGCTCTTCATCGGCACTCATCACCATATCCGCTACATTCTCGCCAGATGCGAAGATATCCATGCCAAAGGCGACTTCTCCATCATCAGTGGTGCGATCTGGGATGTGTATTTCACGGCGATAACGCAATCGTTCACGCTTCCAGTACCGCATGTAACCGTACATGACGCCAGCTTTCACAAAGCCTGGGAACGGTACGGTCCCGTTCAAATCAAAGCTATAAATCGATTCTATGAGGATGGCCCAGAGATAGCTCTCTACGTCCTCGCGGAACTCGCGGTTTCCCATGCGATTCGTATAGTGCAAGATGAGCGGTCGATACCTGCGACAAAGCTCGATTTGTGCCGCATCATGACGAAGTTCATCAACGGACCACGGCTGATACCCTACCGTCTGAATCCGCATATTCGGCTTTTGACAGATGGACACGAGGCTCTTGTCCGACAAGGACGATAAAACTTGATGACCACAGACGAGGGTCTGTAATTTCAATTCCTCTGGAATACTTTCCCTAGACTCATTAGCTTTCGATAGTAAAGAATGAGATGGTAATGCCTGTGTTTCTAACGTTTCTGACTGATAGTTGTCATGTTGTAAGTTTGCAGTTTTAATACATGATTTTTGTACTAAAGGTTCTTCGTTTGTGTATAACATAAATCCCCTTTCCTGCCATGGCATAGCGCTTATGTACACAATACCGCGGAAAGAGTGTTTTGACAAATCGGCAATTCCTTAGAATTTCCCTATATTCTGTTATATTTGAACCTTAATTTCTATCCAAAGTACAACATAAGTATGTAATCCAAAGGATAATTACTGAAAATATATAATTACTAAAAATGACACCACATATGTAATGTGGTGTCATTATAAGAGGAAATATACTATCATTGGGTAATAGTATTCAATCTTTAGATAGTAGTATTCAATCTGAAATTGTCTGATTAAATCGCAATACACGCGGCTTGGACAAAGTCCTTTAGCTGCGGTTTTACATGATTATAATATACATCAGCGCCATAGCCGCGCACAATGTCTCCCCAGTATTTATACACATAGCGGTACCAGAAATGGAACATACTGTTCGTGAAATGGTAATCCGCGTACTTTGCTGTTCCACGGCTACTTGCTTGAATGCGGCCTACGAGTCCCATCGACATGAGATCGTTCAAACGGGATGTAAAGGTGCCGCTTTTAATTTGGCTTTCTTGTAAAAGCTCCACGTAGTACGGTCTTTCCAAGCTAGCAAGGCCCGTTAGAATAGCATTGGCACCGGTTATATTCTTCATATCTCGATGCAAGATATATTGTGTTTCTTCAAAGAGAGCTCCTGTTACTGAGAAGAACAAGTTAATAATATTCGTATCGATGCTTTCACCATTATCAAAGTATTGCACATAGGCAGGTAACCCACCGGTTACGGCAAAGACGGTGCGCAAATCATCCTTTGCATAGTGAAGTCCCAAGGATTTCATATCAACTAAGGAAAATGGTTTCACCTCAAGATATTCGGACACGAAAGGACCGATAAGGCTGCGATCGCCAATGATGCGGCCATCGAGCTGTTCCAGACCATTAGCCATCAATATGATGTTCAAACGACTCGTATCTTTATAGGTATCTAATAAATCGCGCAAGTGAATGGGAAACTGAGGAACTGCTTCCACCAAGGATGGATAATCGTCAATCACCACAGTCTGAGGTGTTTTCACACTGCTTTCAAAAAGTCTCACAAAAGCCTGCTGCAAACTCTCTACAGGCTCGAATGTATCTTGAGCATTAGCAGGAACAAAACGTGCCTCAAGAGCTCTATTTATATCAGCCACATGGACTGATTCATTGGCCATGCGCCCCGCCAAATATATCGCCTTATGACGGCGTACAAGTTGCGAAGCCACATAGGATTTACCACTGCGATGAGGACCATATACAACACATAAACTCATTTGGCCCATTGCAATTCGGGACTGGATACGCTCTATAATTTCAGCACGTCCCACAAAATTCATATACTCACCTCCAACTATTTACGGAAATTATTATATCATAATTTTAAATCATTATTAAACTTTTTTTCATATAGTTAACATAGCTTTTTATTATGTTAATTTTTTTACGCATCAAATCAGAGCTTTTATGCGATACATGTTGCCTTATCATCATAAAAGGCCTTATGATTACTTTATTTTCATATACATTTGATATCAACATATCCTATAAGGCGTGGTTATATAAGTTATACATTATAAGCTATACATATTAAACTATAGATTTTAATCTATATAGTTTAATATGTATAATTTAATCTATATATTTTAAAAATGACGTGCTACCTGAGAGGTATAGCACGTCATTTGCATATAAAGTATATTAAATTGTTACCGAATTTTCTTATACTAAGTTTCTTAATAGTAAATATCTAACTTGTAAATATCTAATTCGTAAATTCCTAATTACAAAATCTAATATTCCTAAATATCTTATGGATCCATTTGCGTTTGCATTTTCATCAATAAGATGCGCTTAACCGATTCGTTAAGCCGCTCGGTCGTAATCGTTCCATCCGCCACCGCTTGCGTCAGCGCACGATGGACTTCATCGATATGAATCGTATCCGCATCAACAAGAATGAGGTCACTGCCCGCCAAAATGGAAGCCACAGCGTAATCGCCTATCTTTTGATTGGATTGCAACGCACCCACATCGATACGGTCCGTCATAACGATACCTTTATAACCAAGCTCCTTGCGAAGCCAACCATCAATAATCGGCTTAGAGGAACTCGCCAAGTGTTCATTATCGATGGCGGGAATCTGGATATGGCTCATCACAAGCATATAGCTATTCGCCGTCGTCTGTGCAATGAGCCGTTTAAAGACGGCTACATCATTATTGCTGAGATATGCTTTTGCCTCATTAGCTGAGCCAAAGGACGCATCCCCTAAGGTCACTGCCGGAAAGTAGTTATAAGCGGACCACATATGATTAATTTGGTAACGCTCCACCATGGCAAGGTTTATATGACCTGCCCACGTGGGGTCCGATGTATAGGACATATTCGGTACACCAAGGTTAGCATTAGGCCCAATAACCAAGTTAAAGCCCATATCCCGCATTTCAATAGCAGATCGCGTGGCCAAATTAATGATACGATCCATAGGCAATTGCCCCCACCGATTGGGCTTCGGCAACCGCAAGAAACTTTCATTCCCATGCAATATGCGATCACGATGCACCGCAATATAGGGTGTCACCATGCTAGAGGTTATCGCCGTTTGCATAATATCGCTGGTGAAAGTTTTCACTTGGTTCTTATTAATAAGATTTTCATTCGTTAGCATCACGCCACTGACACGGTATTTTCGAATCACATCCTTTTGGGATTGTCCTATCGTACTACCATGAAGGCTGATCATCATCAGCTGCCCCACCTTATCCTCTTGAGACATGGCCGCAATCCAAGTGTCCACCTTTTCAGACACGGGTTTGTCGGACTCCAGGACGGCACGGTACGATACAGTTCGTACCGTTTCTTGTTCTGCCTGACTCTCATGTTGGCATCCAGTTGTACCAACGACAGCAACTAGTAAGGCAAGGCCACTCAGGACCCGCCGAAAAAACTGGTTCATCTCTCCTAAAAGCTCCTTAATGCTTACGCAATATTATGAATATTATGGGCTTTCTATGTTGCTCTCCCAATGCAACACCCATAAGTCCCCTCTTGATCCGTACAGTATATTTTTATATTATACACTAAATGATTCATCTTTTCCTCATAATAAAATAATTTTTTTTATACTGAATTATTATAATAAAGTTATACAGTAAAAATATGTGAATTTTGAATAATTATATAAAAAAATCCTACGAATCGTTTAAAAAGTGACCGCACTGTAACAAAAGGCTACGTGAGTATCAAGTCACTCATGACCCGTAGGATTTTCTATTTTATATTGTTGTACCCTAAATAGCAAACGCTACTATATGTTTACTTGCACCATATTTAAGCAATCGGCTATCATTAGCCTTTAAATTTAGGGGATGTTGGACATGTTTCAGGTGTTACGTCTTTACGAGTACCAAGAACCGCGCTGCGGTCTGTATAGTGTGTATGTAAAAGTTCGTGTGCCTTATGGCCCAATGGTTCGCCTAAGAAATCTTTGTACAATGTTTGGATTTCTTCATTTTCATAGGACGCAACCCATTTGTAGTTTTCATCAGCTTCGTAAAGACCGCCGATACGAGCTTCTTTAGTTTTCACAGCTTGCGGCAATTTAGTGCGCGGTTGGCCACCGCCACCAATACAGCCACCTGGGCACGCCATAACTTCGATGAAGTCGTAGTGTTTACCGTTTTCTTTCAATGCATTCAAGAAGTCACGTGTATTTTTACCACCGTGAACAACGGCAACGGATAATGTTACATCATCGCCCAATTGAACAGTTGCCTCTTTTACGCCTTCCATACCGCGAACGTCCTCAAGATGAGTCAACGCATATGGAGGTGGCTCTTTATCTGTGATGAGCTTATAAGCCGTACGCATCGCCGCTCCATAACACCACCTGTGTTACCGAAGATGATAGATGCGCCAGTTTCCATGCCGATTAAGTCGTCGAATTGAGATTCTTCTACTGTGTTGAAGTCAATATGTTCCTCTTGAATCCAACGGATGAATTCACGAGTTGTGATGGAAATATCTGTGTCCATGCCAAGGGATTCGTCATTGTGGTAACGAGCCGCTGCATTTTCTTCTTCCCGTTTCGTTTCTGCTTTTTTAGCCGTACAAGGGTTTACAGATACGGATACAATCTTACGAGGATCGATGCCTTTTTTCTCTGCAAAGTACGTTTTAATCATAGCCGCTTCCATAGCGATACAAGAACGTGTGGAAGACAAGTTAGGAATCAATTCAGGGAAATAGATTTCCGCAAAGCGCACCCACGCTGGGCAACAGCTTGTAAACTGAGGAATTTGACCGCCATTTTTAAGGCGTTCTACAAGCTCGGATGCTTCCTCCATGATGGTTAAGTCCGCACCAAAGTTAGTATCTACTACATAGTCTGCACCAAGTTTACGCAAGGCACCAACCATTTTGCCTTCCAAGAATGTACCTGGTTCATAACCAAAACCTTCACCGATGGATACACGAACTGCTGGCGCTGTTTGGATAACGACGATTTTTTCAGGATCAGCAAGGGCTGCTTTTACCTTTTCAAGCTCGGATTTAGCATGCATGGAGTCGAATGGACATGCTGCCGCACATTGACCACAATGAATACATACAGGCACATCGCCGTTTGCATCAAGGTCGTAGTAATCAAGTACGCTCATTACATCCGCACAAGCGCGACGGCATAACGTACAGTTTTTACACTTGGAAATGTCGTGATAAATGGATGGATTGTCGAGTGCAATCGGCACGCGTTTATCGATAAATTCGTATTGAGACATGAGGACCTCCTCTAACAAACTATAACTACCAAACCTATTGGGGCGAAATATGCTAAACTACGGAGCACTGCGCCCAAGCCATACTTCTGCATCTTACCTATAGTATACGATATGGTGAAAGTTTATACTATGTAGAATTGTTACACTTTTGCACAAAACCTCCGAAAAAGTGTACTATAAATCACATTTTAACATAGAAAGATGAATAATTCATCTATCTTAAAGGCATTAACTAATGTGCCTTAATAAGTGACTTACTTATTAGCACTATAAAAACTAATGGCTTAATTGTTAATACTATAAGAGCTAAAACAAAATTATATTGTACATAAAAAACGCACGCTCTTTAAAAGAACGTGCGCCAGTGAAGCTTTCACAAAATCATTCAATCCAGACAAACCTGTACTGATCAACAGTGTACTCGTCTGTAGGATTCAATTATTTACCGCCCCAAATAAGTTGGAATACAGCATACGCAGGCGTACCTGGCTCAACTTTACGGCTATTTTTATTAACTTGTTCCTCTTTTACAACATAACCTTGTGGGTTATAAAGAGTCACCTTAAGATCCTTAACTTCCCGTTTTTTATGATTGAACTCTTCAGTCACGATATAGTGGTAACCTTCGTAGTCCATCGCTTTAATGTCCATTACCGCTTTTTTATCGTCTTTTTTAACAGAATCGTTGTCGATAGACCAAGTAACACCATTGCTATCTGTGCCTACTGTATACCAATTAGCCGCATCAACACTACCAATACCGCCGATTAATAATGCACCTGCTGCCAAAACAGCTGCCAATGTTTTTTTCATATTAATACCTCTCAAAGAAAATATAAAAATATACAAACTAGTATATAAGGGAAAACTAAATATTTTATGAAAGACAAGCTTATGGACTCGAATCTTAAAGCTTCACATAATAGGTCGAACGACCGCCACCTTTACGCTGAATACGACCAGCCTTCACAAGAGAACGTATTGCGCCTTCAATAGCACTATCGCTGATATTTGGACACCATTCTCTAATATCTTGCTTTGTGAAAGCCCCTAAATGCCTATCGATGGCAGCTTGCACCTGATTCATCGCAGAACCGCTATTTACTAGCAAAGCACTACGATCCTCAAAATCATGATAAGCGGCCAATAACATTTGTAACCAATACCGAATGAAAGCCGTAGGGCAGGAGCTTTCACCATACCACGCATCACTAGACTCGCGTAAAGCCGCATAATACATGTCCTTATTTGCTGCGATTTTAGCCTCTAAGGACACATATTTACCAACCATAAAGCCACTACGATATAACAATAATGTCGTCAGCAATCGACTCATGCGACCATTTCCATCATTAAATGGGTGAATACATAAGAAGTCATTAATAAAAATGGGAATTGCTAGAAGTGGTTCCACCTCACCATTACCTACAGCTCGATTATATTCTACACAAATCTGATCTAAAGCCTCCGCCGTTTCATAAGCTGCTAGCGGAGTAAATAATACCTCTGTTCGACCATCTGGATACGTAGCACTAATATAATTCTGTACGCTCTTTAACTGCCCACCACGTGCATTAAACTGGTAATTATACAAAATCTTGTACAACTGTAAAATATGATTCCGAGACAACGATATGGAATCATAACTCTCATGGATAACATTCAATGCATCACGATATCCCATGATTTCCTGCTCATCCCGGTTACGAGGTGTCGTCTTGTCAGCCACTAATTGCCGGAGGCGTGTACTCGTCGTCACAATCCCTTCAATCGCATTTGAAGCCTCTGTACTCTGTACCTTTGCCAACTCCACAAGCGAGTCTAATATGGCAGGACTCTGTGAAAGCAAAACCTCCTCCTTGCCATTTACCCGATAAATCCCCGCAATAAGACTCAAAATATCCATATCCCACGACAAAGATTGAATCTGACCATACTCAAAACGACGCATACACACACCTCCATTCCGCTCTAATCCCTTATAAATAAAACTATTCCCTTAAATTATGCCATAAAACAAGGGAATAAATAACTCTCTACTTCTCTACCGTGTGTAATCCAACGGATTTGAAAGCGGATATTCGCCCTGTAAGAGTACTAATAATATAGAAAGCCCCGAACTATTCTGAAACCGACTTAGGTCACTATGGAGGCTTTCAGGATAGTTCGGGGCTACTTATACGTTCTGAGTATCTAAATAGACAGAGCGAATATCAGCTTCTATTAAATTGTTGGATTATTTACCCCATAGGGCCTGCATAACTTCCGCCCCCATGGTATCCGGTTCAATTTTCGTAGGTTTTTGTGCTTCTTTACTGGATAGCAATGCTATACCAGCATTGCTATATACTGTTGTATCAAGTTCTGTCCATGTTTTTTCTTTGCGATCGATCCGTACTGTGTAGATATATGTAAAGCCTTCTACATTGTTAATTTTAACAAGTACTGTAGCCGCATCATCTGTTTTATATACAGAAGAGTTGTCAATAAACCATGCCGCATCGTCAGCATCAGCATCGATATAGTACCAGTCAGCAGCACTAGCTTGACCAAAGCCACCTACAAAGAAAACTCCTGCTGCAAACATAGCAGCTAGCCATTTTTTCATTTTTAAACTCCTCAACACTAGAGGCGACCATCTAAGATGATCGCCCATGGTTACTTAATAGTTATATATAGTTATATAGTGTTTTATATTATTCTACTTCTTCTTCGATTTCAGCGCCTGGAATAACAGCAATACTAGCTACCTTATCACCTTCGTCGAGGTTTTGTGTTTTCACACCAGAAATAGCTTTGCCCTTCTTCACAGCGATGTCATTCATATTGAAGCGGATGATTTTGCCTTGCTCAGAAATAAGCATGACTTCGTCATCGTTATGAACAACTTCTACGGCTACTACATCGCCGGTTTTGTTCGTAATCTTGAAGTTCTTAGAGCCTTTACCACCGCGTTTTTGCAATGTGTAAGCTTCCGCATCATTGCGTTTACCAAAACCTTCTTCAGAGATAGTAAACACTTGTGCTTCACTTTCATCAGTATTAAGAACACCAGCGCCTACAACTACGTCGCCTGCATTGAGTTTAATGCCGCGCACGCCGTGAGCCGCCCGTTTCATGAGGCGCACATCGTGCTCGCTGAAGCGAATAGCGATACCCAACTTAGTGCCAATCAAGATATCTTGGTTGCCAGTCGTTACATTAACGGAAATCAAACGATCGCCTTCGTCGAGGTTAATTGCATTGAGGCCAGAACGACGGATATTGCGGTATTCTTCAATAGCTGTACGTTTTACAACGCCGAACTCAGTGACCATGAATAAATTTACATCTTCATGGACCCGTTCAAGGTCGATCATAGTCGTAACAGATTCGCCTACCGCGAGTGGCAATACGTTAACCATAGCGGTACCACGAGAGTTGCGGGAGCCTGCTTCCGGCACTTCGTACGCCTTGAGGCGATATGCACGGCCTGCAGATGTGAAGAATAACAATGTATTATGGGTCCGCACATGCATAATTTGCGTTACATAATCATCTTCCTTCGTCTTCATACCAATAACGCCAGCGCCGCCTTTATGTTGGTTGCGATATACGTTCGCATTCATGCGTTTGATATAGCCTTGTTTAGTCAAGGTAATAACCATCTCTTCGTCAGCGATGAGGTCTTCTACATCAAGGTCGGACGTATCGATGGTGATTTCAGAACGACGAGGGTCGCCATATTTCTTCTTCATATCATCGAGTTCGTCTTTGATAATTTGACGTTGACGTGCTTCACTAGCCAAGATAGCTTTCAAATCTTCAATCAATGCCAATAATTCCTTGTATTCCTCTTCGATTTTCTCGCGTTCCAAGCCTGTTAAACGGCGTAAACGCATGTCGAGGATGGCTACCGCTTGTTTTTCTGAAAGCCCGAATTTTTGCATTAATGCGTTACGTGCAATTTCGTCAGTTTGAGAACTGCGGATTGTAGCGATTACTTCATCGATGTGGTCGAGGGCAATCAACAAGCCTTCCAAGATATGAGCACGCGCTTCTGCTTTGTTAAGCTCGAATTGAGTGCGGCGTACGATTACATCTAGACGGTGATCTAAGTAATAACCCAATACTTCTTTCAAATTCAATACGCGAGGATGTCCGTCCACGAGGGCTAGCATAATCACGCCGAATGTTTCTTGAAGTTGAGTGTGTTTATATAATTTGTTAAGTACGATATCTGGTTGCACATCAGCCCGCAATTCGATAACGATGCGCATACCTTGGCGGTCAGATTCATCGCGAAGTGCTGTAATGCCATCGATGACCTTATCACGGCTCAAGTTCGCAATGGTTTCAATGACGCGAGCCTTATTCACTTGGTACGGAATCTCAGTCACTACGATCTTATGCTTGCCCTTAGACATCTCTTCGATGGTCGCACGAGCACGCATTTTAACGCTACCACGACCTGTGGAATACGCTTTTTTGATGCCTTCTCGACCCAAAATGAGTGCTCCAGTCGGAAAGTCTGGACCCTTAATAGCAGTCATCAATTCATCTACAGTCACATCCGGATTGTCGATGAGCATCGCTAGGCCATTACATACCTCGTTGAGGTTATGTGGTGGAATATTTGTCGCCATCCCTACGGCGATACCGCTGGAACCATTGATGAGAAGATTAGGAATCTTCGCTGGCAATACAGTTGGTTCTTGCAAGCTTTCATCATAGTTCGGCATGAAATCAACAGTTTCCTTGTCGATATCGGCAAGCATTTCCGTTGTAATCTTCGCCATACGTACTTCGGTATAACGCATCGCAGCGGCACTATCGCCGTCGATGGAGCCAAAGTTACCGTGACCGTCAACCAAAAGGTAGCGCGTATTAAAATCCTGTGCCAAACGAACCGTCGCATCGTAAACGGAGCTATCACCATGTGGATGATACTTACCGAGTACGTCACCGACGATACGAGCGGATTTCTTGTACGGTTTATTTGGCGTCATGCCTGTTTCGTGCATCGCATACAAAATACGACGATGTACTGGTTTCAAGCCATCGCGCACATCTGGAAGCGCACGCATAACGATTACGGACATTGCATAATCGATGTACGCATTCTTCATTTCTTTATCAATCTGAACGGGATGAATATTCCCGTGGGACCATTGTTGGTCTGCCACAATCTCACCTCATTTTACTAACACTGATACTAATTCATCATATAATTATAGCATTTTTGCGTATATAACGCTATATTTTGTAAAAGTTCCTTCCCATTACATGGCCCAATTGTACAACTGTTGCATAGCTGTAATTAATTCTATAAAATATAGTAACCTCTATCTCTTATTCAATGAGCCGCATGTTGTATCATATGATCTAAAATGCTAACAAAATCTCGTTCTACAGCCGAAGTGTCGTTACCAGTACTACCAATACCTGTTAGCATGGTTTCTTTCCAATCATTTTTTGCCATAAATCGAAAGGCGATCAAATACTTAGCTTTTGTTTTGTCCGCTTCTCCTTTTGGTAGATAATAAAAGCCTACGCTTCTATCAGAACGAGGGTGCAATAACGCTGGGTTGTCTTGCGGTTTATACAGGCTATATATAGATTTCATAAAGGTTAGAATATCTCCACCCTTTACAGATTCGTCTACAAAGATAATCTCATCATATGTGAATAGAGATATCTTATTAGTACCTGCTACACGTGTCGCTTTAGACTTAGCTAGCTCCAAGGCTTCCTCGTGCGTCGCCATCCGTATGCCATACTGCTTAGCACGTTCCACTAACGAACCATTAAAATGAACTAAATACGCTTGTGAATACGCAAAATCCGCATCATTTTTTCGCTCGCCACCAGGGGCCGGCAATGTTGGCCGCTTGACTACAGAATTTGTAGTAAAGGAAATACCATTACTTTCATCATAAAACACATACACATTTCGCTGGAATGGCTTCTCCTTCTCCACCACAGACGACTGGAGAACAAGATTCGGATGCACAACAGCAAACTCCTTCTCCACGCTAGACTTGATATCCTCTGGTGTAGCAGGATCACCATTCTCCGTCGTCCAAATGAAAGAACAACCACTCAACACAACACTACAAACACCAACGATACCTAACAACACATACCTAAACAACCTCATACACAAAACCTCCCCTCTCTCTATGTAGAAACTATAGAATGAATATGCTGGGATAACTATGGATAGGACTATATTATTATTGATGGGACACCTCTATAGCTAGTGTTTTAAAAAGTGCTATTACCTATTGATGAGCGACTTAGGTCACTATGGAGCGAAGAGATAGGTAATAGCACTTTTTAATTAATTACGTATATAGTTCTCGGGCCCCATCAATAATAATTACCTATTAACTAGTTCATCTAGCATATTCATCCTGTAATTTTCTATTACATTCATAAAGAATTGATTGTGTATCGGATTTTCGCTCATTCCGAATAGATGGCTATTGCAGTCACAGTCGCTACACCCAAAGTTCGGTACATTCCATTCCGCAATAGCTCGCACCGCATCAGCAAGAGCACATTCTACGTCGATTTTGGTTAGATCTACATCTGCACTTTCACGAGCAGCGGAATCATCGTCAGAGAGTTTACCTTTACGCCGTTCCTGAGCAGAAGTTGTCATAGCCTGCGGCCGCCCACTAGTACGAATCGGCAAGCCCGCTATCATTTCACAGTGACCGCGGAAGTAATCTAGATGCCAATGCATTTTCTTCCGTTTTCGTTTATGACGTTCAATGCGTTTCGTTAAATTTGCCTTCGCGGAACCAACATACATATAGTAACCAGGTTTGAAATGCATCATCCCTTTAGAACCGATTTCGAGATCTAGGTCGTGATTGAGGTACATGACCATCACATACACACCACTATCATGAGCCTCTGTGTCGAGGATACTACTTGGATAGGAACATTCATGTGTCACCGTAGGCATGGTGAAAGTCTCATCCCACGCCACAGCCACAGCTTTCCAATCTAATGAAGGTGCCACCTCTTTAAAGGTTTTAGCAAATTCCAAATCCGTATGATAATCTGGCAAGAACCACTGCGCTTGATCCCATTGTACGAGGAATAGAACACCCGTGTGGTAGCCTTCATTTTGTAATTCTTTCAGATGCAATAAATGCTTGCGGCCTCGCTCTGTAATAGCATCAGGGAACATGGCTCCCATCTTAGAGAACAAGGTACACGACTTAACCTCTAGTAAAAACTCATCCCCCTTATCATTGGTGAGGAGCAAGTCAAATCGAGATGATGTGCCATGTAGTTTAACCGTATATTCCCGTCTCACTACGCGCCACTCCTCCCAACCAGGGATACATTTATTTTCAATCAAATGTTGCGCCACATCGTTGCTGTAGTTTGTATCGAGCATGATAACAACGCCATCGCGCTCGATGCCTACCACGCGATATTTCGTCTTCGCATCCGGTTTATCGTGAGGCACGATGTACATCGTTACCCCCGTAAACAAGAGCTCCCACATGCGACCAGGATTTGGCAAATGAGCGAGTACACTTTCACCATTCAAATCTAAAGTCACCACAAAACGGTTCGGGCGACCTATATATGTTGCTTTTAAAATAGTATCGTAAAGGACTTTCATCGTTTCTCCTACATCAAGAACACTCTATATGTCTATTATACGATATGTAACCTTGGGTTTCATCTGTAAACAGTATCGTATATAATGATAGTTAGTAAACAATCAATAATTAATATTAAAAAAGTTCTATTTTTGTAGCTTGAGTTACATTATTGTTTGTTAAAATGGTTTATACTAAGAGCGTCGGGTCAGTATTCTAAATACCCATACTGATCATTACGCCGGGTTTTGATGAGGCATCGCCTAGTTGATCTCATCCCACTTGTCCGTATATATGTGCGAAGCTTTCACAAAACCCTAGGGCGTAAATAATTAATATATAAAGAGTTTAATAGATTAACTAAGTAGTTTTAGCCACTATTCTCCGCAGAGAGGGCTCGAGAAAGGATTTAATATGGCACAAATTGCAGCAAATTTACAACGCATAAAAAACGGTCAACGCCGTTATGCAATTACACCTCGCGTTCCTGCAGGTTTCATTCAACCAGATCAATTACAAAAATATATCGACGTAGCGAATGAGTTCGGCGCTGTTCTTAAATTAACTGGCAGCCAACGCATTATGATTACGAATTTGAAAGCTGAAGACGTAGATAAAGCATGGGAAATGCTTGGCATGGAGCCAGCATACACTGTGTCCAACCGCGTGCGCAGCGTAAAAATCTGCCCAGGTACTACCTTCTGTAAACGCGCTAAACAAGACAGCGTACACCTTGGCATGCAAATTGAACGCAAATATTTATCTCTTGAAATGCCAAGTAAAATGAAGATCGGCGTGTCCGGTTGTCCAAACTCTTGTACTGAAAGCCGCATGAAAGATGTGGGCGTTATCGGTACTGTAGACGGTTGGAATGTATACGCTGGCGGTAGCGGCGGTGCGCATCCTCGCATCGGCGACCTCATCGCAGAAGTTAAAACAGAAAAAGAAGCTCTTGCATTAGTTGATCGAATCATCGCATACTATAAAGAAAACGCACAAATCGAACGCATGGGAGAATTCATCGACCGCATTGGTTTAGAGGCTTTCAAAGCAGCTGTATTGGGCGACCTTGAAGGGGCTCCAGCTGAAAGCAAGTCCGAAGAACCAGCTGTGTTCTTACCTGGTCAAGGTAACGATCCTGAAGTAGAAGCACCACGTCTCGAAGCAGGGTCCCCTATCACTCCAGACACAATTATTCGCGACATCGTTGAAACCTATCCACATGTTGTACCTGTATTACAAGGTATTGGTATGGGCTGCCTAGGTTGCCCTTCTGCAACAGCTGAGCCATTATGGCAAGCCGCAGAAATCCATGGTTTTAATGTATACGATTTAGTAGAGAAATTAGAAACAGCACGAAAAGGAGCTTAATATGTCCGCATTCTTAGGTCACATCCATTACTGGTTATATCGCAAAATTCAATTGCTCGTTGAGCGTGAAAATTTGATTTTAGAAAAAACTTCTAAAGTTGTTGATGATTTAGCGGAGGAACTACACTCCATCTCCGTAGATACATACGGCGAGCCAATTAATCCAAGCATTCCCTTGGAAAATATCATCGACCATGGCAATATTCACGGCTGGTTAGCTAACCAAATCAACATTGCTTCCGTTCGTGAAGCAGCTTTCATCAAAGATATGCTCGACACAAATTCCGGCGATGAAGCAGTACACGTAGTAACTGCTATTCTAGATGCCTTTGCAGTACAAGGCCAAGCATGTGGCGTTGTGGCTCAAGATAACCTTGAAGAACACACTGCACCAGCGATTTACAATGCGTTACAAAACTTCTACGTAAATGGCATGCCTTGCGATGGTGGTGACCAAGTGGTTTCTGAAAGCCCAGATGAATTTACCTGGGTTGGCGACCACAGATTACAAGCAGGCTACTGGCGTACAGCGGGCATTGACCCTAAGTTCATGGCATTAGCTTACCAAACATGGTTCGAGGCCTTTGTAAAAGCTATCGATCCAACATTTGAACTTGTAACGACAGAAGAAAACGGCACACGTTTATATACAATCCGTAAAAAATAATATAAACTATCTACTCTCAGATATATGTACTGAAAAAGGAGCGTAACTTACGCTCCTTTTTTCATACCTATTTTTATATAAATTATACAATAGCTTAACTATTTTCGAAACTGTAGCCATAAGCACAGCATTGATAAACAATATCATTTATAATACAATTATAAGATAGATATACAACATAGTATGTATTACATTAAACTTTCAATATAAAAATTAGAACTAGGAGGTCCATTATGGCAGGCACAGTTAATCAAGAATTAGGTTTATTATTCCAAGGTCCTAACTATGTAATCGTAAAAAAAGGCGGCAAGGCTGGTGAAAAGGTGGAAAAACATAACCACCCTGAAGCTAATGTCATTTTTACAGTTGTAAAAGGTAAGTACAAGTATTTCTTAATGAAACTGAAGAGCATGTACTCGTACCAGGCCAAGTATTGGAATTCAACGGCGACAACTACATCCAAGCTACACTCGTAGAAGACAGCGAATTCGTTGTAAACCTCATTCATAAACCAGAATAAAATACAAAAGGACAGTTGATACAAGCAACTGTCCTTTTTATATGAACTATGTATTAAAGAGAAATCATATAGTTATTAAGTTTTATATAACCATTTAGTGGTTCAGTTATATCCATAGTTATTAAATACTTATAGAGTAATACATAGTCTAAAAAATATTCTTTTAAAAGGAATTATAGATTGTAAATTCACTCACATCAAAGCGTTTTGTATGGCCTGGTGCAGGAACACAGTCTGTATGAGGGTAACCAATTGGGAAGATAGCTACAGGAATGATATTATCAGGCAAGTTATATGCCTTGCGTACTTTAGCAGGATCAAAATGAGCAATCCACGTTGTACCTAGACCGATATCGGTTACGGTAAACATAATGTGAGATCCCACGATGCTGGCATCTACAACCCCCATATCCGCATCATCGTATTCTCGCTTCCAACTCACCGTATTATCGTAACAAACGATAATTGCCAACGGTGCATTAAAATGACCATTTGTACAATCTTTTAGTTTGTTTAAGCTATCTTCAGTATTTAACACAAGCAGTCTTTGCGGCTGGTAATTATGAGCCGTAGGTGCTAATCTAGCAACTTCTAACAAAATATTTAGCTTCTCCTGCTCCACTGGTCGACTATCGAATTTTCGAACCGAATACCGCTCTGTGGCTAACGCTTTAAAATCTTTCATTAAATCTCACTCCTTAGATGAAATAAGCTAATAGTATCCCATACAATAAACAACCCCCTACCTGATACCTCAGTTAGGGGGTTTTGTGCTTATTATTTTTTAAGACGACTAATTACTTCGTTAGTAATGTTTTCGATTTTGCTGTTAGCGTCAGCAGCACGAATTGTGTATGGATCATCCAATACTACGTCCATTTGTTTTTCAACACGGATAGCTTCAACAGTGTTGTGAATTGCTTGCATCATAGGTTGAGCAATTTTATTGATTTCTTCGTTTTCTTTTTGAAGCAATGGAGCTACAGTTTTGTTGAATTCTGCTTCTGCTTGTGCAGAGTCTTTAATTTTTTCAATTTCTTGAACTTTTTTTTCAATTTGTGGACGGTATTGAGCGTCTACTTGTTGCATTTTCATATCTAATGCACCGTAGCCAGGGTAGCTATTTACTACTTGGCTCATATTTACTAAGCCAATGTTAGCAGCACTTGCTACTGCAGCAGTAGCAGACATAGCACCAACGATAGCTAAGGTAGTCAATTTTTTAGATAATTTCATCTGAAATCCTCCTCGATTAAAAGTGTCACTATACAATCCAATAGTGTACTATTTTTACTATAGCAAATCTTGCTAAATTTCACAAGACTATGATAAATAGCATAATAAAGCCCTATGAACTACTTATGAAAGTTATTAGAACTTAAAATAATACCCACAAGCATACTCTGAGACCCTTAAAGCAGTCGATACAAACATATTCAGAACACACATGTGGGCATTTCGGCTTTCACCAATTATTTATAATTTGTCATCAAATTATGGTTCATTATTCACCAAATTATTGTTCATCATTTAAATAGATGTATTTATCGGATTTCAATTTGGACACGAGATCAGGCACCAAACCGATAAGGCGATCAAAGCTGCTGCTGTAAGGGTTGCCCTTAATGTTGAACAATTCGATGCGGTCACCTTTAATGACAAGGATTGCGCTTGGTTCCATTTTGGCACCACCGCCACCGCCGCCAGATTCTTGGCTTTTATTGGCTGTGCAGTGGTTTGTACCAGTACCGAAGCCAAAGGTTACATCAACAAATGGAACGAGCGTAGTATCGCCGATTTGCACAGCTTCACCAACTACAGTTTCCACTTTAATCATATTTTTAAACTTCTCGAATAGGACTTCCAAATTCTCTTTTACATTACTGTTCTCCATCACAGTACCTCCGCTTTTTGTGAAAGTATTATTATTATAGCTATAATAATACAGCTCATATACTCAATTGACTTTATATATCCTTACGCTGTTTGACCCTGTTCGGCTTTTAGCTTTTCTAGCTGCTTTGCTTCCTTCCGTTTAACCCAGAAGACACGCGCACTTTCACCCAATAGGGAACGCATAGGTTTAGATACCAAGAATCTAGTACCATACCACGCCAATACGGCAAGAATCATACGACCTTTAATATGGCCGCTACCTTCAGCTACCCAGTTCACATAATCTATCTCAATAGACTCTGCTTGCTCAGGCCAAATGCTATACAACATAGAGGCAATAAGCCCCATCCGATACGGATCACCAATACCAAATCGGCCCTCTATAGCCATATCACGTGGTTTAGAGTGATTATAGCATCGTTTCGACACAAGGAATATCTGACGCCACAACTCCGTATTTCTCAAGTGTTTCATGAACCAGAATGTAGGAATTTCAGACTTGAATGATGCTACCGGATCATTAGGATCAGGCTTTCCAAAACGTTGTTTCACAGTCGTTTTAATATCATTTACCTTCGTAAATACCTTTTCCTTGATAGATCCGTCACTATTAAAAGTAACACGACTTACTACTTCATCATCATCTTGAATGTGAGCCGTTGGATCTTGTTGAATCGAGTCATACCGATCAGCACGAGCTTGTGCATCCATATCCTTAGAAACCGCATCAGGTCGCTCAATGCGCTCCTTTGCCCTAGGTGAGCTCCCCGCCCCTGGTGATTCTTCATCATCAAAGATTGTATTGGAGCCTTGGGCGCTCTTCAAGTCATCAAAGCTTGTGCCGCTGGAGCTTGTAGTTGGACCTTGTCCGCCTCCTTGCATAGCCTTTGCAAAGGCTTCTGCCATGTCGCCATCATCGTCCATTACCTTTTGATATTCTTCATCTACACGATTTTCAAGCCATTGTTCATAATCTTTCACAGGACCGATCTTAAGTACACCTAAAACGTATAATTCCTTAAAAAATGGTTTATTTTGAATGTACGCTAAGTGGAGTGAAAATACGCGCCACAGCCATTTGATGCGCAACTCACCACGATATGGCGTCCGTCCATCAATTTCGATGCTATATGTGATTGGTGCCAGTAGGATAGTCAAGATGAGTGCTACAATAATGGCCACAATAACGAGGACCACAATAGCCACTGTACTCAACCACATCACCTCCTTAGGTGTTCCTATGATTAGTTTTCAATACCTTTTCGAGCCATTACACCTTGTAGGTAGTAATGTTTAATCTCTTTCATCTCCGTTACGAGATCTGCCTCATCAATTAATTCTTGAGGGGCCCCACGGCCCGTAAATACGAGTTCCGTTTCTGGATGACGAGCATCGAGTAAAGCTTTAGTTTTATCCCATGTAATGAGTTCAAAGAAGAGAGCCATATTGTACTCATCAAGTACAACGAGATCGTACTCACCACTGCTAATCGCAGCGAGTGCACGTTCATAGCCTTTTTCAATGAGAGCTACATAATCCTTCGGAGGATTACCAGACTCAAAGACAACGACTTCATCACCCCATTTAGCAAGTTCATCCTTACTCTTCATCCCTTCTTTGATGATAAAGAATGGCTTGCCCACAGTTTCTAACGTTAAATTTGTTAAGGTAGGTAAAATAGTATGTTCACTATATACTTTAGATTTCATAAATTGTAAGAAGAGGACTTTCTTGCCAGCGCCGATGGCACGAATAGCTAGGCCAATAGCAGCGGTCGTTTTGTCCCTTGCCTTCGCCCGGTAGTAAACTTGTACATAGGCCTTCCATAGATATACCTCCGTTCTACTATACTTTTATTTTACTAATATATATATAGC
>ENA-OQKV01000201-OQKV01000201.1-human-gut-metagenome-genome-assembly--contig:-NODE-201-length-25050-cov-5.837981_pt1 | contig 25050 bp, 19 predicted proteins | sample MGYA00242655_ERZ504811 | MGnify/ENA primary metagenome ERZ504811 (study PRJEB26092, sample SAMD00036406) | human gut metagenome | host: Homo sapiens | study: EMG produced TPA metagenomics assembly of...
AAATTTCAATCACTTCCATACGGTCCAGCAACGGACGCGGAATGTTCTGAATATCATTTGCGGTTGCAATAAAGAGCACCTCCGAAAGGTCGATCGGAAGCTCTACGTAATGATCGGCAAATTTATTATTCTGCTCGGAATCGAGGACCTCAAGAAGTGCGGAAGAGGTATCTCCCTTGTAATCTGCACTTACTTTGTCGATCTCGTCGAGCAGCATCAACGGATTTTTCACCTTCGCCTGATGGAGTCCCGCCGCAATGCGTCCCGGCATCGCGCCGATGTAGGTTCTTCTGTGGCCGCGGATCTCCGCCTCATCCCGCACACCGCCGAGACAGATGCGGACGTATTTTTTATTCAGGGCTCGCGCCACGCTTCTCGCAATCGAGGTCTTACCGGTTCCCGGAGGGCCTGCCAGGCAGAGAATCGGGCTCTCGCCTTTCTTCGTCAGGGTGCGTACGGCCAGGAATTCGAGGATTCTCTCTTTTACTTTCGAAAGACCGTAGTGATCTTCCTCCAGAATCTCGCGTGCTCTTGCCAGATCTTGATTGTCACGGGATGCCTTATCCCACGGAAGCCCCAGCAGTGTCTCGATATAGCCGCGAATCACGCCTGCCTCGGACGGATTGTTGGCCGAATTTTCCAGACGGTGAATCTCCTCGGAAATCCGCTCTTTTACCTCTTTGGAGGCTTTGAGCTTCTCAAGCTGCTTCTTATAATTTTCAATCTCGGTCCGGGAATTGTCCTCGCCGAGTTCCTCGCGGATGACTTTAAGCTGCTCGCGCAGAATATAATCACGCTGGTTCTTATCGATCCGCTCTTTGATTTTTCCCTGAATCTCCGAACGGATCTCCTGAATCTGAATCTCGTTGGCGATCATGACGCAGAGCGTATCATACCGCTCGGAAAGCTCCACAGCCTCCAGCAGTTTCTGGCGGTTTACGTAGTCGAGGGGCAGATTCATGCAGATCTGGTCCACCAGCTTTCCGACTTCTTCGGTTCCGAGGATCTGGCCTGCCAGTTCCTTGCTGACTTTCTGCGTCTGCTCGCAGTAGACGGCAAACAGCTCTTTTAAGTTGCGCAGCATTGCCTCCTGCTCGATATCGGAAAACTGCATTTCGTCCGAGCCGGTAAACAGCGCCACCTCGGCGCGGAGATACTCGCTCTCCTCTTCCTCGAAGTTCAGCAGTTCTGCGCGTCTTTCTGCTTCTACGAGAATCCGAAGAACATCCTTTGGCATTCTCACAACCTGTTTGATGACCGCAATTGTTCCAATTTTATACACATCAAGCAGACCCGGTACTTCCGTATCCGGGTCTTTCTGTGTAATCAGGAAAATTTTCTGGTCTCCCAGCATCGCCTCCTCGACCGCACGAACCGATTTAGGTCTGCTGATATCAAAATGTACAATCATATCCGGCAAAATCGTTGTTCCACGCAGCGCAATCGCCGGTAATACTTTTGTCACTTCTTCCATTTAAGTTTCCTCCTGCGTTTTTCAGGCGGTTTCCGGTCTTCCGGATCTTCTTCCCATATTCCGCCGTGGAACAGGGGCCGGTTCGCCGTGAATAATCTCCGGCTCCGCCTTCTTTTCTACAGCGTCCTTGGTGATGACGCATTCTTTTGTCGTATTGTCCGACGGGATCTCATACATCAGATCCATCATCGTATCTTCCATGATTGCGCGGAGACCTCTGGCGCCTGTTTTCCGCTCCAGGGATTTCTTTGCAATCGCTTCGAGTGCATCTTCTTTAAAGTCAAGCTGTACGCCGTCCAGCTCAAACAGCTTCTTGTACTGTTTGACCAGAGAATTCTTCGGCTCAACCAGAATCTTCATCAGGGCCGTCTCATCCAGAGAATTTAACGTAACGACAATCGGCACACGTCCGACAAACTCCGGAATCAGGCCGAACTTGGTCAGATCCTGCGGCATGACCTGACGGAGCAGATCTCCGACATTCTCATCTTTTGCATGGCCGATCGGATTGTTGAATCCGATGGATTTCGTATCCTGTCTCGTCTCGATGATCTTCTCGAGTCCTTCGAATGCACCGCCGCAGATAAAGAGGATATTCGTCGTATCAATCTGAATAAACTCCTGATGCGGATGCTTTCTTCCGCCCTGCGGCGGAACGGAAGCTACAGTTCCCTCCAGGATTTTCAGCAGTGCCTGCTGTACACCCTCGCCGGAAACATCTCGTGTGATCGAAGCGTTTTCGGATTTTCTTGTGATTTTATCGATCTCATCGATGTAGATGATGCCGTGCTCAGCGCGCTCGATATCATAGTCTGCTGCCTGAATGAGGCGGAGCAGAATGTTTTCTACGTCCTCGCCGACATAACCTGCCTCGGTGAGTGCCGTTGCGTCTGCAATTGCAAACGGAACGTTGATCAGTTTGGCCAGTGTCTGTGCCAGATACGTTTTTCCGGAACCGGTCGGTCCGAGCATCAGAATGTTGCTCTTCTGCAGTTCGATGTCGGAGGATGCACCGGAAAGCACTCGTTTGTAATGGTTGTAAACAGCAACGGAGAGCACTTTTTTCGCCTCATCCTGTCCGATTACGTAGTCATCCAGAAATGCTTTGATTTCCTTTGGTTTGATCAGGTTGATCTCGTCGGTATCCTGCTCGCCGTACAGATCCTCAAATTCTTCCTGAATGATCTCCGAGCAGATTGCCACGCAGTCATCACAGATGTATGCCCCGTCCGGGCCTGCGATCAGCTTGCGTACCTGGTCTTCTGTCTTTCCGCAGAAAGAGCAGCGGATCTTGGTATCATTCCCTTTTATAGCCATCGTTTTCTTCCTTTCAACATATTACAACTAAACCTTATCGCCGGATAAGGCAAAAGGTGCCACAAAAGCCTCATTGCCGGAACTACGCTTTTGGACACCTTTCCTCTCTTATCGGTTCGTAATTACATTATCAATCAGACCGTATGCTTTTGCTTCCTCTGCGGACATGTAGTTGTCACGCTCGGTATCGATCTCAATCTGTTCCAGCGGTTTTCCTGTATTTGCCGCCAGAATTTCATTTAATTTCCGTTTGGTTTTCAGAATCTGTTCTGCAACGATTTTGATCTCGGTTGCCTGACCCTGTGCACCGCCGGATGGCTGATGAATCATGATTTCAGAGTTTGGCAGAGCCATTCTCTTTCCTTTGGTACCGCCGGCAAGAAGGAATGCTCCCATGCTGGCAGCCATACCGATACAGATCGTGGATACATCACATTTGATGTACTGCATCGTATCATAGATAGCAAGTCCTGCGCTTACAGAACCTCCCGGGCTGTTGATATACATGTGGATATCTTTTCCCGGATCTTCAGACTCCAGGAACAGAAGCTGTGCAACGATCAGGTTTGCCGATACGTCAGTGACTTCCTCTCCCAGAAAAATAATACGGTCGTTCAGCAGTCTTGAATAAATATCGTAACTTCTCTCTCCCCTGCTTGTCTGCTCGATGACATAAGGTACAAAACTCATTCAATTGCCTCTCTTTCCGAGGTCTTACGCCTCTTTTGCGCTGTCGGCCATGAGAGTTACTGCTTCCTGAACAGCGAGATCTTTCTTCATCTGCTCTTTCTCATATTCGCCAACGAGCTCTTTGAATTTATCCAGCTCCATTTTGTACATTTCAGCCATTTTAGCCAGCTCTTCGTCCAGCTTCTCATCGCTGATCTGGATGTTCTCTGCTTCTGCAACTTTCTCAAGTACCAGTCTGCTCTCGATTCTCTTAACAGCCTGCGGTTTCATCTGCTCTTTTAAGGAATCAACGGTAGCGCCTGTAAACTGCATGTACTGCTCCATGGACAGACCCTGGGACTGGATTCTTCTTGCGAAATCGTCAACCATGTTCTCTACCTGCGTATCGATCATAGCTTCCGGAATCTCCATTGTTGCGTTCTCTACTGCTTTATCTACGACAGCGTTCTCTTTTTCTGTCTTAGCCTGCTCTTCTTTTTTCTTGGTCAGGTTGTCTTTGATTTCTTTTTTGTACTCATCCAGAGTATCGAACTCGGAAACGTCTTTTGCGAAGTCGTCATCAAGTGCCGGAAGCTCTTTTGCTTCGATTTTGTGGATGGTGCATTTGAATACTGCTGCTTTTCCAGCAAGCTCTTCTGCCTGATAATCCTCTGGGAAAGTAACGTTTACTTCCTTCTCCTCTTCCAGAGCTGCGCCAACGAGCTGCTCTTCGAATCCCGGAATGAAGGAATGGGAGCCAAGGGTCAGCGGATAATCTTTTCCAGCGCCGCCGTCGAACGGAACGCCGTCTACAGAACCTTCGAAGTCAAGTGTAACGGTATCTCCGTCTGCTGCCGGACGATCCTCTACATTGATGGTTCTTGCATTTTTCTCCTGCTCTTTTTTCAGCTCAGCTTCTACTTCTTCATCTGTAACGGTTGTGTCAGCTTTTGCTACTTCCAGACCTTTGTACTCGCCAAGGGTAACTTCCGGTTTTACTGCTACAGTTGCGGTAAAGATGAAAGCTTTGCCTTTTTCGATCTGCTCTACGTTGATCTCCGGACGGGATACGATGTCCAGTTTGCTCTCTTCTGCTGCTTTGGAATACTCTTCCGGAACAAGGCTGTTTACAGCATCCTCATAGAATACTGCCGGGCCATACATTTTTTCTACCATAGCTCTCGGAACTTTTCCTTTACGGAAGCCCGGAACGCTGATGTTCTTTTTCTGTTTCTGGTAAGCTTTCTCCAGTGCTTTCTCTAATTCTTCAGCCGGAACCTCAATGGTAAGTTTGGCCATATTCTTTTCTAAATTTTCGACCTGTACACTCATTTTATCAATTTCCTCCTTGATTTATCTGAAAAGCGGCAGAAAACCTGCACACCTCTCCATTCTACAGTCATTTATCGAGTATAGCATACTCTTTTCAAAAACGCCAGTGATTTTTTTATATTTCTGTGGTTTTTAGGCTTTTTTTTAGCAATGAAATACGATTTTTTCCGCCATTTCTTTTGCTTTGTCCTCTCCCTGCAGAACACGGATCAGCTCCAGTGCGAAGTCAGTGGCTGCTCCCATGCCGCGGCCGGTGGTCACATTTTTGTCGGTGACTGCCGGTACATCGAGTACGTTTGCGCCTGCCAGCTTTTCTTCAAATCCCGGGAAGCAGACAGCGTTTTTATCTTTTAAGATGCCCATCACACCCAGGATGCTCGGCGCTGCGCAGATGGCTGCCAGTTTCTTTCCCTGATCGTCATAGGAACGGATCAGCGCTGCGAGCGTCTCGTTTCCGGCCAGATTTAATGTACCCGGCATTCCGCCCGGAAGTACCAGCATGTCTCCGTCATCAAACTCTCCCTCTTCGATGGTTTCATCTGCAAGAATGGTGATTTTGTGGGATCCTGTTACTTCTTTTCTTCCCATAATAGAAACGGTGCATACGTCTTCTCCGGCTCTGCGCAGCAGATCCACCGGGGTCAGTGCCTCAATCTCTTCACATCCGTCTGCCAGAAATACATAAATCTTTGCCATGGTTTTGTCCTCCTGTGTTGTATGATCAGTCTCGTGTGTTTTGTCACGTGATATTCTCTGCTTTTCTTTGTAACAAACCGCCGCTATTATACCACATTTTTCCGCAGAATGCTTGCATTTCATAAAAATTTCAGGACTTTTTTCGCAAAAAGCCGGATTTCGCTTAACATCACGGGAAAAGCATGGTAAACTCTTGAAAAAAGCAGTGATGCAATCACGAGAAGGAGTCTCTTTTATGGAAATCGAACGCAAATACCTTCTGGATCAGCTTCCGGAAAATCTTACAAGCTATCCATGTAAAAAAATCGAGCAGGGCTATCTTTCCACCGAACCGGTTGTCCGCATCCGCCGCTCTGACGACGAATATTATCTGACCTACAAGTCAAAAGGGCTGATGGTGCGTGAAGAGTATAATCTTCCGCTCACAAAGGAATCCTACCTGCATCTGCGGGAAAAGGCAGACGGCGTTCTCATCTCAAAAACACGCTATCTGCTGCCGCTTACCGGAACGGATCTGACGATCGAGCTCGATGTCTTTGATGCGCCGTATGAAGGCCTTTACCTCGCAGAGGTGGAGTTTCCGGACGAAGCATCCGCAAACGCCTTTGTTCCTCCGGTATGGTTTGGAAAGGATGTAACCTATTCTTCCGATTATCACAACAGTACGCTCAGTAAAGGAAAAAACTATAAATTACCAGAAAAAATCCCGGTGCCTTTTCCACGGCTGCCGGGATTTTTCCGCTCGTTTGTTTTTTTACTCTTTTTTGTGCTTGCTTTTTGCTTGTTTTGGTTTGTTTTTTGTGCATACATTCTTTATTTTGCTGCTTTCACATTAGCGTCATTCTGTCAAAGCGGCGGTGCTGCTCCTTCTAATCCACTTCCTTTGATTTCCAGATGCAGGCTCGTGTTGCATCAATAACAGCACTTCTCAGTTTCTCCCGCTCCAGTACGGCAACCGCTTCGATGGTGGTTCCGCCTGGCGAGCAGACCATGTCTTTTAATTCTCCCGGGTGCATTCCTGTCTCGAGAAGCATTTTGGCGCTTCCAAGGACAGACTGTGCAGCAAATTCATATGCCTGTTTTCTCGGCATTCCTTCGGCTACGGCCGCATCTGCAAGAGCCTCCAGGAAAAGAAATACGTACGCCGGCGAGCTTCCGCTGACACCTGTGACGGTATCCATCAGATACTCCGGAACAACTTCTGCGCGGCCAAAGCTTTTCAGGAGGGTTAAAACGAGCTGCAGCTCTTCCTCCGTCACGAGATCATTGGCACAGACGCCGGTCATTCCTTCTCCGACGAGTGCTGGTGTGTTTGGCATGGTGCGAATTAACTTTGTTGGTTTTCCGATTTCTGTACCCAGCCATTGTAAAGACTTACCGGGAAGAATCGATACGATAATCTTCTCGGGTGAGATGAAGTTTTTGACGAGGTTTATTATATTTTTTATTTGGTTTGGCTTTACTGCCAGGAATACAAGATCGGATCCGGCTACGACCGCTTCGTTATCCATAGTCGCCTGGACTCCAAACTGGTTGGTCAAGCGTTCCACACTTTTCTCCGTGCGGACCGATACCAGAATGTCATCTGCAGATACAACTCCTTTTTGGATCATTCCGCCAATCATGGCACTCGCCATGTTGCCGCCGCCGATAAAACCTACTTTCATGTCTGTTCGCCTCCGCATGCCTGTGTTGTAAAAAATATATGCGACACCCATAGTATGCAACAAAATTTACTTTTTTGCAATACTTTTTCTCTATTTTTCTGCTTTTCTTTTACAATTTTCTTTATTTTTTTCGAATAAAATGTCGCTGTTTGTCGACGAATGTCGAAAAGTGTCTTTTTCTGTCTTTTTTCGCTTTTCTATTCCGTCGGAATCAGCCTTTGGCGGCGGCCTCTTCGGCGTATTTTGTTGTCACGAGTGTCTTGTACGGTGCCTTTTTCTCCAGCTCTCCCGCCTGCTCCAGAATCTCCTGCAGAAGATCAAAACTTTCTTCCTCAAAGATCAGATTTTCTTTCCACGTATCCTGCTCATAGTAGCGGCGCACGATCGCGGTGATGGTTTCCAGCTCGGTTTCTGCAAACTGCGGCGCAATCACTTCTGCAATCTCCTCCGGTGTGTGCGTCTGCACGAAGTCCATTCCCTTCTGCAGTGCCTTCGTGAATTTTTCTACGGTTGCGCCGTGCGTTTTCAGATAACTCTGTTTGACGCTGTACGACGTATACGGCACATACCCGGATTCCGTTCCGACCGATGCCACGACATAGCCGTCGCCCTTCTGCTCGAGCAGTGTCGCGGACGGTTCAAATTCAATCGTATAATCCCCCTGCCCGCCGGAGAACGCGGCAGCTGTGGAACCAAAATCGATGCTCTGGTTAATGTTTACGTCTTTTTTATCAATCCCTTTCTGCGCCAGAACATACTCAAAGACCATTTCCGGCATACCGCCTTTTCTTCCCCCTAATACCTCTTTGTTTTTCAATTTCTCCCAGGTAAACGAATTGTCTTTCTCTCTTCCCACAACAAAGTTTCCCGCCCGCTGCGTCAGCTGCGCGAAGTTCACAACCGGGTCTGCGGTTCCCTCGAGGTACGCGTAGACGGTTGCCTCCGCCCCCATAAACCCGATATCCGCCTCGCCGGAAATCATCGCCGTCAGCACTTTATCTGCACCAAATCCTGTTATCAGCGTCAGATCAATGCCCTCGTCCGCAAAATACCCCTCCTCAATTGCCACGTACTGCGGGGCGTAAAAAATGGAGTGGGCAACCTCATTTAATGTCACCTGCTCCACTTTTTCTTTTGTCTCATCTTTTGCCCCGCATCCCGCCAGCGTCACTGCCGCCATTGCCAGTACAAGCGCACCTGTCAGCCATTTTCCTTTCATCAACAGATTCTCCTGTTTTTTCATTCTAACCTTAGAATATGATTTCCCGGTAAAAATGCGCGCAAAAAACAAAGGAGAAATGTTCGAATTTCGTTTCTCCTTCGTTTCTTATTTCTTCTCTTGTTTTTCTTTTGCCTTCTGTTCTTCTTTCGTCCGGATTTTGTCTTCGTACATTTTCAGATCTGCCTCGTGCAGCAGGTCGGAGGCGGAACGACCTTCCGCAGGAGCTTTGCAAAGTTCAGGATCATGATGTCGCCCATCTCGTGGCCCAGCGTATCGTTGACCTTTTTCAGATCGTCTGTCACCATCCAGTTATTCTGCTCCGCGGTCCAATAGCTTCCGTCAACACATTTAGGCTTCCTTTTCCGAAATTTTCTATTTTGAAAAACAAATTGAGGATCTCCGCAAAATTTGTTATAGTAAGGGTAATTCAAATAGTTACAAAGGAGGCTATTATGATAATAAAATCAGTTGCTGTTCTGGGCGCCGGAGCGGTTGGGTCTTATGTAATCTGGGGGCTTTCGGAGAAAAAGGACATCCGGCTTGGCGTTATCGCATCCGGGGAACGGGCGAAGCGTCTGAAAAACAAAGGATGCAAAATTAACGATACGGTTTATCACCCGGAGGTATGGACGCCGGAAGAGGCACACGGCGTGGATTTTCTGATCGTCTCGCTCAAATACGGCGCACTGCCGGGGGCTCTTGACAATATTACTGCCGTTACCGGCGAGAATACTGTGATCATGAGTCTGATGAACGGCGTGGACAGTGAGGAGATCATCGCGGAAAAAGTCGGTGCGGAGCATCTGCTTCATGCTGTTATCAAAGTAGCTTCTCATAAAGAGAATGACGGCTACGTTTTCAACCCTGAGGCGACGCTCGGCATCATTTTCGGCGAAGTTCCGGCGCCGTACGACAGTGAGCGTGTGCAGGCTGTTCTGGATCTGTTCTCCGGCACAGGGCTGCATTACCGGGCAACCGATTGTATTTTAGAGGAAATATGGAGCAAATTCCGGCTGAATGTCTGCAATAACCTGCCGCAGGCTATTCTCGGTGCCGGGGTCGGCTGCTACCGCGACAGTGTACATATGAAGGCGATCAGCGACGGACTCCGCGCAGAACTGATGGCGATTGCGGAGGCAAAGGGAATTGATATCAGCAAGGCGGATGTCTCCTCGGGACGCGGAAGTGCGGTTCCGCCGACGGCGCGCTACTCGACGCTCCAGGATCTCGATGCGGGACGCCATACGGAAATTGATATGTTCTCGGGTGCGCTGATCCGCATGGGAAAAGAGCTTGGAATTCCAACGCCTTACAATGAATTTACGTACCATATGATCAAAGCACTGGAAGAGAAAAACGACGGACGGTTTGACTACAGCGGAAGCGAAGAACCGCTCTGGGCGAAATAGATACGATAGGAGAATCTCACGATGAAAGAAATCAAATGGGCTGTACTCGGATGCGGTGTGATTGCAAATGAAATGGCGGTCGCACTGCAGAAAAACGGAAAGAATATTTACGCGGTCGGCAACCGGACCCATGAGAAGGCGGCTGCTTTTGCGGAGAAATATGGAATTGGAAAAGTTTACGATGATTTCCATGAGATGTTTACCGATCCGGAGGTCGATGTCATTTATATCACGACGCCGCACAACACGCATCTTGGCTTTATGAAAGAGGCGATTGCCAATGGAAAACACATTCTCGTTGAGAAATCGATTACGCTGAACAGCGACGAGCTCGACGAGGCCATAGCGCTTGCAAAAGAAAAAGGTGTCATCATCGGAGAGGCAATGACGATTTACCATATGCCGATCTACAAAGAGCTGAAAAAACTTCTCGACTCCGGCAGTCTCGGCAGAGTCAATCTGATCACGATGAACTTCGGCAGTTTCAAAGAGTACAACATGAAGAACCGCTTCTTCAACCGGAATCTCGCAGGCGGCGCGATGCTTGATATCGGCGTATACGCACTCTCCTTCATCCGCTGGTTCTTCGACTCTAAGCCGGATCAGCTCCTTTCCCAGGTAAAGCCCGCTCCGACCGGTGTGGACGAGCAGGCCGGCCTCCTTCTCACCAATCAGGAAGGACAGATGGCAAGTGTGATGCTCTCTCTCCACTCCAAACAGCCGAAACGCGGCATGGTTTCCTGTGAGAACGGATTTATCGAGATCATGGAGTACCCGCGTGCCTGGGAAGCAAAAATCACAGACGCTTCCACCGGCGAATCCGAAATCATCAAAGCCGGTGAAAACGCCGATGCACTCGCCTATGAGCTCGCCGACATGGAACGCGCCATCAATGGAGATGCATCTGCCATGCACCTCGACTACACGAAGGACGTCATGGATCTGATGACCTCCTTCCGCAGAACCTGGGGCTATACGTACCCGGAGGAAGAAAAATAAGATTCGCACATCAAAAGCCCCTGCCCGGCACACATCAGATGCCGGGCAGGGGCACTTCTTTTCACCTGCAATACTCTGCAATTTTCTTTTTCAGTAATTCCGCATCAATCGGCTTTGCGATATGCACGTTCATGCCGGCCTCTTTTGCGGCCTGCCGGTCTTCAACAAAGGCGTTGGCGCTCATGGCGAAAATCGGAATGGAGGCGGCATCATCACGTCCATGACTTCCACGCATATTTTATACTTCATTTTACGCTGATATTATTTTCTCTTTCAACCCAAATAACATTACATTTCCAATATTTTGCATGTCTTTTTTATTTTTCTGAATTTTTTTAAAATCTTCCGTTTTTCTCTTGCACAATTGTTTTTATGCGTATATAATTGTCTGCAGAAAGCAAAGGGGAGCTCGCGTGCGAAGCGGGCTGAGAGTAGGATGCATCTCCTAGACCCTGAACCTGATTTGGGTAATGCCAACGTAGGGAGATACGATATGCACATTTTCTGCAGATATACCTCCACGTATATCTGCTTTTTTAATCTCTATGAACACATCATCAACAGGTTCTTCCAGTACCACAAGGGAATTTGCTTCTGCAAAAATACTCACACAGGAGGAACAAAAAATCATGTTAGGCACTTGTCTTGACAATGTCAGAAAAACAACCCCTCTCGTACACAACATCACAAATTACGTTACAGTAAACGATGTCGCCAATATTCTGCTGGCATGCGGCGCAAGCCCGATCATGTCCGATGAACCGGAGGATGTCGAGGATATCACCTCCATCTGCGGCGGTCTGAACATCAACATCGGAACGCTGCACAGAACGAGCATCGACGGCATGTACCGTGCCGGTGCAAAAGCAGCTTCGCTCGGCCACAAAATCCTGCTCGATCCAGTCGGCGCAGGCGCAAGCCACTTACGTACTTCGACCGCAGTCGGACTGATGGAAAAAATCCCGTTCACCGTCATCCGCGGAAATATTTCCGAAATCAAAACACTGGCACTCGGAAGCGGAACGACAAAGGGTGTTGACGCAGACGTTGCCGATAAAGTAACAGACGAAAACCTCGACAGCGCCGTTGCTTTTGCAAAAAACTTTGCGAAAGACCACAACTGTGTTGTCGCCATCACAGGAGCGATCGACCTCGTTGCCGATGCTGACACCTGCTACGTGATCCGCAACGGACGCGCCGAGATGGGAAGCATCACCGGAACAGGCTGCCAGCTCTCCGGCATGATGACCGCTTACCTCGTTGCCAACCCGGACGAGCCGTTAAAAGCCGCTGCTGCCGCTGTCTGCGCGATGGGACTTGCCGGCGAGATCGGCTGGAGCCATATGAAACCGGAAGACGGCAACTCCACCTACCGGAACCGCATCATCGACGCCATCTACCACATGGACGGCGAGACGCTGGAGAAAGGTGCAAAGTATGAAGTGCGATAAAAAAGGCCTGCTTTTATATGCTGTGACAGACCGCAGCTGGCTGAACGGCGAGACACTGTACAGCCAGGTGGAAAAGGCTCTGCAGGGCGGCGCAACGTTTATCCAGCTCCGCGAAAAAAATCTTGACCAGGATCACTTTATGGAAGAGGCACTGGAACTGAAAAAACTCTGTGCCGCATACCATGTTCCTTTCGTCATCAACGATAACGTGGAAATCGCAGCTAAGATGGATGCGGACGGCGTTCATGTCGGCCAGAGCGATATGGAGGCCGGCGATGTCCGTGCAAAGCTTGGCCCGGACAAGATCATCGGCGTTTCGGCACAGACCGTGGAACAGGCCATTCTCGCCGAGCAGCGCGGGGCAGATTACCTCGGCGTCGGCGCAGTCTTCCACACCGGTTCCAAGGCGGATGCGGAGGATGTCAGCCACGAAACGCTGACTGCTATCTGCAATGCCGTTAAAATCCCTGTCATCGCCATCGGCGGCATCACACGCGATAACGTGACGGAGCTTTCCGGCAGCGGCATCTGCGGCATCGCCGTCATCAGTGCCATTTTTGCACAGAAAGACATTGTTTCCGCAACGAAGGATCTGAAAGAACAGACTCTGCGCATGCTGGAAAACAAATAATTTTACGTAACCATTCATCCTCACACCAGGCGGCAGACTGGGGGCACCACTTTCTTTGTCGCCTGTCCAAAAAGAAAAGTAATGCAAAGGAGTAATTCTCATGGACGCGAAAAACATGAAAACAGCATTAACAATCGCGGGAAGTGATTCCAGCGGAGGCGCCGGCATTCAGGCAGACATCAAAACCATGATCACAAACGGAGTTTACGCCATGTCGGCAATTACCGCACTCACCGCCCAGAACACCACCGGAGTTTCCGGTATTTTCGATGTAACACCGGAGTTTCTGGCCGCACAGCTTGACGCCGTCTTTACGGACATCTTCCCGGACGCCGTCAAAATCGGTATGGTATCCTCCCCGGCACTGATCGAAGTCATCTCCGAACGGCTTCGCTTCTACCAGGCCAAACACATCGTTGTGGACCCGGTCCTCGTCGCTACAAGCGGTTCCGCGCTCGCTTCGGGCGGCGTGCCTGACCTGATGAAAAAACTGCTCTTTCCTCTGGCCGAAGTCATCACACCGAATATCCCAGAGGGAGAAGTTCTCTCCGGCATCAAAATCCAGTCGGAAAGCGATATGGAACGCGCCGCAAAAGAGATCGGGGATTCCTGCGGCTGTGCCGTTCTATTAAAGGGCGGCCACAGTATCAATGATGCCAACGATCTTTTATATCACAACGGCACATTTACCTGGTTCACCGGAAAACGCATCGACAATCCGAACACACACGGCACCGGCTGTACACTCTCCAGCGCCATCGCATCGGGACTCGCAAAGGGGCTTTCCCTTCCGGATGCCATTTCCGCCGCAAAAGAGTATATTTCGGGCGCACTCGCGAGCATGATGGATCTCGGCCACGGCTCGGGACCGCTGAACCACGCTTACCGGATCTGATTTTGAAAATAAAGGAGAACAACAGATGGAACGCAATTACGCAACACAGATGGACGCCGCACGCCGCGGCATTGTAACACCGGAGCTGAAAAAAGTCGCAGAAAAAGAGTATATGGCCGTGGAAGACCTGATGCCGCTCGTTGCCAGCGGAAAGGTTGCCATTCCGGCCAATAAACTGCACACCTGCATCGATCCGGAGGGCATCGGCTCGATGCTGCGCACGAAAATCAATGTAAATCTCGGTGTTTCGAAAGACTGTAAAGATTACGATGTGGAGATGCAGAAGGTACTCTCCGCGGTCAATATGGGCGCAGAAGCCATCATGGACCTGTCGAGCCACGGCAATACGCAGCCGTTCCGGCGGAAACTGACCTCCGAATGTCCGGCCATGATCGGCACCGTGCCGGTATATGACAGTGTGATCCATTACCAGAGAGACCTGGATACGCTGACCGCCAAAGATTTTATTGACGTCATCCGCCTCCATGCCGAGGACGGTGTCGATTTCGTCACCCTGCACTGCGGCATCACCAGAAAAACCATCGATCAGATCCGCAAACACAAACGGAAAATGAATATTGTCTCCCGCGGCGGCTCCCTCGTGTTCGCCTGGATGTGCATGACCGGCGAGGAGAATCCGTTCTACGAGTATTACGATGAGATTCTCGATATCTGCCGTGAATACGATGTGACCATTTCTCTCGGCGACGCCTGCCGTCCTGGCTGCCTTGCCGACGCAACGGATGTCTGCCAGATTGAAGAGCTGGTGCGCCTCGGCGAACTCACCAAACGTGCCTGGGAGAAAGACGTTCAGGTTATGGTTGAGGGACCGGGCCACGTTCCGATGGATCAGATTGCGGCCAATATGAAAGTACAGCAGACCATCTGCATGGGCGCTCCGTTCTATGTCCTCGGCCCTCTTGTGACCGATATTGCACCGGGCTACGACCACATCACTGCTGCCATCGGAGGCGCAATTGCCGCTATGAACGGCGCTGCTTTCCTCTGCTACGTAACGCCGGCAGAGCATCTGGCTCTTCCGAACCTGGATGATGTAAAACAGGGCATCATCGCAAGCAAAATCGCCGCACACGCTGCCGACATTGCCAAAGGCGTGCCGCATGCGCGTGATATTGACGACAAGATGGGAGACGCCCGCCGCGTGCTCGACTGGAAAGCACAGTGGGACTGTGCACTGGACCCGGAGACTGCAAAAGCCATCCGCGCCGACCGCTCGCCGGAACAGGAAGATACCTGCTCGATGTGCGGTAAATTCTGTGCCGTGCGAAGCATGAACAAAGCTTTAAACGGCGAACATATCGACATTCTTTAACATCAGTAGACAAGAAGTCACAGTACGCGAAAAGGAACGGTTTTCATTACGAAACCGTTCCTTTTCTGCATTTCCAAAATCTTTTTCTATTTTGCCCATCCTTCGGCGTAACGGACTGCTTTGTGCCATCCGTTCATCTTCTCATCGCGCTCCTCTTTCGAGAGCTCCGGCTCAAACGTACGGTCAATGGCTCCGTTCTGTTTTACCGTCTCCTGATCCGGCCAGTAGCCGACGGCGAGTCCCGCAAGATAAGCTGCTCCCATCGCGGTCGTCTCGATGCAGCACGGCCGCTCCACCGGCGCCTGGCTGATGTCCGCCTGGCACTGCATCAGGAAGTTGTTGGCGCTTGCTCCGCCGTCCACACGCAGTGCGGAGAGCTTCATGCCGGAATCTGCCTCCATCGCTTTTAAGACATCATCCACCTGATACGTGATCGACTCCAGCGTTGCGCGGATCACATGGTATTTGTTGACGCCGCGGGTCAGGCCGAGAATGGTTCCTCTCGCATACTGATCCCAGTACGGTGCGCCAAGGCCGGTAAACGCCGGCACGACGTAGCAGCCGTTCGTGTCGTTCACCTTCTGCGCCATGTACTCGGAATCCGCCGAGGACTCGATCAGCTTCATCTCATCGCGCAGCCACTGGATTGCGGCTCCGCCGACGAAAATGGATCCCTCGAGCGCATACGTAATCTTGTCCCCGATGCCCCATGCAATCGTGGTAACAAGACCGTGTGTCGAAGAAACCGGCTTTTCTCCCGTGTTCATCAGCAGGAAGCAGCCTGTTCCGTATGTATTTTTCGCTTCGCCCGGCGCATAGCAGGTCTGGCCGAACAGCGCCGCCTGCTGGTCTCCCGCTGCTCCCGCAATCGGAATCGGGCCGCCGAAATATGTGGATGCCGTCTCCCCGTAGACACAGCTCGACGGGCGGACTTCCGGCAGCATACAGAGCGGAATGTTCAGCTCTTTTAAGATATCCTCATCCCATTTCAGGGTATGGATATTGAACAGCATTGTACGGGACGCGTTGGTGTAATCGGTGACATGTATCTTTCCCTTTGTCATCTTCCAGATCAGCCACGTCTCCACTGTTCCAAAATAGAGATCGCCTCGCTCCGCCCGCTCGCGCACGCCCGGAACTTCATCTAGAATCCATTTCAGCTTCGTGGCTGAAAAATACGCATCGATCACAAGACCTGTTTTCTCCCGGAAGCGGTCAACCAGTCCGCGCTCCATCAGGGAATCGCAGTATTCCGATGTTCTGCGGCACTGCCATACAATTGCATTGTAGACCGGCTCTCCCGTCTTTTTGTCCCAGACGATCGTCGTCTCTCTCTGGTTTGTGATTCCGATTGCCGCAATATCCTCGTAGGACGCGCCCGCTTTCTGCATTGCCTCCACGGCTACACCGAGCATCGTGGACCAGATTTCATTGGCATCGTGCTCCACCCAGCCCGGTTTCGGGAAACGCTGGGTAAACTCCTTCTGCGCAAGGCTTACGATCTGTCCTTTCTGATCAAACAGAATACAGCGGTTGCTCGTTGTGCCGGCATCAAGTGCCATGATGTATTTTCCCACGTTTAAAAATCCTCCTGTCTCACATTTCAAGAAGAGAGCCTGACAGAATCCACTGCCACGCTCTCTTCCTTTTCTTTGTATGTATCGTATCACAGAATTCTTTTTCTGTAAATCAAATCGTGTTTTTCTGCAGCAATTTATGCCGTAATGATCTCCAGCAGCGCACCGCGCAGATCATTTGAAAGTTCCATGCTCTGCAGCTCTGCAGCCAGAATTGCTACCTTTCCGTCTGCTTTGTGAAGAAGATTTGCGATCTGCTCTTTGGTGATGTAGCTGATTTCGGCGTGCAGCAACAGATCCATCGCACGTGTCATGACATCGTTCTTTGCAATCTCCGTATCTTCCGGCAGACAGATGGTCACGGTATCCTGCGGTTTTACATCTGTTACCGCGATCGTAAGAAGTCCGTCTTTCTCTTTGACTTCTGCATCCGCTTCCACGCCGTTTACAAAGACCTTCGCTTCTTTTGCCGTACTTCCGCCGAATTCTACGCAGTACATTCTGCTTTCCGGAACAAGGCTCTGATTGCCCTCAACCGGTGCAATCGTAAATTTCCGCGCACCCCAGTCGAGCGTCATCGATGTTTTTGCACAGTCATCCTTCTCATATGCCATGGTAGTATTGTCATCCTCGTACAGGACAAATGTATTGTCCGCGCCCGCGTAAACGCGTACCGTCAGCTCATCCGGGTTGGATTCTACATCCAGCGCACTGATCTTCTCTGTCATCGGGATAATCGCACCTGCTTTCGCAAGAACCGGGATCTCCTCGAGCGTACGGTACAGATCCATACTTCTGCCGCCCTCGTAAATCATTCCGTTGAAGAAATCAAACCACGTACCTTCCGGCAGCCACACCTTTGTTTTTGCACGCTTCAGCTCCGGAATGCATTTCGTTGTCACCGGTGTTACCATCAGCTCGCTTCCGAAGAAGTACTGATTCGGTGCCTGATTTTTGCCCCAGAAAACCGTCTCCGGGTAATCATAATACATCGGAACAACGATCGGTGTGTCTTCTTTCCATGCACGGTAGTTCATCGTGTACAGATACGGTACGAGTTTATGACGCAAACGAAGGAAATCATCCATTGTGCTGCGCACTTCCATACTGAAGTTCCAAGGCTCTTTTCCACTGAAGGCACTGTTAGAGCTGTGCAGACGGTTGATCGGAGAAAAGACTCCGTACTGATACCATCTTGCTTCAAGCTCATCGTCACGGTAGCCAAGCATATGGCCGCCGATATCATGACTCCACCATCCGTAGCCGATGTTGGAGGCTGTGCTGGTAAAGTATGGCTGGAAATCCAGGGATTCCCAGGTGATGTGGGTGTCTCCGGAAAATCCGACCGGATAGCGGTGGGAGCCCGGTCCTGCATAGCGGGAGAAGGTCATCGGACGTTTTCCGTCTCTTCCACTGTCAAGAAAATGATAGTGATTCAGCATCCACAGCGGATCAAGACCCTCGATCTTGGTACTTTGTCCCTGCTGCCAGTCAATCCACCAGAAATCGACGCCCTCTTTTTCCATCGGATGATGAACTTTGTCGAAATATACATCAACAAATTTCGGATCCGCAATGTCAAAATTGACCGGCTCTTCTTTTTTTGCATCCACTCCCATAGCCTCTGCTACTTCCGGATAGCAGTCCTCATACGCACGAATTCCGTCTGCCGGATGGACGTTCAGTGTTGTCTTCATGCCGCGTGCATGGAGTTTTCCAAGAAAACGCTCCGGATCCGGGAAGAGTTTTTTATTCCAGCTATAGCCGGTCCAGCCGCTGCCGTATTTTGGATCCACATCGTCTACACGGTGCCAGTCCATATCGATAACAGCAACCGAGAATGGAACGTTCTCTTTGTCGAAGTCTTCCATCAGTTTCATATAAGATGCTTCACTGTAACGCCAGTAACGGCTCCACCAGTTTCCAAGCGCAAATCTCGGAAGCATCGGAGTTTTGCCGCAAAGGTGGTAGAAATCCTTTAATGCCAGGCGGAAATTCCAGCCATAGCCGAAGAAGTACAGATCCTGCACTCCTTTCTTTCTCGGGGTCACCCAACCGTCCTCTGTCATCAGAAGCGACTTCGAATCATCCAGAACAGCGGAACCAAACCAGGACATGATACCAGGTTCCAGTTCGCATGCTCCGTTGACCTGATCAAGCGTACGGGCCGTTCCTCCAAGATCCTGTGTCGGATCTCCGTAATGCCATGCCGGTACAGAACTGATGCCGACTGCCGTTGTTTTGCAGGAAAGTCCGTTTGCAGAGAATGCCTTTTTGTTGTAATTCAGCTGCAGATACTTTGTACGCAGCTCCAGCTCATCGCCTGTGTCTTTGACGGAAAATTCCACTGCTGGAAAATCACGGTTTACAACCGTCTGGGATGCCGCATCGATAAATTCACCGTCCTCACTGTATTCCAGCCGAAGAAGATGCTCCGTCAGCACCGTGATACGATATTTATCGCCCTTTACTACATTCTTCGGATCTGCAAGCGGATGTGTCTCCATTTTCAGATATGATTTCATGTTTTATTTTCCCCTTTCTTACTCTTACCGGTTTTTGCCGTATTTTGAGAACGGGAACCTGTGGCAAAAATCCGTTCTGCCACAGGTTCCTCTGCATTTTTTATTTGGTTTCCAGAACAACTGCCTCATACGCACGCAGTTTTCGTGTCCCTGCTGCCGCGCCGTCCTGCGGATAGTTGCTGATCAGCACCTCTGCTCCTGCAAAGGTTTCCGGAACCGTGTACTCCTGCTCCTCTTTTGTAAAATTGCACATCACGAGGAGTTTCTGATCGCCTAAGGTTCTGGTATATACATACAGTGCCTCGTCTTCCGGATCGAGCAGCTCGTACGTTCCGTAAACCATGATATCCTTCTCTTTCCGGAGATGAATCAGTTTCTTGTAATAATTGTATACAGAATCCGGATCCGCCATCTCATTTTTTGCATTGACGGTCTCGTAATCCGGTCCGACTTTGATCCACGGGGTTCCTGTGGTAAATCCTGCCGAAGCGGTATCATCCCACTGCATCGGAGTTCTTGCATTGTCTCTTCCGCGCAGGTTCAGGTAGCGCATCATATCGTCCGGCGCTACTTTTCCGGCTCCGGTCAGCTCGTGAAACGCGTTGATGCTCTCAATATCGCGGAATTCGGACAGATCGTGGAACGGAACGTTCTTCATGCCGAGCTCATCGCCCTGGTATACGTACGGGGTACCCTGCATCATATGAAGGCAGGTTGCAAGCATTTTGGCACTGACTACGCGATATTCCGGTGAATCATCGCCGAAACGGGACAGGCAGCGCGGCTGGTCGTGGTTTCCAAGGAAGAGGCTGTTCCATGCCTTGCCCTCAAGCTCCGTCTGCCATGCTGTCATGACGCGTTTGAAATCTTTGAGCGGTACGCGTTTGTCCGTCCATTTGCCGTATTTTCCGCTTGCCAGCTCAACCAGCTCGAACTGGAATACCATGCTGAGCTCTTTGCCGTCTGCGGATGCATATTTTTCTGCCTCCTCGATCGTGACACCGGCACACTCACCGACCGTCATCAGATCATATTTGGAAAGGACTTCCTTGTTCATCTCCTGCAGATACTCATGAACATGCGGTCCGTTTACGCAGCCGGAGTCACCGTAGAGTCCGCCTTCCGGAATCTTTCCATCCGGCAGCCCTTCCGGTTTGGAAATCATGCTGATAACGTCCATCCGGAAACCGTCAATGCCTTTTTCACACCACCAGTTCATCATATCGAAAACTTCTTTTCGAACCGTTGGATTCTCCCAGTTCAGATCCGGCTGTTTTGTTGAGAACAGATGCAGGTAATACATCTCGGTCTGCGGATCGTATTTCCATGCAGAACCGGAGAAGCAGCTTCCCCAGTTGTTTGGCTCTTTTCCTTCTTTTGCATCACGCCAGATGTAATAATCGCGGTACGGGTTGTCTTTCGATTTGCGGCTCTCCATGAACCATTTGTGTTCATCTGAAGTATGATTGACAACAAGGTCCATGACCAGCTTGATGCCTCTTTTATGCATCTCCGAAAGCATGCGGTCAAAATCCTCCATTGTTCCGAATTCCTGCATGATTGCCTGGTAATCGCTGATATCATATCCATTGTCATCGTTTGGTGACTGGTACACCGGAGACAGCCAGATAACATCCACGCCAAGATCCTTCAGATAATCCAGACGGGATGTGATACCATTTAAATCGCCGATACCGTCTCCGTTGCTGTCCATGAAGCTGCGCGGATAAATCTGATACACTACGGCTTCTTTCCACCATTTTTTGTCCATTTTTTTACCTCCTTTATTTCATCCCCAGAACGTGTCTGGTTCTTTGATTCTGTCGTTTGCAAGCACAGTTTACCATACTTCACGGTGATTTTTCAATAGTTTTGCGCAAAACCAGCAGTTTCTACAAGAGTTTTTCTGTAATTTTGGTAACTATTTACTTCGTCAGATCTCTTACCGACTCCCGTTCCACCAGCGTTGTCGGCAATGGCGGAATATCTTTTTGTACCGGCTCATCCTGGATCAGGTGCATCAGGACCTCTACGGCACGGCGTGCTTTTCCATCCACCATCTGATGCACGGTAGTCAGCTTCGGCCGCGCAAGTGTCGCATAAGTAACATCATCAAAGCCCGCAATTGAAATTTCCTCCGGAACCTTTATTCCCCTGTTCTGCAGAAAGTTGGATGCTTCAAGTGCATAGTAATCCGATGAAAAAAAGAGCGCTGTCTGTTTTTTGAAGAACGGAAGCATCTCCTCATATGCCTTCTCCCTCTGCTCTGGATTCCACGGGATCACAATATGGCGGCTTTCAAAGTCCTCAATTCCCGCCTCCTCCATTGCCTGACGCACACCGAGCCACCGATAGTGGTCAACACCGAGATCGCAGTCGGATAAAAAGAGAAATTTTTTATGTCCCTTTCCAATCAGGTACTGACTCATCTGGTACGCACCGCCGCGGTCATCCATCGTAATGGAGCGGACGCCAAGTTCCGGCGGGAGATACTGATCAATGGTTACCAGCGGTTTCCCGAGACGTTCCGAAAGCTCTGCAATCTCCTTTTCACTCAGGGCCATCGCAATCATGCCGTCAAAATTCCAGCCGAGCGCCTGCTGCATAAGATCATCCTGCTCATGGCGCGCAACCAGCATCATATAGTAGCCGTGTTCCCGGATCTGATACTCCAGATTTCCGAGCATTGCCGACACAAAGGGATCCTCAAAGGAAGATGCATTTCCTTTCTTCATGAAACCAAGCGCCACACCAATGAGACCGGAGCTGTTGTTCGCCAGCATGCGCGCGCTGATACTCGGCACGTACTCCATCTCCTTTAAAATCCGGTTGATTTTCTCGACCGTCGCCTTTGAGACGCGCCCTGTCTTTCCGTGTATTACATTCGAAACCGTCGTCGGGCTGACCCCTGCGCGGTCTGCAATATCTTTGATTCTAATCATCGGTTCTCTGCCTTTCCTTTTTCTTCACAATTTTCTGAATTCTGTTATGTTTATTTTACCAAGACGGCAAAATGTTTACAACTACTTTGCATCGGCAAACACTACAAAATTATTACATTTTCTTAAACGATATGTAAGAAAATCTCCATCCCTCCTTCATTTACTTTCCGCCGGTTCCGTGGTAAGATAGGATGACAGAAAAAGTTCACCTTTTTTCTGTAAGAAAGGACCTACACATCATATGCGGCTTGCATTTACAAATTTTTCGATAAAATCTCCCACTGGCAAGAAATCCGGCCGTTTTTTTCTTGCCCTTTTTCTGGGTATTTTTCTCTTCCTCGCTCATCCCATACTCTGTCAGGCTGGTTTTGCCTCCAGTACGCCGTTTACCGGCGCCTCCTGGGAACTGGTCGGGGAATATCCGATTCTCGGCAGCAACGGCGCGGTGCAGTCCGTCTGTGCGACGGAAGATTATATCATCTGCATCGAAAATTTTAATGATCTGACGACAGAGCCGGACGTAGTCTCTGCCTACTATAAAAATGATACAGACGCAGACGGAAATCCCGTTACGCAGTATTCCCTCGCGCATCAGGTAAGGGACGCAGACTTTGCTCACGCAAACGGTATGGCATACAATCCCGTCACACATGAAATCCTCGTGAGCGGCTACAGCAGCCCGGATGCTTCCAATTACGGATGTATCTTCCGCCTCGACCCGGATACTCTCGAGCAGAAAGAGCGGATCCAGCTCTCGACAAGCTACAATATTCTCGGTATTGATTATCTTCCCTCCACCGGCGGCTATCTGATCCAGACCGATGCGGACGGCGGCTACGGCTTTAAACTCCTCGATGCCTCACTTCAGGTGATGGATGACTGGGGCACGTATCCCTTCGATTTTTACATGGAAAACTTTCAGGATCTCTGTGTTTCCGGCGATCTCTTTTTTCTTTTTCCGCTGACGATGCATCTCGGAATCGGAAACTTTATCCAGACATACTCGCTCTCGCAGAAAACACTGCTTGCGGACGACACGGTTGATTTTGGCTTTTCCGACGATATCACCATCAATGAACCAGAGGGCCTCTGTGAGACAAATCCTGGGGAATTTATTGCGATTGTAAACGTAACAAAGGCAGATGGTGGACGGTACGTGCAGTTCTACCGCACCCGGGTGCCGTATCTGTTCACGGTTTCCACTTCCGCGGCGGAGCATGGCTCGGTGTCCGAGGGCGGGGAAGTTTCCCGCGGAGAGGAAAAAACCGTTTCCTACACGGCAGACGAAGGCTTCCGGCTCGCGAAGCTCTCGGTGGACGGCTTGTATCTGCCGGTGACGGAATATCCGGACAGCTACACATTTTCCGATATCCAGAAGGATCATACCCTTGCCGTAACGTTTGAACCGGTTCCGACGGCGACACCGACGCCGACTGCCACTGCGACGCCGACCGAAACACCGGCCATAACCCAGACACCGGAACCGGCCGTTTCCAAAGCACCGGCATCATCCACGGTTTCCTTCTCATCTGTGGCTTCCCATTTCGCAGCGTTCTGGAAAGGCACTGTGCATGCCGCTTCCTGGTTCCGCCATCTTGCCTCGGCCGGTGCATCCCTTTTTGCCCGTATCCGGAAGGCAGATCCTGTTTTTCTGGCGATGCCGTTTGTCCTTCTCGTTCTGATTCTGCTCTTTGTCCTCCGCCTGCGGTATGTCCGCCGCATCCGGCGGGAGCGGTCGCGGAAAGCGCTGGAACACAGAAGAAGAACGTACGAAGAACTGGTCAGAGAATTTACGGAAAATCCGAAGGACGAAAAGGTTTCCATCGATGAGCTGCTGCTTACAATTGACGAACTGCAGAAGGAAGAACAGAAAAACACTTAAATGAAACGTATTCACCAGATCAGGAATTGATCTTCTCGGCACAAAAAAAGTATCCCGTTCCTTTTGGGGAAGCGGGATACTTTTTTATTTAAACGGGCAACGAGCTAAAGTCCGTGCTTGTTTTTACTCTTCGTAATCGAGTGCTGCACGCTCCGTTGTGTACGGACGTACATAGGTGTCTGCTACTTTTACGTGCTCCGGATGTTTTGCATATACAGCTACATCCTCTGCTTTTTCCAGTGTTGTGACAAGTGCCATATCATGGGTGGAAGATGCAAGCGGTGCTTCTACAAAGTCAACCGTCAACAGTCCCGGCACTTTGCCGACCAGGCTTTTCAGGTTCTCTGCCATCGCTTTTTTCAGCTCCGGTTTCTTTGCATCCTCTACTTCCGGTTTGAATTTCCACATAACAATATGATGTACCATTGTATTTTTCTCCTTTGCTTTTGTTTTATTGCCAATTCACACAGTTTCTGTGCAAATACCAGCCTTTTGTTACGGCTCTTCGCCTGCAATCCGCAGAATATCCTCAATCTCTTCCACGGACATGTCAAGATACGCGGAAAGCTCTGCCACACTGAAATCCATGTCATCGCCGTCGGAGAGTTCCTCGATGGCGTCTTTTAAGCGGTTTACTTTATTGACTACAGTATTGTCCTTGTGTTTCTGAACTCTGTGTTCTTCCATGAAATCGCTGATCGTCTCACGCACAGCCGCATCAATCGCCTGCTCCGCCGTCTCAGCTTTTACAACGGACTCCAGCGCTACTAAAAGTCCGACATTTCCCTCCTGCACCAGATCCATCAGGAAGAAATCGCGGGTGTGCATTTCTTTTGCGGTCTCAATAACTTTCGGAAGCCAGAGCTGCACGAGCATGCTCTTTGCAAGGGAATCGCCCTCTGCCGCTTTCCGGTAAAGCTCTGCCGTTTCTTCCTCCGACCGGTGTTTCTGTCTCCGGCAGTTCGTCAAGATACTGCTGTAAGGCACGCAGCTCCTCCTCGGAAACTTCCGGTTTTTCTTTTCTTTTTC
>ENA-OQKV01000203-OQKV01000203.1-human-gut-metagenome-genome-assembly--contig:-NODE-203-length-24764-cov-3.704266_pt1 | contig 24764 bp, 20 predicted proteins | sample MGYA00242655_ERZ504811 | MGnify/ENA primary metagenome ERZ504811 (study PRJEB26092, sample SAMD00036406) | human gut metagenome | host: Homo sapiens | study: EMG produced TPA metagenomics assembly of...
TGTTTTTTTGTACGCAATCAGACCGATAAGCCGGGTTATGTCATTGGGTAATCATCTGTCTAGGCCTTACGTTGCCATAAGGCTCGAGCGACCCACCTGAAAGCACGACGGGCAGCCGTATCGCTTTCTATTCGGTCTTGCTTCGAATGGAGTTTACATGTGCCCGGCCTGTTACCAGGACGGCGGTAGTCTCTTACACTACCTTTCCACCCTTACCCCAACAAGTGAGGCGGTTTATTTCTGTTGCACTGGCCTTGGAGTCACCTCCACCGGACGTTATCCGGCATCCTGCCCTGCGAAGCCCGGACTTTCCTCGTCTGAACCCTTTCGTCTGTTCAGCCGCGATTACCTGGCCTGGTTGCGCAAGTGCTATTCTAACACGTTTTTTTGCACTTGTAAAGAAATTTCATTCATTACTGTTCACTCCGTTCTCAGTAACGTTGCCAAAATTCATTCCAAATTGCCTGCGGCAATGGAATTTTGGCTTGTATGTCTCGGGATAGTGGCGTGTGAACAGTAACTTTCATTCTACTATTTTACACATTAAAGCAGCTTCCACCGATAAATTCTCTTAAAATCGAATTATTCGGCACTGCCTCGCTTGGCACCGGAACAAAATATTCAAAGAACTTCAGCAGCCTCTTCGCCTCTGTATACTCCGGTTCGTCCTTGGCAATCCCAAACAAAAGCGGTTCCGCATATACTTTCAGGCATGCCAGTTCATAGATCAGCGCAGAATTAAACATTACATCTGCATCCTCCTGGAAGGGAAAGATATTCTGTTCTTCACCTCTGCGCACAGACGGCCATCTTGCAATTGTCTCTTTCGCGGAAGTCCCTCTGGTGCGGGCATCTCTTACAATTCTGCGGATCAGACGGCCATCCGTAGTAGGAATCCTGTTATGTTCATCAATATTCAGCTGAGTCAGAGCGCTGAGATAAATCTTAAATTTGCTCTCCTTTGGCAGCGCATAGCTGAGCCTGTCATTCAATCCATGAATTCCCTCGATCACCAGAATATCGTCTTTATCCAGCTGCAGAAAATCACCTTTATATTCTCTGGTTCCTGTTTTGAAATTGAAAACCGGCATTTCTACCCTTTTTCCTTCCAAAAGCTCAAGCATATCTTTATTAAACTGCTCCACATCAATCGCTTCCAGACACTCAAAATTCTTTTCCCCAAACTCATCTACAGGAGTCAGGTGCCTGTCAATGAAATAATTATCCACTGCGATCGGATGCGGTTTCATTCCATGGGCAGCCAGCTGAATAGACAGCCTGTGTGAAAACGTAGTCTTTCCGGAAGAAGACGGACCTGCGATCATAACAAACTTCTTGTTTCCGGCTGCGGCAATCTCAGATGCGATTTCCGAAATCTTTGCCTCCTGCATAGCTTCCTGGATCAGCAAAATATCCTGGATACCGCCTCTGGTAACCTTTTCATTCAGATCACCAACTGTCGCAATATCCAGTTTATCTCCCCATTCCTGAGATTCCTTCTGCACACGAAAAATCTTCTCCCTCGGTTTAAATTCAGGTATCCGGTCCGGTTCATTCTGAGTCGGAAGCTGCAGTACGAAACCACCCTCATACAAAAACAGATCAAACGTCTTAATATATCCCGTATGGTTCGCCATAAAACCGTAGAAATAATCCTCAAAACTTCCAATACTGTAAAGATTCACCGCAGAGCTTCTGCGGTAATTAAACAGCTTCTCTTTGTCATACATATGATGCTTATGAAAAAGTGCAACTGCCTCACTGGTGCTTACGCTTCGCTTTACAATGGGAAGATTCTCGTCCACGATCCTGTGCATCTGCGCCTTTACCTTATCAATAAATTCCTGATCCAGCGCCATAGGTCCTTTCATTGTAAAATAATAGCCACTGCCTACAGAATAATGGATCACTACACTGTCTATATTTTCCTGCCCTGCCACATCATAAATTGCTTTCAGAAGAATCAGACTTGCACTTCTGCAATAAGTTTTGTGTCCGATCGGATCTTTGGATGTCACAAATTCAATCTCACAGTCTGCCTTGAGATGCTTATGCAGTTCTCTCAGCCTGCCATTTACGATCACCAGCATTACAGGTGCATCCGTACTTCCTTCGTATTCCTTTACAATCTCACTGTAAGGAATCTTCTCAGGATATTGTTTTGTTATTCCCTGTATCGTAACGTTATACATTTTCTGTCCCATAAATCCTGCCTCCATTTCTGCTATACCGACAAGTAAATACAGTTATCAGCTCCGCTGCCAACAGGCAGATCAGCCAATTTTCATTTATAATTTCATTATTATATGGTAAGAACCCGTATCACAGAATCGTGTACGGGCTCTTTACCTCTGCACAGGAGATTTTCAGTTCCGGAAATGCCTGTGTCAGTTCTTTTTTCATTGCATCCATAAAAATATATTCTGTTCCGTAGTGTCCGGCATCGATCAGCGCCAGTCCCTGCGCAACCGTATCAATTCCTGTATGGTGGTCGATATCACCGGTCACATACACATCCGCACCGGCCTTAATGACATCCTTGATCATGCTCTTGCCTGATCCTGTACATACAGCAGCACATTTTACCATGCTGTCCAGATTCCCATAAACCCTTTACATCATTTAACTTCAGAGACTCTTTGACAAGCTGTGCATACTCTCTCAGTGTCATTTCCCGTGGAAGTTTCCCGACTCTGCCAAAACCCTGTACTTCTCCCTCTCTCTCTTCAGTTACGGAAAGGACTGTGGTATCATGCATCTTCGTATAGTCTGCACTCAGATCTGCCATACCCAGCACATCATAATTGGTATGCATCGCATAATAAACAATTCCTTTCTGTATCAGCGTAAGGATCTTTCTTCCTGTAAAGCTGTGATTATTGATCTTCTTAATTCCGGAAAAGATCATGGGATGATGGGTAATGATCATATCTGCCCCATCCTCTATGGCCTCAGCCAGTGTTTCCTCTGTCAGATCCAGAGCCAGAAACACATGGCTGATCTCATTTGTATCATCTCCTGCGAGAAGTCCTACGTTATCCCAGTCCTCTGCTGCATCTGACGGGTACTTCTTCTCCAGCCAGGAGGTCAGTTCATATGCCTTCATATTCCTCTAAAGCAGCAATAACTGCCTGCTTTTCCTCCTCTATCTCGCCCGCACGCTTCTCTGCATTGGGCGCATTCTTTAATCTGTCAAGAATCTCATTGCGGATGCGAAGCTCTCTTTCCAGATACTCCCGCAGAACAGGATGCTTTCTTTCCAGAAGCATTCCTCCAAACCACTCATCTAAAGTATAAGGAGTATCTTCTGAAATATGCATCTTTTCTCCATGAATTACCCTCATCATAGGATAAAACTTGCCATCCTCCAGAACCATCTCCTCCTCTGTGATCTGCCAGCCGATTTTTCTGACAAATCTGCGAAAATGGGGGATATCTGACTGAGGCTGCAGGATCATTTCCCGAAAGCTCTCCCTGACCTCTGCCCCGTCAGTAAGAATCCTCTCCATGAGAGGGCCGCCCATTCCTGCAATCACAAGAGTGTCGCCCTCTCCCGGTTTCAAAGCCTCAAGTCCGTCTGAAAGCCGGGTTTCTATGTATGCGTCCAGTCCATACTGAGAAATATGTTCCTGCGCTCTGGACAACGGGCCTTTTCTTACATCCATGGCAATCGCACCCGGAATCTTTCCATCCAGATAAAGCGAAACCGGCAGGTATCCATGATCGCATCCCACATCCACAAGTCTGTTTCCCCTGGTCACCAGGCCTGCTATTGCAGACAAACGTAATGAAAGCTGCATAACAGGCTCCTTAGTCCAGATAATCCTTCAGTTTACGGCTGCGGCTCGGATGACGAAGCTTGCGGAGCGCCTTTGCCTCAATCTGACGGATACGTTCTCTTGTTACATTAAATTCCTTACCAACTTCCTCCAGAGTTCTGGCACGTCCATCGTCCAGGCCAAAACGCAGGCGCAATACTTTCTGCTCTCTGTCTGTCAATGTGCTCAGAACCTCTACCAGCTGCTCTTTCAGCAAAGTAAATGCTGCTGCATCTGCAGGTACAGGTACATTGTCATCCTGGATAAAGTCTCCAAGGTGGCTGTCCTCTTCCTCACCGATAGGTGTCTCCAGAGATACAGGCTCTTGGGAGATCTTAAGGATCTCACGTACACGCTCTACAGACATATCCATCTCTTTTGCAATTTCTTCCGGCGTAGGTTCACGTCCAAGCTCCTGCAGTAACTGACGGGAAACGCGGATCAGTTTGTTAATAGTCTCAACCATATGCACCGGAATACGGATGGTACGTGCCTGGTCTGCGATTGCTCTGGTGATTGCCTGACGGATCCACCATGTAGCATAGGTACTGAATTTATAACCCTTGCGGTAATCAAATTTCTCAACCGCTTTGATCAGACCTAAGTTACCTTCCTGGATCAGGTCAAGGAAAAGCATTCCACGTCCCACATATCTCTTTGCAATGCTGACAACAAGACGAAGGTTTGCTTCTGCCAGACGTTTCTTGGCAGCCTCATCCCCATTCTCCATTCTCTTTGCAAGTTCGATTTCCTCTTCTGCTGAAAGAAGCGGAACCTTACCAATTTCCTTCAGATACATACGTACCGGATCCTCGATGCTTACACCTTCAGGAACAGAAAGATCGATCTTGTCAAGTTCAATCTCTTCTTCATCCAGCTTATCAATGTCTGCATCGTCATCATCCAGGATCATATCATCTGCATTACTGTCTGTAATCCTAAGCACATCCACTCCACTGGCTTCCAGAAAGTCAAATACTTTCTCCATCTGTTCAACTCCCAGTGGCTGATCCTTAAAGAAGTCATTGATTTCCTGGTATTCCAGTACATTCTTTTTCTTCTTGGCAAGCTCCAGAAGTTCTACCAGTTTTTCACTGAATTTACCCATATTCATTTCCATATGTGCTCTATACCTCCATATAGTGTTTATATTTTATCCTTATTCGAAAGAAATATGCAGCTGCTGCCGCTTTCTTCCAAGCTCTTCCAGTTCTTTCTTTGCTTTTACAAGTTCCTGCAGTCCCTGTATATCTGTGGGATCCCAGGTTCTGTTTCTCTCTTTCAGACTCTCATCCTTAATCCTGATCACAGCATCCGAAAAAGCCCGGTTCTGTTCCTCCGGAGTCTCCAGATGGATCGTTGCATTAAAAAGGGATGAAACCTCTCTCTGTTCTTCACTGTCAATGAAAGCATTCATCAACCTTGCAGGATTCACATCGCCATCCCTGTGCTGCTGGTAAAGCATCTCTGCCACCTGCCTGTACAGAGGAACCACGAAATCTGAAGGCTGGATATATTTTTCCACTGTGTCAAATATGCCCGGATAAGTTACCAGCCAGGTAAGCATCAGCTTCTGTGCTTTCTCTGCTGCACTCTCCTTCTTCTTTTGCTGACCTGCTCCCACAGGTTTAGGCTGAATTCTCTGCTCTGCCGGAGTTCCCTTCATTGCAAGAGCTCCGACTCTCTTTTTCAGATTCTCCACACTGATTCCACTGCTTCTGTAATCCTTTACGATTGCTTCTATATAAAGATTTCTCTCCAGTTCATCGGAAAGCTCCAGAAGCATCTGCGCACACCGCTCAAAGAAACGGTTCTGTCCCTGGGGTTCCTCCATTGGAAATTCCCGCTCTGCCATATGTACGCGGAACATAAAGCTGTCCATAGCCTGCTCCAGACGTTTCTCAAACTCTTCCGCTCCAAGTGCCTTGATAAATTCATCCGGATCTTTATGCGGCTTAAGATTTACCACCCTCGAAGAAACACCGGCTTCCCTCAGGATCGGAATGGCACGAAGTGCAGCCCTCACGCCTGCATCATCACTGTCATACAGAAGCAATACCTCCTGAGTGTAACGCTTCAGCAGACTTGCATGTCCGGAAGTAAGTGCCGTTCCCAGCGATGCCACCGCATTGGTAAACCCTGCCTGATGCATGGATATCACATCCATATATCCTTCACACAGGATCAGATAATTTTTTCTCGTGGTTCTTGCAACATTCAGCCCGTACAGATTCCGGCTTTTATCAAAGATCGTAGTCTCCGGCGAGTTCAGGTACTTCGGCTTTCCGTCACCCATCACTCTGCCTCCAAATCCGATCACGCGGTTATTCACATCCATGATCGGGAAAATAACCCTGTTCCAGAACTTATCATACATTCCCCTGCGTTCATCCACATTGAACAGGCCGGAATCCCGCAGCAGTTCGTCACTGTAATTCTTTGACTTCAGATATTTGTACAAATCGTCACTGTACTTATCCGAATATCCCAGGCCAAACTTCCTGATCGTCTCCTCACTGAGTCCTCTGCCTGTCAGATATTCATGTGCCTGTCTGCCACTCTCTCGACGCAGCTGATAATAGAAATATCCTGCTGCAAGCTTATTGATCTCCAGAAGGGCAGCCCGACGTTCTGCTTTCTTCTTTGCTTCTCCGGAATATTCAATCTTCGGAAGCTGCACCCCTGCCCTGTCTGCCAGATGCTTCAGTGCCTCCCCAAAGGTATAATTCTCATATTCCATCACAAAATTAAATACATTCCCGCCTGCTCCGCATCCGAAGCAGTAATACATCTGCTTCGCCGGTGTTACCGAAAAAGAGGGCGTTTTCTCATTATGGAACGGACACAGCCCGAAATAGGTACTTCCTCTTTTGTTCAGCTTCACATACTGGGATACAACATCTACAATATCATTCTTCATCCTGACTTCTTCAATGATATCGTCTGAATAACGCATGCTTCGTCCTCCTTCTTGATCGATTAATAGACTTCCCATGCTTTTGGTATGTAAATCTCCCGGAATTTCCTTATAGAATACTGGTCTGTCATTCCTGAGAGATAGTCACATACTGCCTGTTCCTTCTTCTCTCCACGCACGATCAGCTCCCTGTATTCTGTTGACATTGCTTCCGGGTGTTCGACATAATATTCATATAACTCCGTCAGCATCTTCACTACCTTTTCCTCTTCCTTATGAGCTGCCGGATTCTCATATACATTCTGAAACATGAGAGCCCGCAGATCCATCATTGCCTCGTAGATCTCTGCTGACATCTTTATGGTATCCTGCTCAAGACTGTTCTCTATCACATCATGAACAAATGTATTGAGCCGCTCTCTGGTTGTATAACCGAGCAGCATCCGAAGCGTGACCGGAATATCATCCTCAGAAATAATCCCCGCCCGCTGTGCATCATCCATATCATGATGAATATAGGCGATCTTGTCCGAAAGTCTTACTACCTGTCCTTCGAGAGTAGACGGATTCCCACTGGTTCTGTGATTCAGGATACCATCCCGGACCTCCCATGTGAGATTCAACCCTTCGCCGTTCTTCTCCAGTATCTGTGCAACCCTGACGCTCTGTTTATAGTGGGCAAAGCCATCCGGATTCACTGCATCAAGAGCCCTCTCACCTGCATGTCCAAAAGGAGTATGTCCCAGGTCATGTCCAAGTGCGATCGCTTCTACAAGATCTTCATTCAGTCTCAGTGCCTTCGCTATTGTTCTGGCAATCTGTGATACCTCAAGAGTATGTGTCAGTCTGGTCCTGTAATGGTCACCCTGGGGCGCCACAAAAACCTGTGTCTTATCCTTCATCCTGCGAAAAGCTTTACTATGAAGGATCCTGTCCCTGTCTCTCTGATAGACAGTCCGTACATCGCATTCTTCCTCCTGCCGCTCTCTGCCTCTGGAACAAAGACTCAAAGCAGCATAAGGACTGAGCATCTTTTGTTCACGCTGTTCCATGCTTTCTCTGATATTCATAAGCGATACCTCCACAAGCTGACAAAATACCTCTTATTAATTATATTCTACATAAAATTTCAAATTCCTCTTTTTTTCAAAAAAAATTGAAATTTTTTTATTATTTTTTCTAAAAGGTAGTTGACATTAGCTTTTACTATTTGATATAGTATCACTTGTCGCGAGGGAGAGCAAAAGAATCCCAGAGAAATGCGATATGCGGAAGTGTCGGAACTGGCAGACGAGCAAGACTAAGGATCTTGTGAGCATTGCGCTCGTGTGGGTTCAAGTCCCATCTTCCGCATTTAAAGAATGAGGAACTATGAGAAGTCATGGTGCCTTATTTTTATTCTTTTTCTGCAATAATTCTTTTCTCAGGTAACCATTTTCCGGTCCCCTGCATAATTTATCAGGAAAGCATTATCTACAGGAGCTTGTATGGCTTTTTATCATATGCAGATGCAGCAGGAAAATATAGATACAGGACAATATCAGGTTACCGTATCAGACCGGCTGAACAATCGTCCCATAGAAAACGCACGCGTCAGAATCTCCTACACAGGAGCACCCGACAGTACCATTGAAGAAGTGGCAACAGATTCCTCCGGACGCACTCCTGTTATCGAACTTAAGACTCCACCTCTGGAATACAGTATGGAACCGGTTGAACAACAGCCCTACTCAGAATATACCATTCAGATCGAAGCAGAAGGATTTGAACCAAAAGAAATCGCAGGAAGCCAGGTATTAGCAGATACTTTATCCAGACAGCCAACAACGCTGAATGTCATGGAATCCGGCGAAACTTTCCAGAGAATTGTAATTCCTCCGCATACGTTGTTCTATGAATATCCTCCCAAAATCGAAGAAGCCGAGATAAAACCAATAAACGAAAACGGCGAAATCGTATTAAGCAAGGTCGTTGTCCCTGAATATATAGTGGTACACGATGGGCCTGTCAACGATTCCGCTGCAGGCAATTATTATGTACGCTACAAAGATTACATCAAAAATGTAGCCAGCAGCGAAATCTATGCCACCTGGCCCGACGACACCATCCGGGCAAATATTCTGGCTATCATGTCTTTTACTCTGAACAGGGTTTATACGGAATGGTACCGGAACAAAGGTTATGACTTTACGATCACTTCCTCCACTGCCTATGATCACAAATGGATCTATGGCAGGAATATCTTTGCCAGCATTGACCGCATTGTAGATGAACTGTTTGAGAATTATCTTTCCAGACCAAACGTACGTCAGCCAATCCTTACTCAGTACTGTGACGGCAAACAGGTACAATGCCGAAGCAGAGGCTGGATGACACAATGGGGAAGCAAGGCACTGGGCGATCAGGGATACTCTGCCATTGAAATCCTACGGACTTTTTACGGAAATGATATGTATATCAATGTGGCGGAAGCAATCTCCGGGATTCCTTCCTCCTGGCCAGGATATGATCTGGATATCGGTGCATCCGGAAATAAGGTGAGACAGATTCAGGAACAGTTAAATACAATTGCTGAGGCCTATCCTGCTGTCCCTGTTGTCATCGCAGATGGAATTTACGGACCTGAGACCCAAAATTCCGTCAGGATTTTCCAGAGCATTTTCGGTCTGGACCAGACAGGGATTGTAGACTATCCAACCTGGTATAAAATCCAGGAAATCTACGTGGCAGTCAGCAGGATTGCTGAGTTGCGTTAGGGTTGTAGCAAAAATATACGTAAAATGGCTGCCTCACCTACTGATATGTTATCTCACATATTTACCGGATTGGCAGCCGTTTTATTACCCTTACAACAGATATCACCTAAAAAAAGAAGCAAATTCATCTATCGATTCAGCAATATAATAATAGCTATCTTCGCTTGAACTCCAATAATATACTTTTCCATTCTCATTATTTACACAATAATAATTATCTCCCGAAGTCAGTACCACCAGCTCTGCTGGGGGTTTGAGATTGTTTCAATCATGTACCTCGTCCGCATGAGCATATAGCTGTTCCAATGTATAATCTGTCTCCTGTTCCAGCGTCATTTCCGCACCTTTTGTCACGATCAGATGTGTCTCTATTATTTCTTTATACTGCTGCAGTTGTTTCAGCAATTCTATTGTAAGGGGCGCTCCGGAAGCCCCACTCATACCGATGATAAGTCTCTTTCTCATCTTTCTTCCTTTCCTGACTCTTCCGTTCATATTAAAATATGTTTAAAAAATTTTACAACAATTTGCACAAATTATACCCGTTCGTTTCCTATTTCCTTCGCAATTCTTCTTTTTACATGGATTATTCCAACAAGGAATACGTAAGAAAGAATCCTATCCAAAAGACTGTTACATCACAGAAACATTGCAGAATAATCTTCTATGATATAAAAAGCTCCCCTCAGTATCACAAATAATAATCACTGAGAGGAACCGTAATTTCAGAACAGCAGAGCTGTTTTCTTATTAAGATATCTTCTTAGATTAAGAATTTTCTTTCCCAATCTTAACTTTACAATGTTTCCGATAACAGGCAATGCCATAATTTACAATATTCTTCATCCCGTCACTCTTTAACCTTGCAGCATACTGACGTTGTTCAATCTGTTTCAGAGCTTCTGTACAAGCTGCCTCCATTCTGTCTTCCTGAGCATATTTCATCTCGATCACCACTCCGACACGATTCTCCGGAACTTCCAGTAAAATATCACAATAACCTTCACCAGATTCTATATTCGACCAGACAGCCCAGTTCTCCATATGACTTAGCAGCCCCAGCAAAACTCCATGATAAAAATTTTCTTTTCTTCCCTTAACTGCCGTATCCCGAATACTGATTGTATTCCATAAATAGTCGTTAAACAAATCTTCTATCGTTTCTGCATCTCCATCTGGAAAAGCCATGCATAATTTATCAAGCTTCTTTACATCCTCAGATGACTTTTCCTGAAACCATTCCCTGATCTGAAGTTCAAACAATTCTTTAATTTCTCTGTTAGGAATTGCCAGACGTAACTTTCTGCTGTCTATTCTTTCACGTTGTGTTAAATACCCTGTTGTAAAAAGTATACTCCAAAGATTCTCAATGGATTTATCCAATTCATTATATGTCAGTTCCTGTTTTATTTCTTTTATAACCGTTTCTCCCGAAATCAGGTTTTCGATTTCATCTCTCGTCTGTTTATTCGCTTTATCTATAAAACGACTCACAATGCTGTTGCTGCTGGTATTAGACCAGAAATCTTCTGGTATCGCATCAGGATCTGCACATAAATTTCTGCAATAACTGATCACGTCCCAAGGACAATACACTGCTTTCTTTCCAAACTGATAACCATCATACCATTCCCTGATTGTTTCATGGTAGTCAGAAAGCCCAAAATATTTCAGCATTTCTGCGACCTCATCATCTGTAAATCCAAAGAACTCATCAAACTGTACACTCGTAATCGAAAAAACATTAAAATTGTTTAATCCTGTAAAAATGCTTTCCTTCGCAATTCTCAGGCATCCCGTAAGTACTGCAAAAAACAGGCTCGAATTTGTCTTCAAAACATTTCCAAACATGTTTCTGATCAAAGATACCATCTCGTCATAATATCCATACTGGAACGCTTTATCTAATGGCACATCATACTCATCAATCAAAAGAACCGCTTTTTTTCCATAATGTTTCTCCAGTAATACAGTTAATATAAGCAGCGCCTTCTCCATTGTGGCATCAGACATTTTGAAATCGCCATGATCATCAACGACAGTCAATGCTTTATAAGAGTTTTTTTCTTCCTCTGTAAGGCGGCTGCTCTCTGCCAGAGCACTAAGTCTCCACGCCTCCATTCCCAGAGTATTCTTCAGCGATTTCCGGGCTGACTCAAAATTTAATCCCTCCACATTCTTCAATGTAAGCGAAATTACCGGAAACTTTCCCATATATTCTTCACACAGTTCTTTTTCACGGGATACCTTCAGTCCATTAAACAGCGATTTATCACATCCGATTTCCAGAAATGACTGCAGCATATTCATATTCAGAGATTTTCCAAAACGGCGAGGACGTGTAAACAGATTCACTTCTCCCCAGTTATGAAGAAGTTCTGTTATCATTTCTGTTTTATCCACATAGTAAAAATTATGCCGGATTATTTTTTCAAAACTATCTATTCCAATTGGCAGTTTCTTTCTGTTCCGCATATTTTTCATCCTCCTTCATTACCAGATTTTGCATGTCAAACGGATATTCGCAATCCGCATTCGGTTAAAAAATTCCCCGAAAAACAGCTTCCCTGATTTTAGATAATGATAACATGAAACATTTGTAACGTAAAGCAGGAGTTACTGCCACTTCGAGCCCGACTAAGCCAGAAATAATAACAGCAATTTTTATTTCAGACAGGAATTATTTATGCTAAAATATACCTAATTATAACAATTCCGACGTAATTTCCTAAGCATAACAAAACAGCAGCCATTGCGGTACTGTTTAGAGTATCTCACAATGGCTGCCTGTCTGATATCACAATTTCATTTGTTATTTCTTATACCAGAATTTCTTACATTTCACCAGTACCTTTCCATCCGGAGCATCTGTCATCATTCCAATTTTGAACCTGTAATTTTTTGTCTTTCCGGCCGGAATATTTACATTGTAGGTTTTGGTCGGTGTTGCAGTTTCATCCAGTGGTATCTCAAAATACATCGTTACCTTTGTAATCGTATAACTGGAAGTGTTCTGCATACGGGCAGTTATATACAGCTCTCCTGTGTTCGGATTGTACTCATATCCCTTGTAGCTGACTTTGAGCTGGTTTAGCTTAGGTGTCGCTGACTTATACCAGAACGATAAGCATTTTACCTTCGGCGCTTTATATGGCTGCTGAGTCATTTTTCCAATATAAACCGTCTTATTCACTGTCTTTCCGGGATTAATCGTTACACTGAAGGTCTGGGTTATGGTTCCATCCTCCATAATAGGTATCTCATATCCCATCTTCACTTTTGTAATCGTGTAACTCGAAGTATTTTTCAGACTCAGCTTCAGATATAACTTTGCTGTATCATTGTCATATTCGAATCCTCTGTAGGTTACTTTAAGCTGTTTGGCAGTTGGCTTGGCAGCAGCCGATGCTACCCTTGGGAAAAATAAAAGTGCTGCAAATGCCGCCAGAAGAAAAAATGCCAGATAGCTTCTACATTTTCCTGCAAATCGATTTTTCATACTCATAAAAATCTCCTCCTCTCTTGATGTGCCATTATAGTTTCAGGCAAATATCAGGAAATACTTTTGATACACCTGATATTTTTTTCAGATTTATTATATATTTACAATACAATATCAGGAAGAAATTTTCTATTAACTATTGGTTAGTTTTTTATAAGCGCCATTACAGTCATCTATAATTTTGATTGTAATTGACCTAAAAAGAAGCAGATCTCCGTTTCTGAACTCAGAAATGAAAATCTGCCAGCTTAACTTATGATACTAACGGCAGTACGTAAGTCACCCAGAACCATGACATAGGCATGATCAGCACCATCGCCGGTATCATGTCCGCAGTTGGGAAGTTCTTCAGCTTCACCATACGAAAACCGGTTGCAAGCATCAGAAACCCGCCACAGGCTTTAAAGTCATTGATCATGCCCGGTGTAGTCAGCGGGAAAATCGCCGTTGCTGCAAAGAACAGGATCAGGAAAATGATCACCTGCGGAATGGCGATCATACACACTACCATTCCCAGGCTGCAGGCAAAAATAGCTGCTGTAAATAAGTCCAGGATAGATTTTGAGATCAGTACTGAATGATCCCCGCTCATTCCGGATACGATAGAGCCATAGATTCCTGTTCCGCTTGCACAGAATAATACGATGATCGTCACCAGTGTATTCATAAACTCATCCTCAGAAAGCTCTGAATTTGAATTCTTGATAAATTTGCCGATCACACGCTGCATAACACCGGCACCGGCATTGATCCTTTCTCCAAGATGAATCGCAAGTCCGATTCCCGTACCGATCACAACAGAAAAAATAACCGCCGGCATATTTTCCATCAGACCGATGGTGCTGATTCCCATTCCCATAGAGCATACCCCGAATACAAGAGTAATATCCTCTTTGAATTTCGGACTTAATTTGTGCCCCACAAGAGCCCCCAGGATTCCGCCGATAACTATGGACAATGCATTGATAATTATTCCAATAGGCATAACTTTTTTCTCTCCTCCAGACAAACTCAGACAGATGTCACATTCTCAACACTGCTAAAAAATCAGTATATAACAAACTATAATTTTTCGCAATGTCAAAAATTCTTTACCTTTATTATAAAAGAATCCGACATCCGTCAACTATAACAATTCTACAAAAAAGACAGATTTCTCTTTTTTAAAAATCTGTCTTTTTTGCAAATATTTTTACATTATTCACTTTTTTCACGCTCTGCCCGAGCTAACTATCTATAAAAATATTCTGTCTATCATTTATCTCAGATCAGTTTGACAATATCATTGTACATAACAAATACCATCAGCGCCATCAACAGCATCAGCCCTGCGAAATGGATGCCGCCCTCCACCTGTCTGTTAATCGGTTTTCTGCGGATTGCCTCTATGACAAGGAATACCAGCCGTCCACCGTCCAGTGCCGGAAACGGAAGGAGGTTCATAACTCCAAGGTTTGCAGAGAGCAGAACTGCCAGATTAAGCATATTCATCCACAGGATCATGGTTCCTTCGCTTTTGCTTTCCTCATACGTAGTTCCGATTGCATCCACAATTCCGACCGGACCACTCAGATCTTTCATTCCAAGCTTTCCGCTGACCAGCTCTTTCAGGCTGAGAATCGTTGTACGTACCATATATTTTACTTCTACGGCACCATATTTGACTACATTCAGCCCTTTTGCTTTTTCAGAATACATATTGTAGGTAAATCCTGATTCTGCCGTACGGTATTCTTTTGGTGTAACCGTAATATCATATTCCTGTCCGTCCCTGGAATAGGTAATCTTTACAGACTTTTCTGTCAGCGGATTCTCCTGAATATATTTCTGGTAATCTGCTGCATTTGTAATCTTCACTCCATTAATGGATGTGATCACATCTCCCTGCTGAATCCCTGCTTCCTGCAACGGCATTCCATCCATTACAGATTCCACTGTCATGGCAGAAGTATCATCCCCGTTGAAATTGCAGCCCAGAAGGTATCTCACATTTGTATCCGACTTATAGGAAATGTCCATCTTCTTTCCATCACGCTTAACAGTCAGGTTAATGGTATCTCCCTCTTTCAGCTGGTTCAGATAGGAATATACATAGAGATCTTTTCCCAGATCAATGTGATATCCCTGATAACCGGTAATAATATCTCCCTCTTTCAGTCCTGCCGCCTCAGCCGCAGAACCTTCCTTTACGGAAAGAACTCTGGATGGTTCATATCCTACAGCACCTACAATGATCACAGACAATACAAATGCCATGATAAAGTTAAATACCGGTCCTGCGGCAACTACAGAAATCCTGCCCCACACAGACGCACTGTTAAAAGTTCCTGGTTCATTCTCTATGTCCGTATCCTCCCCCAGCATGGCACAGGAGCCACCGATAGGAAGAAGTTTCAGTGAATATCTGGTATCTCCTTTCTCAAAACTGTAAAGTCTTGGTCCCATTCCCAAAGAGAATTCTGTGACCACGATCTTATTCAGCTTTGCAAAAAGAAAATGTCCCAGCTCATGAAAGAGAATGATTGCACTGAATATGACAATTGCAATAATAATTTTCAATCTACCACCTGCTTTCAATCCAACGATAAGTTTCTTTCTCAATCTCCAGAATCTGATCCAGGTCCGGATCCTTTACTGCTGTATGTCTGCTCATAGACTGCCCGATAATCTCGTAAATATCCAGAAAGCTGATTTTTTTCTGAAGGAATTTGCGGACTGCCAGCTCATTTGCAGCATTAAAAACGGTTGGCATACTGCCGCCTGCCCTTGCCGCTTCCACCGCCATTGGAAGACCTTTAAAAGTTTTCCTGTCCGGCTCCTCAAAGGTGATCTGCTTCAACATATGAAAATCCAGTCTGTCGCCTTTTAAAAATCTTCTGTCCGGGTAGCATAATGCATACTGTATCGGAAGTCTCATATCCGGTGTTCCAAGCTGTGCCATCACTGCACCGTCCTCGAATTCCACCATAGAGTGGATAATACTCTGCGGCTGAACCACAACCTGAATATGATCCAGATCTACATCAAAAAGCCATCTGGCTTCCATAACTTCCAGACCTTTATTTACCAAAGTTGCAGAATCCACTGTAATCTTCTGTCCCATTACCCAGTTCGGATGCTTCAGCGTATCCTCCAGAGTCACCTTCTCCAGATCTGCTATTTTCTTTCCGCGGAAAGGACCGCCGGATGCAGTGATGAGCAGTTTATGTATCTGCTCTCTTTTCTCTCCATGAAGTGCCTGGAAAATAGCACTGTGCTCGCTGTCTACAGGCAGGATCTGCACACCGAACTGCTTTGCCAACGGCATGATCAGATGTCCGGCTGTTACCAGTGTTTCCTATTTGCCAGAGCAATATCCTTACCTGCAAGGATTGCTTCCATAGTTGGTCTGATTCCTATCATTCCTACGATAGCGGTCACCAGAATGTCTGATTCTTCCATTCTGGCAAGTTCGATAAGACCACCCATCTGGCTTACGATTTTTACATCCAGATCCTGCACACGTACTGCCAGATCTCTGGCTGCCTCTTCTTTCCAGACTGCAACAAGTCTGGGATGAAATTCACGTATCTGCTTCTCCAGCATTTCTACATTGCTGCCTGCTGCAAGACCAACTACTTCCAGGTCATCATTTGCACGTATCACATCCAGTGTCTGTGTTCCGATCGAACCTGTAGAACCTAAGACTGCTACTTTTTTCATATTGTACCTCATTTCAATACTTATACAACAATTTTATAAAATTACTTCTGACCTGACAGTTCTCATATCAGAAAATACTGTAAACATGTATATCAGAAGAATATATGCTCCGTTAGAGCGCGTCTGAAAAAGGCTTTCTGCAAGATGTGCGTCACAATTTGTGGGATATTTTGCCCGGATGAGGGCGCCGTAGCGGGCTACGGCAACTGAATTCGGGTGAAATATCCCGCAAAGTGGGGCGTGCAGATTGCGGGAATGATTTTTCAGACACGCTCTAGATCTCAATCATCACAAGAGAGAGGAAATAAATAACCGGTGCTGTGAAGATCACACTGTCAAATCTGTCAAGGATTCCTCCATGTCCCGGAATTAATTTTCCATAATCTTTAATCCCCTGATTTCTCTTGATCGCAGATGCAGCCAGATCGCCTACCATGGAAATCAGCGCTCCGATTGCACAGATCACAGCATATTCCAGCATCGGTCCCTGAGTGGCTGCTGCATAGATCACACCAAGAAGTGCAGCTCCTGCCACACCACCCACAGCTCCCTCCACAGATTTCTTAGGGCTGAGGACAGGTGCCATTTTATGTTTACCTATCAGCATTCCCACACAATATGCGCAGGTATCACATCCCCATGAGCACAGAAAGATCAGCCATACGTGGAACTTTCCACCGGGAAGCTCTCTGGTAAGATAAATAAACGACAACATAACTGCCACATACACAATACCAAACAGTGCAGGCATTACCTGCCCTGCCTCATAGGTTGGATAAGTGAACACGTATACAAACATGAGCAGCACAAGTCCGAAAATGATTGCCAGCACTCCATACCTCTCAAAATCAAGCAGTACTGCCAGATAATATAATACTGCGCCTAAATAGCCTGCTACTGCCAGCAGATTTATCTTCTCATCCTGCACCTTCATTGCTCTGTACAATTCTCTCATTCCAATGAGAGAAACCGCAAGAAGTGTGAAAAACAGCACATAATCACCGCTGATAATAGTGGCAAGCGCAATAATCACAAGCAGGATTCCGCTTAAGAGTCTTGTCTTAAACATTCTTTACTCCTCCTTAACTCCGCCGTATCTTCTGTCTCTCTGATTATATTTCTCAATAGCCTTAATCAGCTCTGCTTTATTAAAATCCGGCCATGCCACATCTGTGAAATAAAATTCTGTATAAGCCATCTGCCATAACAGAAAATTGGAAAGTCTCAATTCACCGCTTGTGCGGATCATCAGATCCGGATCAGGGATTCCTGCCGTATCTAGGTAATTGTCAAAAACATGCTCATCAATTTCTTCCGGCTTTACTTTTCCATCTGCAGCATCCTGAGCAAGTTTGCGGATACCTCTTATGATCTCATCTCTGCTGCCGTAGTTCAATGCGATTTGGAAATAGATTTCATCATATTTCTGAGAATATTGTTCCAGACGTGCAATACTTTCCTGAATATCCTGATCAAATGCCGAAACCTCTCCGATCACCCGGACACGCATTTTGTTCTTATCTGCCAGTTTAATACATTTTTTCAGATAACTTCGGAACAGTTTCATCAGACCGTCCACCTCATCTTTGGAACGTTTCCAGTTCTCTGTGGAAAAAGCATATACAGTCACATATTTAACTCCCAGCTCCTTCATATAGTCACAGACTGTTTCCAGATTTGCACAGCCCTTCACATGTCCGTAGCTTCTGGGCATTCCCTTTGCCTTCGCCCAGCGTCCATTACCATCCAGAATAATGGCAATATGATTTGGTACATTCATACTCTTGTTTCCTTTTCTTATCCTGTTATTCCTTTAACCTTACTGTCTCATCATAATGAACCACAGTTTCCGGTCCATTATCTCATTCAGATAAAAAGAGAGCCCGCATTCATGGAGCTCTCCTTTTCGTTTCCCTTATACGGTCATGATTTCTTTGCTCTTTGCATCCACTGCCGCATCAACTTCTTTGATATATTTATCTGTGCTCTTCTGGATTTTCTCCTCAAGTTCTTTGATCTCATCCTCAGATACATCCTGTTTTGCAAGTTTCTTAAATGCATCATTTGCATCACGACGAATGTTGCGGACTGCTACTTTGGCTGCTTCGCCTTTTTTCTTGACATCTTTAACCAGTTCCTTACGGCGTTCCTCTGTAAGTTCCGGGAATACAAGGCGAATTACTTTACCATCGTTGCTTGGATTTAATCCAAGGTCAGAGGTAAGGATTGCTTTCTCAATTCCTTTGATCAGGCTGCTTTCCCATGGCTGGATCTGGATCATACGAGCTTCCGGGACAGTGATATTTGCCACCTGCTGAAGAGGTGTCGGAGCTCCGTAATAATCTACGGCGAGTTTGTCAAGGATATGCGGGTTCGCACGTCCTGCACGAATTGTAACCAGTTCGCTCTCAAGGCTTGCCAGTGTCTTTTTCATCTTCTCTTCATATTTCTGAATTCTCTCATCCATTAGGTTCGTCTCCCTCTTTTCATAGTTTTTATATTACACTTTCTCTGTAAACTGACTTATAAGCCTTACTTATACAGTAACCTTAGTTCCGACAAATTTGCCATGTACTGCATTAATGATGCTGTCTTTTTCATCCAGTGCAAATACCAGCATCGGCATCTTCTGTTCCATACACATGATCGATGCTGTCAGATCCATAGCTGCCAGTTTCTTTGCAACTACTTCTTCAATGGAAATTTCATCATATTTTACTGCATTCGGGTTTGTCTTCGGATCACTGTCATAAATTCCGTCAACAGCTTTTGCAAGAAGGATTGCTTCTGCTTCGATCTCTACTGCGCGAAGTACAGTGGCTGTATCTGTGGAGAAGTAAGGATGTCCTGTACCGCCTGCAAAGAATACGATCTTGCCCTGTGCAAAGCTTGCTTCCACTGCATCCTTAGAGTAAAGGCTTGTAAATGCACCGCATACAAATGGTGTAAAGATTTCTGTCTTTAATCCAAGGTATCTGCAGATATCAGATACATAAATACAGTTCATAACTGTTGCAAGCATACCAATCTGATCAGCCTTATTCCTGTCGATAGTCTCACTGGTGCGTCCTCTCCAGAAATTACCTCCGCCGATCACGATGCCGATTTCCAGTCCTTCCTCAGCAATTGTCCTGATCTGCTTTGCAACTTCAATAACAGTCGCCTCGTCAAATCCGGTCTTCTTCTCACCGGCAAGGGCTTCACCGCTTAATTTTAATAATACACGTTTCATAGTAACTGTCTCCTGAAATTAATTTTATCGCAGGTAACAGAGGATCGGAATACCTCCTCTGTTACATTCGTAGTTCTATTCTACCATATTCCGGCAACAATTTCATTACCATTTTCATCAACTGTTGTAGAAACTGTGAAATTGCTGTAATAATGGAATCCTGTTTTACCTGTCTCAGGATCATCCTCATAGCTGCTGCCCTGTGGAGAACCGCATGCGCCTTCCAGTGCATCCAGAGACTGACCGATATACTGTTCTGCTGTGGAAATCATATCGCCGCCATTTCCCGGGTCATCGTTACTGCCCGGATCATCATTAGTACCCGGATTGTCTGAGTTTCCCCCATTGCCCGGATCATCTGAATTACCCCCGGTTCCATTGCCACTGTTATTATTCTGATCAGAACTGTTGTTACTATCTGTGGAATCAGAATTATCTGCAGACTTCTTATCACTGTCGTCTGTGGAATCTGATTCTGACTCACTGTCATCTGTAATGCCAAGACGTTCCTTTACCGCATCAAGCGTGGATACTTCTTTTGTTGATGTACCTGTCAGATATTTTGCATATGGGATCGCATCATCATCTGTGCCATCCATACATAACGTAATCTGCGAAATTGTTCCAAGCGGAATATCGCGGAAAAAGCATTCATTCTTGTCCTCATCAGCATATGCAATACGGATATCATAGGAAGCTGTACTCTTGTTGGATGTTGTCTGTGTATCTGATGTCTGTGTACCTGATGTCTGTGTATTTGCAGTCTGCATATAATACAGTGCCTTGTCCTTATCTGTCAGGGTAAACATTCCATTGATGAGATCATCTCCCCATCCTCCATCCTCGTCTGCATCATAATCCTCACTGTCTTCATCCACATGAGTCCGGATATAGAGTGACTGGATGTCATCCCCTGTATTATTTACAAACACAATCTTAGATGCTGTGGAAGTTTTCTCCCCCATTACATTCTTTATGTCTTCATCTGCTGTCTGCTGCATATCCACCATATCGACTGCCTTGGTTACTTCAGGAGTCGGAGTAGCTGTTACCTCTACAGGTGCTGTCTCTGTTGTCTTTTTCTTACCACATCCGGCAGCTGCCACTGTCATTACTAACAGACCTGCCAGTATTAAATAACGTTTCTTCATAATATATTCCCTCCTGCTATATGGAATATCTTTTTTCTTTTTAACAATGTCATTTTTTCAATTTCCTATTATTGCAGAGTATCGAAAACTTGTCAACTAAGCCTCTGCCGATTTCATACAATTTTAAGACTTTCAGGTTTTTAAAGTTTCTGCCTGCGGACGCATTCTTATGAAAAAATCACATTTTTCCTACTTCATATTATGATGTCAGGATTAAAAAGTATCTGACCCTGATATCATATTATTGCACACAAGGAAACACGCACTGTAATCAGCAGATACTCCAACAGAAAGGACTGCCATGTTACTCTGGCAGTCCTTTCTCATCCTTTTGTGGTCATATTTAATATATTTCTATTCTGCAAGCTTCATCAGAAGTTCCACACATTCTTCCTCTGATAAAACCGAAGTATTCAGGCAGATATCATAGTTTTCCATTTTGCCCCATTCATGTCCTGTATAAAAGTTATAATAATCTCTTCTCTGACGATCTTTATATGCAATTCTGTCAAGTGCCTCTCTCTGAGAAATATGCTTATTTTTCTTGATCCGTTTAATACGGTCTTCCATATCAGATGCATAAATATACACACGAAGCAGCTGATTATCATCTTTCAGGATCTGGTCTGCACATCTTCCCACAAAAATACATGGACCTTCCTGTGCCAGGCGCTTCACTGTCTCTTTTTGCGCATGAAACATCTTCTCCGGAATTGTCAGGCGTTTTTTATCCTGCGATTCTTCCGACATCATTACTCCGATTGCATAGAGAAGACTGGTCTTGCCTTTAAATTCATTGATGATTTCCTGGCTGATTCCATGCCTCTCTGCTTCCTTCAGCAAAAGCTTACTGTCGTAACAGGGAACTCCCATTTTTTCTGAAAGCAAAGCTGCAATGTGTCTTCCACCGCTTCCATACTGTCTGCTGATCGTGATTGTTTTCATAGGGCACCACTCCTTTCAGCTCATCTGCCTGAAAAATGAATTGTTATTTTTTTATCTATATGATAGATTATACGAATTTTCGAATATTTTTGCAATATCCATTAATTTTTTCATAACATTTCACAATTTTGAGCCAAAGGATTTGGTAATATTATCAATATAGATTCTTAACCTTAAAGTCACGTTCTGCTTCTCTTCTCTGGTCTTTCTTTGCGATATCCTGTCTCTTGTCATAAAGTTTCTTACCTCGAGCCATTCCGATCTCTACTTTTACCAGACTGTCTTTGAAATAAACTTTCAGAGGTACCAGCGTCAGACCTTTCTCTTTTAGCTTTGCTTCGATTTTGTTGATCTCATACCTGTGAAGCAGCAGCTTACGGATCCTCAGGGGATCTTTATTAAAAATATTGCCTTTTTCATAAGGGCTGATATGCATTCCGTAGATGTAAACCTCTCCGTTTTCCACACGTATAAAGGATTCCTTAATACTACACTTACCCATGCGCAGGGATTTTACCTCTGTTCCTGCAAGGGCAATGCCGGCTTCATAAGTATCTTCTATAAAATAATCATGAAATGCCTTTTTATATTGGCAATCAGCTTCATTCCTTTTTTCTTTGCCATAATATCCTCCAAGCCATTTTTATTTAACTCTCTTCTTCATCATCAAATACCAGAAGTGTATCCATACATTTTTATTTAATTCTCTTCTTCATCGTCCCGGATATCAGAAACCAGCTCAAAGTCTACAGTCTTGAGCATCTTATCTGCCTCTGCCACGCGGACACGAACCTTATCTCCCAGCTTGTACACTTTCTTTGTCATCTCACCGCGAAGTTCATAGCTCTCCTGGTCAAAAACATAGTAGTCATCACGCAGCGTGTTGACATGAACCAGTCCCTCTACAGTATTCGGAAGTTCCACATAAAGCCCCCATCCGGTAACACCTGAGATAATTCCCTCGAACTCTTCTCCCAGATGGTAGGACATGTATTCTGCTTTCTTCAGCTTGTCTGATTCACGCTCTGCCTCATCTGCGCGGCGTTCGCATACACTGGACTGCCTCGCAACTTCATCAAGGATTTCAGCATAGTGTTCGGTTCTGCCTTCACGCATCAGTCTGCCTCGTAAGTTATCCTTAATGATCCTGTGGATCTGCAGATCAGGATATCTTCTGATCGGAGATGTAAAATGGCAGTAATATTTTGCTGCCAGTCCAAAGTGACCGCTGCATTCTGTTGTATATTTCGCCTGTTTCATGGAACGCAACACCAGACGGCTGATCATTGCTTCATTCGGAAGCCCTTCGATACTTTCGATGATCTGCTGGATTTCTTTTGGCGTGATTTCTTCTTTTGCTTTCTGAATCTTCACACCCTGATTGTGAAGTAATGTCAGAAGACTCTCCACTTTCTCCGGATCCGGGTTATCATGGGTTCTGTATACAAACGGAATCTCTTCTGTGCAGTATTCCTGTGCCACAGTCTCATTTGCCATCAGCATGAAATCTTCAATGATTTTGGTTGCCACATTTGCTTCATATGGCTTAACATCGATTGCTTTTCCTGCTGCATTGAGAATAATCTTGCTCTCCGGAAAATCAAAGTCAATGGAACCTCTGTGATGGCGGCTGTTTCGTAAGATTCCGGACAGTTCTTTCATCATAAAGAACATCGGGATAAGTGCATCATACCGTTTCTTTGCTTCTTCGTCTGTGTCCTCAAGAATGTTCTTTACATCAGTATAGCACATTCTCTCATTTACGTTAATCACTGTTTCCGCGATCTGATGGGAAACTACCTTACCCTTTTCGTTAATGTCCATCAGGCAGCTCAACGCCAGTCTGTCCTCTCCCTGATTCAGAGAACAGATTCCATTGGAAAGACGTTCCGGCAGCATTGGCACAACGCGGTCTGCCAGATAAACACTGGTTCCACGTTTCAGTGCTTCCCTGTCCAGAGCACTGTTATACTGTACATAGTTGCTTACATCTGCGATATGGACTCCCAGATGATAGATATCCCCTTCTTTTGTCAGGGAAATCGCATCATCCAGGTCTTTGGCATCTTCGCCGTCAATAGTGACTGTCTGCAGATGTCTCAGATCCAGCCTTCCATCTCTGTCTGCATCCAGCACATGATCCGGAACACGCTGAGCCTGCTTCATTACTTTCTCAGGAAATTCACTTGGGATTCCGAAGCTCTTGACGATTGCCAGGATATCTGTACCCGGTGTTCGGATATTTCCCAGATTCTCCTTAATTTTTCCTTCAGGATTCTTATTTCCGGAGCCGTAATCTGTGATCACCGCGATTACTTTATCACCATTTTTAATTCCTGCTGCTTCTTTTCTCGGAATGAAGATATCTTTGGAAAATTTCGGATTATCACTGATCACAAAACCGAAATCCCGATTTAACTGGTAAGTTCCTACAATTTCAGGCATACCACGTTCCAGAACCTTCACAACTACACCTTCCTGGCGTTTTCCCTCTTTTTTGTCATCTCTGATGATGATCCTTACTTTATCCTGATGCATGGCTGTTCCTGTATCACTTTCAGGAATAAAGATATCCTCATCCTGTCCCTTGATTTCTACGAAGCCGAAACCTTTGGGATGTCCGATAGAATGTTCCCTCAGCCTGGATTCCCTCCGGCTGCTCTTTTTTATTTTTATCTTTCTTCCGTTTCTACCATACGTCTGATCCGTTATTCTTCTCTTCGGTCATCGTAATAACGGTC
>ENA-OQKV01000204-OQKV01000204.1-human-gut-metagenome-genome-assembly--contig:-NODE-204-length-24747-cov-3.318400_pt1 | contig 24747 bp, 23 predicted proteins | sample MGYA00242655_ERZ504811 | MGnify/ENA primary metagenome ERZ504811 (study PRJEB26092, sample SAMD00036406) | human gut metagenome | host: Homo sapiens | study: EMG produced TPA metagenomics assembly of...
TCAGGGGTGCGAAGTCGGTCATGGTGCCGATGCCCAGGAAGATCAGCGGCGGGTAGATGCCCAACTTAACGCCCATGTAGAGCATATCGGCCAGACCACCGTTGTTCAGGATCTCCACCCACATGGGGTGTTCCAGACCGTCACCGACGAAATATTGCATGTGGATAACGCCGCTGCCGGGCAGGTTTGCCAGGATCATGCCGAAAGCCATGGGCAGCAGGATCAGCGGCTCAAACTCTTTGACGATGGCCAGGTACAGCAAAAAGCAGCCCACGCAGATCATAACTGCGTACAGGTAGCCGCCCGGCTCGCCAAACTTCGCAAAGCCGGAGCTTTGGAAAATACCGACCAGAGTATCAATAAACTGTGTCATGCTCTTCCTCCTCTGTTAAAACGGTGCGGTGGTGTCGTTTACACCCGCATTGCCCCAGCCGTTCTTGCTGCGGCGCACAGCCTTGAGGGTGTACTTGCCGTTGCCCATTGCATGGATTGCTGCCATAATGGCGGCGATCACATCACCGGGAATGCCCTCTTCCACCTGAGGAGCGGGAGCAGCTGCGGCCTGCTGCACGGGTGCAGCGGGCTGTGCAGCGGGAGCCTTGGCGGCTTCCTTGGCAGCCTTCTTCTTTGCGTTCATCGAATCGAAGATCTTGCCTTCCAGCGTGATAATCGCCATCAGCAGGATAAGGATCAAGAACACCAATACGATGCCGGTAATGGTAACGACCACGTCAAAACCTAAATCCATGGTTTTCCTCCTGTTTCTTGTATACTGCGTCCGATACAAGATCGTCAGCAGAAAATCAATTTGGGTACATTATACCTTATTTTCCAATTTATTTCAACAAAAATAGATATTTTTTCTTTTTGGCGCTTTTGTTCAGATTCATGGATAAATGGTGCAGCTTTGATTATCTGCGGCCAATGCGGGGCGTTGCATCCAAAAAGCCGGTTTCCAGCTTGTCGTTCAGGCCAAGGCTCATGGCAGTGCCCAGTGCCACACAGTTGACGGGATCGGGCGAAACCGTCACCTCCACCTTCAGCTCTTCGCTCAGGTATTCGGTAAGGCCGTGCAGCTGTGCACCGCCGCCGGTCAGCATGACACCATTGCGGAAGATGTCGCCTGCCAGTTCCGGGGGGGTCTTTTCCAGCACCTGATGGGCTGCGGTGCCGATCTGCTCGCTGAGCATCATGACCGGGTCGTACAGGTCGTCAGTGGAAACATTCACACGCACCGGCAGGCCGGTGAGCAGGCTGCGGCCCTTGATCTCCATGGTCTCGTGGAAATCAGTCTTCTGGGGGCAGCAGGCCACGTTCTTTTTCAGCTCTTCGGCGGTGCGCTGGCCAATGGCAACGCTGTACTTGTTGCGCACGAACTTGAGGATCTCTTCGTCGTAGTGGTTGCCGGCCACGCGCACGCTGGTGGCCTTGACCTTGCCGCCCAGAGAAAGCACTGCAATATCGGTGGTGCCGCCGCCGATATCAATGATCATGCGGCCCTCCGGCTGGGTGATGTCGATGCCGGAGCCAAGGGCAGCGGCAATGGGTTCGTCGATCAGGTACACCTGACGGGCACCAGCGGCCACCACAGCCTCCACCACGGCATCGCTTTCAATGCCGGTAATGGCGGCGGGCACACAGACGGCCACGCGGGGCTTGACCATGTGGGAGCTGTACACCTGCTTGACAAAACGGCAGATCAGCTCACGGGTCATGGTATGGTCACTGATCACACCGTCCTTCAGCGGGAAGATGGCAGAAATATAGTTCGGGGTGCGGCCCACCATAGCAAGGGCCTTATCGCCTGCTTCCAGCACGGTCTTCTTGCGGGTATCCATTGCCACAACGCTGGGCTGGTTGAGCACAACGCCCTTGCCCTCCTGCGCAATGATAATGGTAGTGGTACCAAGATCGATACCGATATCGTTCTGTGCCATAAGTTCTCTTTTTCCTTTCTTTGGTTCCTCTATCGAAACAACGGCCTGTTGATGCAGGCCGGAAATCATACCAGCCTACAGTATAGCATAGTTGCCGTAAAAAGTATACCGGTTTTGGCGCAATGCAGCATTGTCACCGTTCACTCCGTCCCGCCTGCGCTCGCCAGACCACCAGCGTGAGAAGCCCTCGCACTTCCCGTCGGGCTTTGCTGTCGATTCCAATTGCAGCCTGCACTTTAGACATGGCTTCGCGCATCTTGCCGGAGCGAACGGTGCCGATGCCATCAGGACGGCAGATAGTTTCTCCAGCGAATGACCGGGAAGTGGGGCCCCGATACGAAGTATTGGGGCGGAACCGTGGGTTCCGGGCTGTTCGCGGAGAAAGCTATCTGCTGGCCTGCCCTATTCTGCTTCCGTCTGTTCCGGCGGCAGCTCTGCCTGCAAAAGATAGGCAAGGCCGCTGTAGCGCAGGTTCTGGCGGATGTTGCCCATCATGCGGTTCACAACGTCCCTGCGGCCCGCCACGATGCACAACTTCCGTGCACGGGTAACGCCGGTGTAGAACAGGTTGCGGTAGCACAGCCGCGGCGGAACCTGCGCCACCGGAAGGATCACCGCCGGGAACTCGCTGCCCTGACTTTTGTGTACCGTGATGGCATAGGCGATTTCCAGCTCGTTGAGGTTTTCTGCCGGGTAGACCAGCCGCTTGTCATCCATGCGCACCACCATGGAGCGATCCCGCGTGTTGATGCTCTCCACAATGCCGATGTCGCCATTGTAGGCACCCACGCCCTGCTCCCCGCCAATGCGGTTCCAGATGATCTCGTAATTATTGCGCACCTGCATCACCTTATCGCCCACGCGGAACACCCGGGCGGCGCTTTGCAGCTGGGGCTTGCCCGTCTGTTCCGGGTTCAGCAGGTTCTGCAGTTCCACATTCAGTGCCTGTGTGCCGGTAGGACCAAGCTTGGTGGGGCACAGCACCTGAATGTCCCGGATCGGATCGAAGCCGTAGCTGCGCGGCAGGCGGGTGGTGACCAGATCACACACCAACCGCTGGGCCGCATCGCCATCCGATTCCAAAAAGAAGAAGTCGTCGGTCTTACCGCCCTTCTGCAGCGGTTCACCTGAGATGATGTGGTGGGCGTTCTCCACGATCAGGCTGCGCTTTGCCTGCCGGAAGATCTCGTTCAGGCACACGGTGGGCACCAGCCCGGAGCGGATGATCTCGCCCAGAATATTGCCGGGGCCGACGCTGGGCAGCTGGTCGGCATCACCTACCATGATAATGCGGCAGCTGTAGCGCAGCGCTGCGATCAGGGCCTGAAACAGCTTCACATCCACCATGCTCATTTCGTCCAGAATGACCACATCGCACTTGAGCAGGTTCTTGTCGTTGTGGATAAAGCTGACCACGCCGCCGGTGTAGTCCACCTCCAAAAGACGGTGGATGGTGCTGGCCTTGCGGCCGGTCAGCTCACTCAGCCGTTTAGCCGCGCGGCCGGTGGGCGCACACAGGGCCACCCGTTCCGCCTGATCTTCCAGCAGCTGCAGAATGGCGTTGACAGTGGTGGTCTTACCGGTGCCGGGGCCGCCGGTGAGCACAAGGCAGTTCTCGGTCATAGCTTTGCGGATGGCTTCCTTCTGCAGGGGCGCATAGGCAAAGCCCTGCGTCAGTTCCAGAATTTGAATGTTTTTATCCAGCCCGTGGGCGGTATTCTTGCCCCGTTTTGTCAGCATGGCAAGCCGGGCGGCAATGTCCTCCTCGGCTTCCAGCAGGTCGGGCAGATAAATATACGGTGTGCCGTCAAACAGCTTCACCCGCAGTTCTTCGGTGCGGATGCACTCGTCCAGCGCAGCAGCCAGCTTTTCCGGCGGCTGATGGATAAAATTGGATGCCGTTTCCAGCAGCTGGGTGCGCGGCAGGCAGGTGTGGCCGTTGCCCGCATTGTGGCGCAGGGTGCGCAGCAGGGCCGCTTCCAGCCGCTGGGCGCAGTCGCCTTCCATGTGGTAATACTGGGCAATGCTGTCCGCGTGGCGGAAATCCAGCTGCAGCGGTTCGCCGCAGAGCAGATAGGGATTTGCCGCAATGGCCTGCATGGCCCCGGGGCCGAAGGTGCGGAACACCTCCATCGCGCGGCGCGGGCTGATCTCGAACTGCGCCAGATAGGCGATCAGCTCCCGCATCCCAAACATCCGCTTAAACTCCTGCTGGATGCGGTCGGCCTTGTCCGCCGAGATGCCGGGCACCTGCGTGAGCCGGGCCGGGTCGTTGGCGATCACCTCAAGCGCCTCGGCACCGAACAGGTCGATGATCTTATCCGCCGTCTTGGCCCCGATGTACGGCAGTGACCGGCTGGCAAGGAAGGCGTACACCGCTTCCAGATCCTTGGGCATGTCGGTCTCGCACTCCTGTGCGTGGAACTGTCGGCCATAGGTGGCGTGGTTCTCGTAGCGGCCGCGGCAGACCACGCTTTCGCCCGCGTGCAGTTCACCCACAATGCCGCACACCACTGTGACCACACCGCCGCCGGACACCTCGAACACCATATAGCCGTTGTCGGTGTTCTCGTAGATGATGTCCTCCACGGTGCCCTCGATCTGTTCCAGCTGCTGCTCTGCCATGCGCTCACCTCCTGCCAAATTACACAATTATAAGTAGTATAACGCTTTTGGCGGGATTTGTAAATCATCCGGGCAGACTGCAGTGCAGCCCTACCGGGGAGAAATATGTGACAAAGTGGCAAAATTATAACGCATCTATGTTTATAATCGTCTGTTTGTCAATTTGACAAAGTGACCCCTGCTGACAAAGTGACTCTGTTTGCCACGCCGTCGTCAGTTTATCAGCTTGACAAAGTGACTTTTTGCACGTTTATTCGTCAAAAATCAGTCACTTTCTCAGATAACGCTCCTACAGTAGCACCTGATAAAGTTCCCTGAAACCAAGGGCTGTGGGCTGGGAGTTTCTCCAGCGAATGTCCGGGAAGTGGGGCCCCGTGCGTAAGCACAGGGGCGGAACCGTGGGTTCTGCAACTGCAACGACCGCCGCCAATGGCGGAAACAGGGAGTTGCCGTTGGGGCCGCGGCCAGCGAGACGCAAGCGAATGCGACGCGGCTGCTGGGTGCCGCAACCCGTCGCTGTTCGCGGAGAAAGCTCCCAGCACGCGGCCTACTCTACAGCCCGAACAGCAAAAAAGCTCCCCTTTGCAGGAGAGCTTGCGAACATTCTTTAAGCGTTTGCGGTGCGGGCATCGTGTTCCTTCTCGACGTCCTTTTCCTTCTGCAGACGTTTGCGCACCACAAAGTAGGCCGGAATGAGGAAGAAGCAGGCAAAGAACCATGCCACCGGGCTTGCGATGCAGGCCGCAAAGTAGCCCCACAGCGGCACGAACCAGAAGCCCACCATGGCGCGGGCGATCATCTCGGCCACACCGGCAAACATGGCAAGGCCGGAGAAGCCCAGACCCTGAATGGTGTAGCGGTAGATAATGAGCACCGCCAGCGGGATGTAGAATACGCTGTTCCAGAAGATGAAGCTCTGGGCATTGGCCATGATGGCGGTCTCGCTGGCATCCAGGAACAGGCCGATAAGCAGCTTATCCGTCACGCGCAGGATGAGGAAGGACGCAATGCTGTATACGCAGCCGATGCCGAGGGCGGTGTACACACCCCGGTCCACACGGTCCAGGTCCTTTGCGCCCATATTCTGGCTGGCATAGGTGGTCATCGCTGTGCCGATACTCTCCAGCGGCACGCACAGGAACTGCGCCGCCTTGCCGCCGGCGGTCTGCGCGGCCACGATGTCGCTGCCCAGACCGTTCACCGCACCCTGCAGCACCACGCTGCCAATGGCCGTAATGCTGCACTGCAGGCCCATGGGAATGCCCATGCTGCACAGCTTTGCGCAGTGGGTCAGGCTGAAACAGCCCTCTTCCCTGCTCCAGCGCAGCTCCGGGTAGTGGCGCAGGATGTACAAAAGACTGCCCAGACCCGCCACAGCCTGACTGAACACGGTGGCAAAGGCTGCACCGAATGCGCCCATGTTGAGCACAATGATGCAGGCAAGGTCCAGCCCGATGTTCAAAAAGCTTGCCACCAGCAGGAAATACAGCGGGCGCTTGCTGTCGCCCAGTGCACGCATCAGCGCGCTGGTAACATTATAAAGCAGAGTGAAGGGGATGCCTGCAAAAATGGTGCGGATATAGATATCCGCAAGGTCGATGATGTTTTCCGGGGTGTTCGTCCACACCAGCACCGAGCGGGTCAGCGCCACAGTGACAATGGTCAGCACCACCGCAAAGAAGATGGAAAGCCACACGGTGTTGGCAGTGTAGCGGCGCATCTCCTTGTAGTCCTTTGCGCCGAAAGTCCACGAGATGGGGATGGAGAAGCCGCAGGCGATAGCCGTTCACAAAGCCCAGCACCAGATAGTTCAAACCGCCCACGCTGCCTACCGCGGCCAGCGCTTCCACGCCCACAAAGCGGCCCACGATGATGGTATCGGCCAGATTGTAGAACTGCTGGAACAGGCTGCCCAGCATCAGCGGCACCGCAAACGCAAGGATCAGCTTGAGCGGACTGCCTTGGGTCATATCCTTTGTCATAGTATAAAATCCTCCTGCCACACTGGGAACCGGCTTGATGTCGTGATTTTTGCCGTGAAAAACGCCCTGCCGGAAAGGGGCAGGACGTCGTGTACATTCATGAATGATATTATAGTGGAGTGACGCAGGATTTACAAGATTTGCATTGCATCAACATTTACGAATTTTTGCCGCAAGAATTGGTGATTTTGCTTATTCCGAGTAATGCGCAAGGAACTGTTTGGTGCGCTCCTCCTGTGGGTGCTCAATGAGCTGCTTGGCAGGGCCTTCCTCCACCACCACGCCGCCATCCATGAACATGATGCGGTCGGCCACGTCACGGGCAAAGTGCATCTCGTGGGTGACGATGATCATGGTGGTCTTGCGGTCGGCAAGGTCGCGCAGGACGCGCAGCACCTCGCCGGTCAGCTCCGGGTCGAGGGCCGAGGTCGGCTCGTCGAAGCAGAGAATGTCCGGGTGCAGAGCCAGTGCGCGGGCAATGGCCACGCGCTGCTGCTGACCGCCGGAAAGCTGGTGGGGGTAGTGGCCCGCCCGCTCCGACAGGCCCATCTGGGCCAGAAGTTCCTGTGCCTGCTGTTCCAGCTCGGCATGGATGGCCTTTTTGTTAGCCTTGTAGTCCGGGCGCTCCTTCGCCAGCAGTTCACCCGCCAGCATTACGTTCTGCAGGGCGGTGTACTGCGGGAAGAGGTTGAAGTTCTGGAATACCAGACCAAAGTGCAGCCGCTTTTTGCGGATCTCGCTCTCGCGCTGGGTGGCGGGGTCGGCAGTGTCCCACATGGTCTCGCCGTTCACCTTGATGATGCCGGTGTCCGGCCGTTCCAGAAAGTTCAGGCAGCGCAGCAGGGTGGTCTTACCGGAGCCGGACGAGCCGATGATCGCCAGCGCTTCGCCCTGTTCCAGCGTGAGTGAAATATCCTTGAGTACTTTGGTATCGCCAAAGTTTTTGCCGATGCCGGAGGCTTCAAGCAGTGCCATGATCTAATTTCCTCCCTTTCATCAGCGGAAATAATCCAGTTTCTTTTCGGCCCAGCCAAACAGCAGGGTGAGTGCACCCACGAACACCAGGAAGAAGATGGCAGTGGAGAACAGCGGCCAGATCAAGCCCTTTGCACTGTACTCCTTGGCCATCATGATGATCTCCTTGTTGGCGATGGTATTGGCCAGCGAGGTATCCTTGACGAGGGTGATCACCTCATTGCCCATGGGGGCCAGAATGCGCTTGACCACCTGCAGCAGCGTCACCTTGAAGAAGATCTGGGTCTTGGTCATGCCCAGCACCTGACCGGCCTCGGTCTGGCCCTTGGGAACGGCTTCGATGCCGCCGCGGTAGATCTCGGAGAAGTAGCAGGCGTAATTGATGGCAAAAGCCACCACCGCCGCCACCATGCGTCCGCCGGAGCCGGAGGGCCACGGGTTATTCATGCCCAGCAGGCCGGGGCCAAGGTAGATCACGATGATCTGCAGCATCAGCGGCGTGCCGCGGATGACCCACACAAAGGTCTTTACCGCGCCGGAAAGCGGCTTGCACCGGCTCATGGAGCCGAAAGCCACCACCAGACCCAGCGGCAGCGCAAACAGCAGGGTCAGAGCGAACAGCTCACAGTTGAGCAGAAACGCGCCGGAAAGGCGACTCAGAATCACAGACACAAGAACACACCCATCAATCCGTTTTTGAACTTCTCCCGTCACCTTCGGTGACAGCTCTCTCAACGGGGGAGCCTCACGCATATCAGCAACAAAAAGCCTCCCTCACCGAGGGAGGTGGCATCGCGCAGCGATGACGGAAGGAGTAATTACATTCTTATAGAACTCAGTCGGCCAGAGCCAGATCGTACTTGTCGGCCAGAGCCTGCATGGTGCCGTCAGCCTTCAGCTCGTCAAAGGCGGCATCCACAGCTGCGGCGGTATCGCTGCCCTTGCGGAAGGCCACGCCGTACTCTTCAGCGTTCAGCTCGTCCACGATCTTCAGGCTTGCATAGTCGGTGCCCTCACCGATCATGGCGTTGGCCAGAGTCAGATCCAGCACAGCGGCATCAGCAGTGCCTGCGGCAACTTCCATCAGGCAGTCGGTCTGCACGCTCTTGGAGACGTAATCGGCCTGTGCAAGGTTCTCGTCGCCCTCAATGGCGGCTTCACCGGCAGAACCAGCCTCGGCAACCACGGTCTTGCCCACCAGATCCGCAGTGGAGCTGTAGTCGGTGCCGTCCTTCACGACCACGACCTGTGCGTTCTTGGCGTAGGCCTTGGTGGTGGCGGTGTTGGCCATGATGTCATCGGTCAGGGTCATACCGTTCCAGATGCAGTCGATGCTCTTGGCATCCAGCTCCACCACCTTGGTATCCCAGTTGATCTCCACGAACTCCGGCTCGACCCCCAGCTTTTCGCACACGGCAGTTGCCAGCTCGGTATCAAAACCGGTAAAGTTGCCGTCGGCATCGGTGTAGTTCATCGGCTCATAGACGGTGTAGCCAATGACCATCTTGCCCTTTTCCTTGATGTAGTCCAGATCGCTGGCTGCGGTCTCGGAAGCGGCTGCGCTCCCGGATGCAGAGGCAGAAGATGCCACGGTGGAAGTGGATGCGGCACCGCCGCAGGCGGCAAGGCTCAGTGCCATGGCACCAGCCAGAAAAGCAGAGACAAGACGTTTCATAAAAGGTTCCTCCCCTTTTTGCTTCCCAAATGTGTTCCCTCTCGGTTTAGCATTTTATCATGCTAAAGTGTTAAACTGTGACTATAGAATAGCGCGTTTGCAGCCATTTGGCAAGAGGAAATGCAAAAGTTAGTGCAGTTCGTCTTTTTCAAGGCTCTTTTGCGCCAATTCTTTGGTCTGATTGCACAAAGAAAAGAGGAAAAGCTTTGCGCCTTTCCTCTTTTCTCCGCTTTACTCTTCCGCAAACGCCGCCAGCGCAGCCTTCTGCAGCTCCGTCACCGAGATGGTGCACAGTGCCGCAAGGTCGGCATCCGAACCATCGTCCGGGATGCCTGCGATCTCAGTACGGGTCTTGCCCTTCAGGTAATCGCACCAGCCCTCGCTGTGCTCGTACCATTCCTTGTCCAGACTGGATGCCCCGCGCATCCCGTAGCTGTCGCCCAGTTCCACCTTGGTTTTGACCATCTCCGGTGCCGACACCGTACCATCCGCACCCACGGTAAGAGCAGGCTCTGCCACATCCGCCACTGCACCGGTCACACGGCTGTCAGCATCCAGCGTCAGGGCTGCCACTGTGATGTCCACCTGCGCGGTCACATCGTGGTCATCGTCGGCGGTCAGTTCCTTGGTGTCATTGCGCACTGACACGCCCAGCACAGCGCGGTCGCCGCGGGCCGAGCCGACTGCCTTTGCATTCTCGCAGGCGCGCACCACAGCATCCCGATAGCCGTCCACCGCAATGGTGCAGGTGGAGAGCAGGTCAGCATCCTTCGGCTTGCCGTCATCGTCGGTGGCAAGCTTCTTCACCTCATCCGGGGTTTTGCCGGTAAGATAATTGCCAAAGGCATCCGCCTGCTCTGCCCAGCCCTTTTTCAGCGAGGACACCGCCGCCAGCGGGTAATCGTCGCCCTTCTGGCGCTTGGTGCGATCGTCGGTGGGCATCGTCACCTTGCCGGTGCTGTCCCCCGTGACCGAGATCTCCACCTCGTCCAGCATCACATCTGCCACCCTGCCCTCGGCATCCAGCAGAACGGCAGCTGCGATGGTATCGATCTTGCCCGCGCGTTCCTGATCAGACGCTTCGGTCAGGATGCCAAGGCCGGTGCGGTATGCAGCGTTCTGGCCCGCCTGCCCCGTCTGCGATGAACTGCCGCCCATGTTCGTGCTCATGCTGCCGGAGGAACCGGAATCGCTTCGGCTGCAGGCGGTCAGGGCCAGAGCTGCCGCCAGCGTGCAGTCCAGGATCATGCGAGGTATCTTTTTCATTATAATAAAACGCTCCCTTTCCTGCCCCCATCGTAAAGGGGCTTTTGGGCTAGTTTACCCGGAAAAGGAACGTTTTATAAAACGGAACTCCTTCCGTCTGCTCACTTCGTTCGCATCCACCTGTTCCCCTTTTTGTCACTTACGTGACATCTGTTCCTCTCTTTGTCACCTGTGGTGACATTTCTCCCCGGCGCGGGGAGAATCTGTCCCGGCCGGGGGAAGTCTGTCTCCCGGAGGGAGGCTTTGGCAGTGCAGAAAGCTTTTCTTCTTCGCCAGAGGCTCCCTCTCCGAGGGAGCTGTCACCGGAGGTGACTGAGGGAGTTTCTTTACATCAAGGGGCTCAGCAGCCGCAGCACACTGTCCAGCACCGTGCCGGGCAGGCTGGTGCGGCATTCCATCACCTGTATCTCGCGGCACTGCGGCAGCGTGGCCCGTACATCGTCCCGCAGAACTGCCACCTGACTGTCTTTTGCAGCAGTACACCGCACTCAAAGTGTAGGAACAGGCTGCGGTAGTCCATGTTGATGCTGCCCACTACGGCAGTTACATCGTCGCTTACCCAGCACTTGGCATGCAGAAAGCCGGGCGTATATTCGTAAATGCGTACACCTGCCCTCAAAAGCGGCAGATAGTACGACCGGCTCAGCCGGAACACCAGCTTTTTGTCCGGGATGCCCGGCAGCACCAGCCGGATGTCCACCCCGCGCTTGGCCGCGTTTTTCAGTGCGTCCAGCATTTCCTCGCCCACGGCAAGGTAGGGCGTGTAGATATAAACATACCGCTGTGCCTGCGCAAGGATGGTTCAGGTACACCGTCTCGGCCATCGGTTCCTCGTCCAGCGGGCTGTCCGCGTAGGGCTGCACGATGCCGTCCGATACCGGCGTCACCAGCGGCATGGGACGAAATGCATCATAATCCGTCTCGCTGGGGCGGAAGGCGTTCCAGAAGTTGAGGAACATCACCGTAAAGTTCCACGCGGCATCGCCTTCCACACGCAGGGCTGCATCCTTCCAGTAGCCAAAGCGCTGCTCCGCATTGATATACTCATCTGCCAGATTCACGCCGCCGGTGTAGGCCACCGTACCGTCAATGACTACGATCTTGCGGTGGTCGCGGTGGTTCATCACCAGCGAGAGCAGCGGCACCACCGGGTTGAACGGGATGCAGCGGATGTGCGCCCGCTCCATGCGCACGATGAAATCGGCGGGCAGACCCAGCAGACTGCCAAAATCATCGTAGATCAGGCGCACATCCACGCCCTGCGCAGCCTTGCGGCGCAGGATCTTTTCAATGCCGTTCCACATGCAGCCGTGGCTCACGATGAAATATTCCAGAAAGATGCTCTTTTCAGCCTTTTCCAAATCGGCCAGCAGCTGCGGATACATGGCTTCGCCGCAGGCAAAATACTGCGTGCGAGTGTTCTGCCACGCCGGATAGGGGCCGTACTTTGCCACATATCGGCTCTGCCCCTGCTCGCGGGCATCCAGACCTTCCAGCACACCCGGCTCCTGTACAAGGTCTTTTTTGTGGGCATCCTCCACCGCCTGCATTTTCAGGCGCAGACGCTTGGCCGGGCGTTTGTTGCCAAAGGCCAGATACAGCGCACCGCCCAGCAGCGGCAGAATGCCGATCAGCGCGATCCAGCCCACCTTGTAGGCGCTGTTCTCATCCTTGCGCACAAGGTACAGGACGATGAGCAGGCTCAGTGCGTTGAGCAGGCCGTTCACCCACACGCGGCCCGTGCCGGTGGTGATGGCAAACGCCACCCAGCACAGCCACAGCAGCTGCAATGCCACCAACACCACCGTGATGGTGACGCGGTTCAGAATGCGGCTGAAAAAGCGCACGACCGGTGAACGAAAAAGCATGGGCCTGCCCTCCTTTCCCATTTATAATTATGTGTAAGTATAGCGCGGTTTTACAACTTTTTCAAGTTTTGCGTTGTTCAAAAAAAGCAAGCCAGACCCGCAGGCCCGGCTTGCTTGCAATATCAAAAACTCTTTTACTCTGTTTTTCCGTCCTCATAGCCCACCATCAGGCCGCCCTGCTCAGCGTAGTAGCTGCACAGGCCGCCGCACTCGGCCACATCCACCTGCGCCCCTGCAAACACCGCGTGGATCATCAGCTTCAGGCGCTTGGCCGCTTCCGGGTTATCACAGTGGGCAATGTGCACTTTGCCATCGGTAAAGCCGTGATCCTTCAATTCCAGCACGATGCGCTCCAGTGCACCGTGCTCGCCGCGGGTCTTACACAGCACCTCCAGCTCGCCGCTCTCACTGGCCTGACCGATGACCCGGATGCCCAGCATCCGTGCCACAGCGGCAACAGCAGGCTTCACACGGCCATTGCGGGCCAGATTGGCCAGCGATTCCAACGAAAACAGCAGATGTGTGTGCTTGTGGTAAGCCAGGATCGCCTCGCAGATCTCGTCAAACTCCATCCCGATCCGGACGAGATCCCGCAGACGCTCTGCCAGCAGACGCAGCTCCGGCCCGGCGGACAGGCTGTCCAGAACAAAAACACGGGCCTCCGGGTGCGTTTCCTTGTATTCTTCCGCTGCCAGCAGTGCAGCATTGTAGCTGCCGGACAGTGTGCCCGTGATGGTGGCAACAAAGATCTGCTCCGCACCCTCATAAGCAGCCAGCCAGTCTGCCACATTGGGGCAGGAGGTGCTGGTCTTGCCCTTGTAAGTACGCAGAGACCGGGCCATGCCCACAGCATCCAGAGTACCGTCATCCAGATATTCCTGTTCATCCGTGACGATCTTCAACGGCACACAGGCAAAATCCACGCCCGGCAGGGCATACAGGTTGGACGAAGAATCCACAACGATCTTGGTTTTCATAAAATGCACGCTCCAAATCTATTTTGTGATAGCAGGTCATTTTTTTATTTTCCGTGCCTTACACGCACTTCCGCCTGCATGGTTTTTCGGTTCACTGCAGACATCATAGCAGTTTTTCAAAAACCTGTCAAGGGATTTTATGCATTCTTTCAAAAGTTTTAAAAATCCGTTGACCAGAGAACCGATTTGCGCTATAATACCGCCAGAAAACCATTTTCTGTATCCCGCGCAGCCCAGCTGCGCCAACCTTAGAAAACTGCTTACGATATGAAAACTGAAACCAAATGCCGCGTTGCGGCCTGCGCCGCCGGGTTTGCCCTGCCCCGGTACGCCGATCTCCCGCAGATGGGGCTTTATCTTGACCAGACCGTGCAGTACGTCAACAGCTATTTCCGCACCTTCTGCGGCGTGGAGCTCACCTCTTCCATGGTCAGCAACTACGTTAAAAAGGGCATTTTGTCCCACCCGGTGCGCAAGAAGTACGCCCGCGATCAGATCGCATCCCTGATGTACATTGCAGTCTCCAAAACGGTGCTCTCAATGGAAAACATCGATGCCCTGTTTAAAATGCAGCGGGCGCACTGTTCCGCCGGGGCAGCTTACGACTACTTCTGCGACGAGATGGAAAACTGCCTGCCGTTTGTATTCGGCTGCACCAGGGAGATCCGCGACCTTGCCGTGGATGCCGCAGATGAAAAGCTGCTTCTGCGCAGCACGATCCTTGCAGCGGCAAACAAAATGTACTTGGACTGCTGCTTCAACGCCCTGCGGCAGGAGGAAAATCTCTGGGATACCATTCTGCCTGATCTGGCGTAAGAACACAAAAAAGGCCGTGCCTCCATAAAAGGAAGCACGGCCTTTGCATTTTATACGTTCAAGATCAGGTATCCTGCAGTTCCCCGCGGCTTGCAGCCTTGAGGTATGCGAAGATGAAACCGTCCAGATCGCCGTCCATCACGGCATCCACATTGCCGGTCTCGTAGTTGGTGCGGTGGTCCTTGACCATGGTGTAGGGCATGAACACATAGCTGCGGATCTGATGACCCCATGCGATCTCGTTCTGGACGCCCTTGATGTCGTCGATCTTATCCATGTGCTGCTGCTTGGCGATCTGGTACAGCTTTGCCTTCAGCATTTCCATGGCGTAGTCACGGTTCTGGAACTGGCTGCGCTGGGTCTGGCAGCTGACCACGACGCCGGTGGGCTTGTGGATCAGACGCACAGCGGAAGAGGTCTTGTTGATGTGCTGGCCGCCTGCACCGGAGGAACGGTACACCTGCATCTCAATGTCCTCGGGGCGGATATCCACCTGAATGGTGTTATCCAGCTCGGGCATCACTTCCAGCGAAGCAAAGCTGGTCTGACGGCGGGCGTTGGCGTCAAAGGGCGACACGCGCACCAGACGGTGCACACCGTTCTCGCTCTTGAGCAGGCCGTAGGCGTTGGCACCCTTCACCATCATGGAAGCGCTCTTCATTCCGGCTTCATCACCGTCCTGATAATCCAGAACCTCCACGGTCATGCCGTGGTTGGAAGCCCACTTGTTGTACATGCGGTACAGCATTTCGGCCCAGTCCTGTGCCTCGGTGCCGCCGGTACCGGCATGGAAGGTCAGGATGGCGTTGCTGTGGTCGTACTCACCGTTCAGCATGGTCATCAGCTGCAGCTCATCCACTGCCTTGCCCACAGCGTTCACAGACTCCTCTGCTTCGGGGATCATGGCGGGGTCGTATTCTTCATCCAGCATTTCCAGCATGGTCTCGGCATCATCGTACAGGCCCTGCAGCTTTTCAAAGCGGCTCAGCTTGCCCTTCAGGTCGCCCACTTCGTCAAAGACCTTCTTGCTCAGGTCTGCATCATCATAAAAGCCGGGGCGGCTCATGGTGTGCTCCAGCTCCTGCACGCGCTTGCGGGAGGCATCAATGGCAAGGGCTTCTTCCAAGTCCTTGACCGCCTTGCCGTAATCGGCAAGCTGCACCTTCAGTTCGTCAATCGTGATCATTCTCTAAATCCCTCTCGAAATGATAAATAAGATAAAGTCCTTTGTACTTGCCAAAAGACACAGTTTATACACAGATACTTCATTAGTATACCGAGAATCTGTGCTAAAGTAAAGGGGTAAATGGATTATCCTGCTGGAATTTTGAAGATTTTCACCTTTTCTTTTCTCTTTCAGGGGAGTATAATACCAGTATGAACCATACAACAGGAGGAAATCATGCCGAAATATTATGGCTGTCCCTGCGAAGGCTGCGGCAGACCGCTGGCGCTGACCGATGATATCGTGGTCTGCCCGGACTGCGGCGCACCCTATCACCGCGAGTGCTACGAAAAGCTTGGCCGCTGCATCCACACCCCCGCCCATGGCGCGGGCTATGAATGGACGTTCCCGTACAAAGACGATGCTCTGCGCACCTGCCCCAGCTGCGGTGAGCGCACCCTGCGCACCGAAGAGCGCTGCCGCTGCTGCGGTGCCGTTCTTCCGCCGGAGAGCCAGTGCCCGGAGCCGCCCACCCAAAGCCAGCCCGGCACCGACGCAGACGGACGCTTTGATTACAACGACCTTTACCGCCAGTATCAGCAGACGGTGGAGGAGCCCACCCGCCGCAACGTGCAGGCGGCCTTTGGCAAGGAAGAGCTGATCGACGGCATCCCTTACAGCGACTGGAACGATTATATTGGCAAGGCCGCGCCCGTCTACCTGAACGATTACAGCCGGATGCAGCTGCAGCACACCAAAATTTCCATGTGCTTCTCGGCGCTGGTGTTCGGCCCGTTCTATTTCTTCTACCGCAAAGCGTGGAAGCCGGCCTTTGGTTTTCTGGCCGCAGAGCTGGTGGTGGCCCTGCCCACCCTGCTGAGCATGATGCAGGCCACCGGCAGTCCGCTCACTGCGGGCATCAGCAGCACTGCCATCGTCGTGCTTTCCCGCATTATGACAGTGTTCAGCTTTGCACTGGTGATGCTGCGCACCCTGTACGCCAAGTGGCTGTACCGCAAAAGCGCAGCCGAGCGCATCCGCCGCATCCGTGCCGAGTTCCCGGACGCTGCCCAGCGCCGTGCGGTCCTGTCTGCGCAGGGCGGCGTGAGCATCGCCGGTGTGGTCGGTGCCTTTGTACTGCTGATGGTGCTGGGTGCCTGCGCTACCGTGCTGATGGGTCCGAATCTGGACGCTTTGGCCGGGATGCTCTGATCTGCAATGCCGCCTGCAAAGGCTGGCATTGCGGATTTCAAAATAGTAATAGGAGAATATGGATCATGATGAAGAAAGTCACCAAAGCTGTCATTCCTGCCGCCGGTCTTGGCACCCGCGTGCTGCCCGCTACCAAGGCCATGCCCAAGGGTATGCTGCCCATTGTGGACAAGCCTGCCATCCAGTATCTGGTGGAAGAAGCTGTGCGTTCCGGCATCACCGATATCCTCATCATTCTGGGCCGCAACCAGAGCATCATTGAGGACCACTTTGACCGCAGCCCTGAGCTGGAAGAAAAGCTGGCAAAGCCCGGCAAAGGAAAAGGCTCTGGAAGAGTGCCTTGGCATCGCCAACATGGCAAACATCCTCTTTGTGCGCCAGAAGCAAACGCTGGGTCTGGGCCATGCTGTGAACACCGCCAAGGCCTTCACCGGCGATGATCCCTTTGTTGTCATCTACGGCGATGACGTGATCTGGGGTGAGGATCCGGTCTGTGCTCAGCTGATCCGCGCCTATGAGGAGTTCGGCCGCCCGGTGGCAGGCGTTTCCGCAGTGCCATGGGAAGATGTGAGCCGGTACTGCAGCCTGAAGACCACCCCCATCCACGATAACTATTTCTTTGTGGACGACATGATCGAGAAGCCCAAGAAGGGACAGGAGTTCAGCAACTACTCCATTCTGGGACGCGTGCTGCTGACCCCGGAGATCTACGAGATCCTTGCCCACACCAAGCCCGGCGCAGGCGGCGAGATCCAGCTGACCGATGCCATGGCCGAGTATGCCCGCACCCGCGGCGGCATGACGGCCGTAGAGTTCACCGGCAAGCACTACGACATGGGCAACAAGCTCAAGGTGGTGGAAGCTCAGGTGGAGCTGGCCCTGCAGCATCCGGAGATCGGCGAAGAATTCCGCGCTTACCTGAAGGAGTTCTGCAAGACACTGTAACTTATCCTGAAAATAAAAGATCCTCCGGCAGACCTGTCGGAGGATCTTTTTTATTGTTTACCCATTTACCTGACTGGGGTGCTTCTGCGGCGGCATCTTGGTAAAGAGTGCCTTCAGCACCAGCGGAGTTGCCACACTGGACACCACGATCAGCAGGATCACAGCGGTAAAGTAGACCGAGTCCACCACGCCGACCTCCAGGCCCTTCTGGGCCACGATCAGTGCCACCTCGCCGCGGGTCATCATGCCAACGCCGATCTTGAGGGAGTCGCCCCAGTTAAAGCGGCAGATCTTGGCCGCAAGGCCGCAACCGATGATCTTGGTGATAAGTGCTACAATGACGAAACAGACACAGAACAGGAAGATTTCCGGCGTCAGGCCGCTGATGTCGGTCTTCAAGCCGATGGATGCAAAGAAGATGGGCGCAAAAATGATATAATTGCTGATATCCACGCGGCGCTCCACATAGGGGGCATCGTCCATGGTGCACAGAACGATACCGGCGATATAGGCACCGGTGATATCTGCAATGCCGAAGTATTCCTCGGCGATGTAGGCCATGGCAAAGCAGAACGCCATGCTCACGATGGTGATGCGCTGGGTGTGGGGATTGCGCTTGTCCAGCCATGTCATAGCAAAGTGAGCCACAACGCCCACGCCCACGGCAGTGGCAAAGAACAGCACCGTATTGATGAGCACCTTGCCCAGACCCGTGCCGGTGCCGGAGCTTGCGCCCAGTACGCAGGTGAGGACTACGATGCCGATGACATCATCAATGACGGCGGCACTGACGATGGTGGTGCCGAGAAAGCTCTTCAGGTGGCCCAGCTCCTGCAGGGTTGCCACCGTAATGGACACGCTGGTGGCCGTCATGATGGTGCCGATGAACAGGGCACGGTAGAACTCAGGGCTGCCCACGGCAGAGAAGCCGTAGAACGCACTGTACAGCAGGGTGCCGCCCACCAGCGGAACGGCTACGCCCACGCAGGCGACCAGGGTGGCGATGGGGCCGGCTTTGATCAGTTCCTTCAGATTGGTGCCAAGGCCCGTGGTGAACATCAGCATCACCACGCCGATCTCTGCAAAGGTGGAGATGGCATCACTGGTCTGCACCAGATTCAGCACACAGGGACCGATGATCAAACCGGCAAGGATCTCACCCACCACCTGCGGGGCCTTGCACTTGCGGGCCACCAGACCAAAGAACTTTGCGCTGAGGATGATGATTGCCAGGTTACGGAAAACCGAATACACAAAGAATCCTTCCTTTACTATAAAATTCCCAGAACCATATATACATTCCTTCCGAAGATGGATAACAGAGAGCAGAGAGACGGCCGTTCCCCGGCTGCCCTGCCGTTCATCCTCTGAAAGCCACTATATTATATTCCTCTTTCACAAAAAATCAAAATATTTTTATTATATCTTTTTTCGGAAAAGCTTGACAGAATCCACACAGCTTGCTATAATAAATTGCTGTCTGAACAGACACGCCGCACACAAGGCGCGATGCCGCGTTTTGTGTGTACCCTTGGTCCTGTGATTGCAGGACCCTTAAGTCCAAAAGGAGGTGCTACAAAATGGCAAAGTACGAAACCATGCTGATTACCAGCGCCGCTCTCGACGAGGAGGCTACCGCCGCTCTGGTTGGTAAGTTCAAGTCCCTGATCGAGGCTAACGGTACGATCGATTCTATCGACGAGTGGGGCAAGCGCCGTCTGGCCTACCCCATCAACGACGAGGAGGAAGGCGTTTACACCGTGATCGACTTCACCAGCGAGCCCAGCTTCCCTGCTGAGCTGGACCGTGTGTACAAGATCACTGAAGGTGTTATGCGCAGCCTGATCATTGCTCACGAGGAGTAATTCTTCTGTGACAGAAAGGGAGACCGTAAAATGTTGAATGTTGTTGCCATCATGGGCCGTCTTGTGGCGGATCCCGAACTGCGCACCACCCAGCAGGGTACCAATGTGTGCAGCTTCCGCATTGCCTGTGACCGCAATTTTGCGCGTCAGGGCGAGCAGCGTCAGGCCGATTTCATCGATATCGTTGCATGGCGTCAGCAGGCAGAGTTTGTTTGCAAGTATTTCCAAAAGGGCAGTCTGATCGCCATTGAAGGCAGTCTTCAGACCCGCCAGTATCAGGATAAGAACGGCAACAACCGCACCGCTGTGGAAGTGGTAGCAAACAATATCAACTTTGCAGGCTCCAAAAACAGCAATGCAGGCGGCGGAGCAAATTATCAGAATAATTCTGCTCCCGCCTACCAGAACGCAGCGCCTGCCCGCCCGGCCACTGTGGAGGCAGCTCCCAGCTACTCTGCCGGCAATGCAGACGACTTCGCCGTCATCGACGACAGCGACGACCTGCCGTTCTGACACGAAACGGTCAATCCGTTAAAAATCCAATAGGAGGTAATAAGCAATGGCTTTTGAAAGAACCGAAGGCTCTCGCCCCGCACGCCCCATGCGTCGCGGCCGCAAGAAGGTTTGCAGCTTCTGTGTCGATCGCATCGACACCATCGATTACAAGGACGTGCCCCGTCTGCGTAAGTACGTCTCTGAGCGTGCAAAGATCATTCCCCGCCGTGTGACCGGCACCTGCGCTTATCATCAGCGCGCACTGACCATCGCCATCAAGCGTGCTCGTCACGTTGCTCTGATGCCCTACGTCAGTGACTAATCTTTAAAGAATCAACTCAATCAAAATAATCAGCAATCAGCAAAGCGCTCTCACCGATGACAAGGTGGGAGCGCTTTTTTGTCTTTTCCCTCCGGCCCGGATGTGCTATACTGAGCTCAGGAGGCGTTTTGTTCTTTTTTGAGGAGGTTTTTGTCATGAAAAAACGGTATCTTAGACTTGCGGCGCTGACAGCCGGTGTGCTACTGGCCGCACAGACCGGTCTTTCCGCTGCTGCGCTTTCTACCTTTGATGCCGCATACTACGCTGCACAGTATCCGGATGTTGCGGCCGTATGCGGCAATGACGAGGGTGCACTGCTGCGTCATTATCTGGATCACGGCATTGACGAAGGCCGCAAGCCTTCTGCGGACGGCATTGCTGGTGATGACGAGCTTTCTTTGACCGAAGCGCAGTTTTCTTCCGTCTGGTCGCCGGTGGCCATCAACAAGCTGGCCCACTACAAGTCTCTCAAGCGCAAATGCACCGATGAGGAGTTTGCGCAGGCATATCAGGAAGCGCTGAAGGTGGTCACACCGCTGGCGCTCATGAGCCGGGAAGACCAGCTTTACGGCATTGCCTCTGCCCTGCGTGCGGTGGTGGATGATGGCTCCATGGCTTACTCTATGGAAGCCAACCATTACAACGACCCCTACGGTTATTTTGTACTGCGCACAGCATCCTGTGCCGGGTGTGCCCGGGCCACCGCTCTGTGTCTGGACATTCTGGGCATCCCATATGAGCATGTGAACGAGAACCAGTACAGCCACCAGTGGTGCCGCGTGCCCATGGAGGACGGCAGCTACTGGATCTGCGATGCGTTCGGCCTGTACTGCGGCCCGGAACCCGAACCCTATCAGCACCCGTATTTTTGAAAAAGCGGATAAACCATTTCAAAACCATGCAATGCCCGGCAGGCTGTGTTATCTGCCGGGCATTGCTTTTTTTCTTTCTCCTTTTATAAAACCACTGCTCTATGTTGAAAAGTTACAAATCGGTACGGTTTTACCGGTTGTTTCTGATTTGTACCGGGAATTTGCGGAACTGTCGGCACATTTTGATTTGCGCGCAATTCAATCTGCACAAAAGCAGCTCAGAATGCTATACAATTTTCACGAAAACACTTTTGGGTTATTGATTTTTTATGCAAATTATGCCATACTATAGCCACTGAAAACGTTCCCGACAACGTTCCCGAATCTATTACCGAAAGTGAGGTACTCCGACAAAATGCCGAATCTGACCATTAAGGACATTGCCCGGATCAGCGGCTGCTCGGTAAGCACCATTTCTCGTGTCATCAACGACCGGCCTGATGTCCGGCCCGAGACCAAGGAGCATGTACTCAAGGTAATGCGGGAGGCCGGGTTCGTGCCCAACACCAATGCACGGCAGCTGAAGATCCAGCAGTCCCGCAGTCTGGTGTTCGTGGTCAAAGGCACCCGCAATCTCTTCTTCTCGGACTTCTTAGTCCAGCTGCAGCGGGCCGCCACCCTGTATGGCTACAATGGCATCGTTTCCTATTTGGATGAAAACGCCAACGAGATCGATGCCGCCGAAAAGATCCTGCGGGAGATCAAGCCCAAAGGTATGATCTTTCTAGGCGGCAGCGTAGCCAACTTCAAAAAAGGCTTTGCCAACATCACAGTCCCCTCGGTGCTGACCACACTGGTCTCCGACGAGCTGGACTTTCCCAATCTTTCCATGGTGGGCGTGGATGACCGCGCTGCAGCCTACACTGCTGTGGACTACCTCATCCAGCAAGGGCATCGTAAGATCGCAGTGCTGGGTGGTCCGGTCACCAGTTATCCCAGCGTGATGCGCCGCGAGGGTGCACAGCAGGCGATGCAGGACGCAGGCATCCTGTTCAGCGACAAGCTGTACGGCCTGTCCAACTACGATTTTGAGTCTGCCTATCACGCCGTGAACAGCCTGCTGGCCCGCCGGGCCGACTTCACCGCCCTGTTCGCCATGAGCGATGTGATTGCCTTAGGTGCCATCCGCGCGCTGGCGAGCGCCGGGCTGCGGGTGCCGGAGGATGTTTCGGTGATCGGCTTTGACGGCATCACGATGTCCCGTTACTGTGTGCCTGTTCTGACTACCGTTGTGCAGCCCAGTGAACAGATCTCGCTGCAGAGCATTGAGTTGCTGGTGCGGCAGATCGAGCACGGTGCCCCGGCCCAGACCATCACCTTGCAGCCGGAGTTGCAGCAGGGCGAAAGCGTAAGGGCGATTTAAATTTTGTTTTCCCTCCGTCAGGGGACGGAGATTTTGAAATAGTTTATTTTTAATAAGAAGGAGAACTTATTATGAAGAAAATGATCACTCGTCGTAACTTCCTGAAGGCCGCTGGCGTTTCCGCCGCTGCTCTGGGTCTGGCTGCCTGCGGCGGCTCCTCCAGCAGCACCGCTTCCTCTGCTGCCGGTTCTACCGCTGCTTCCAGCACCGCTGCAAAGGCAGACGGCAAGGTCTACTACCTGAACTTCAAGCCCGAGCAGGATCAGGATTGGCAGGATCTGGCCGCTGAGTACACCAAGGAGACCGGCGTGCCTGTGACCGTTGTCACCGCCGCTTCCGGCCAGTACGAGACCACCCTGATGAGCGAGATGGAGAAGAGCGAGGCTCCCACCCTGTTCCAGGTGAACGGCCCTGTGGGTCTGGCAAACTGGAAGGATTACTGCTACGATCTGTCCGGCAGCCAGCTGTACGGCGAACTGACCAGCGACTCTTTCACACTGAAGGACGGCGACGCTGTTACCAGCATCGCATATGTCATCGAGACCTACGGCATCATTTACAACAAGGAACTGCTGAGCGCTGCCGGTTATACGCAGGACGACATCAAGGGCTTTGCTGATCTGAAGAAGGTCGCTGACGATATTCAGGCACGCAAGGCTGAGCTGGGCGTGGACGGTGCTTTCACTTCTGCCGGCATGGACGGTTCTTCTGACTGGCGCTTCAAGACCCATCTGGCAAACCTGCCCATCTACTACGAGTACAAGGCAGACGGCATCGGCTCCACCGATGCCATCAAGGGCACCTATCTGGACAACTATAAGCAGATTTGGGATCTGTACATCACCGATTCCACCTGCGATCCTACCCTGCTGGCTTCCAAGACCGGCGACGACGCTGTGGCTGAGTTTGTGGGCAAGAAGGCTGTGTTCTACCAGAACGGCACTTGGGCTTACAATGACGTGAAGGATCTGGGCGACGACAACCTGGGTATGCTGCCCATCTACATCGGCGTGGATGGCGAGGAGAATCAGGGCCTGTGCACCGGTTCCGAGAACTTCTGGTGCGTGAATAACAACTCTTCTGATGCCGACATTCAGGCTACTCTGGACTTCCTGTACTGGTGTGTCACCTCTGAGGCCGGCACCAGCGCGATGGCTGACAAGATGGGCTTCGTCATCCCCTTCAAGAAGGCTAAGGACTCCACCAACCCCCTGATCGGCATTGCAAACCAGTATGTGGCCGACGGCAAGACCAGTGTGGACTGGTGCTTCTCCACCATGCCTTCTGAAGAGTGGAAGAACGGCCTGGGCAGCGCTCTGACCGCTTATGCAGCAGGCACCGGCGACTGGGACGGCGTTGTGACCGCCTTCGTCGATGGCTGGGCTAAGGAATACAAGCTGGCAAACGGCTAAGCTCCTGATCGGTCTATAAAAAAGAACTGAACAGGGAGGCGGGCGAAGAAGTTCGCCCCGCCTCCCCTTTTTGTTAACCACTCCGCATATAGGAGGTACATCATGCAAAAAGCCATCAGCAAATATTGGCCGGTGTTCGTGCTGCCCACGCTGCTCGCGTTCATCATCGGCTTTATCTGGCCCTTCATCTGGGGCATTTACCTTTCGTTCCAGCGGTTCACTACTGTTAGCAAGACCACCTTTGTGGGCATCCAGAACTACATCAACGTATTTCAGGATTCCACCTTCCTGCACGCCTTCGGCTTTACCGCAGCGTTCACTGTAGTATCCACCGTGCTCATCAACGTCTGCGCCTTTGCCATTGCGCTGGTGCTCACCCGCGGCATCCGCGGCACCAACATCTTCCGTACCGTCTACTTCATGCCCAACCTGATCGGCGGCATCCTGCTGGGCTACATCTGGCAGATCCTGCTCAACGGTGTGCTGGCCAACCTGCAGAAACCTCTGCTGGCGCTGGATGCCAAGGCCGGTTTCGTCGGTCTGGTCATCCTGATGTGCTGGCAGCAGATCGGCTACATGATGATCATTTACGTTGCCGGCCTGCAGAGCGTGCCCGGCGACCTGATCGAAGCCGCCAAGATCGACGGTGCCAACGACCGCGAGATCCTGTTCAAGATCAAAATTCCCATGGTCATGCCCAGCGTGACCATCTGCACCTTCCTGACCCTGACCAACAGCTTCAAGCTGTTCGACCAGAACGTTGCCCTGACCGCAGGCGAACCCGCCAACGCCAGTGAAATGCTGGCCCTGAACATCTACAACACCTTCTATGGCCGTTCCGGTGCCCAGTGGAAGGGCATTGGTCAGGCGAAGGCTGTGGTGTTCTTCCTGATCGTCGTGGTCATTTCTCTGATCCAGCTCCACTTTACCCGTTCCAAGGAGGTGCAGCAGTAATGCCTAAACAGAAAAAAATGT
>ENA-OQKV01000206-OQKV01000206.1-human-gut-metagenome-genome-assembly--contig:-NODE-206-length-24741-cov-3.381165_pt1 | contig 24741 bp, 22 predicted proteins | sample MGYA00242655_ERZ504811 | MGnify/ENA primary metagenome ERZ504811 (study PRJEB26092, sample SAMD00036406) | human gut metagenome | host: Homo sapiens | study: EMG produced TPA metagenomics assembly of...
CCCGAAACCGATGCACCAGGCCACATGGCGAAAGATTCTGTGAGTTTCATGCCAGTGTGTTTTTCCACTTCCAGCAGCTCCCAGATGGTGGCTTTTTCCGTATGTTCCGGGCAGGCCGGATAACCCGGTGCCGGACGGATGCCCTGGTAGTTTTCGCGGATCAGCTCTTCGTTGCTGAGGTTCTCGTTCGGCGCATAGCCCCAGTAGACTTTACGCACACGCTCATGGAGATACTCCGCAAAGGCTTCGGCTAAACGGTCGGCAAGCGCTTTCACCATGATTTTGTTGTAATCATCGTGCTGCGCTTCAAAGGCATCAGCCAGTGCGTCCTCTTCCAGCCCGCCAGTCACGGCAAATGCGCCGATGTAATCTGCTTTACCAGAAAGCTTCGGCGCAACGAAGTCAGCGAGACAGTAGTTAGCGAAGCCGGTTTTTTCGGTCTGTTGGCGCAGATGGTGGCTGACATTAATCACATGGGTACGCGTTTCGTCACGGTAGATTTCAATGTCATCGCCCACACGGTTTGCCGGGAACAGGCCCACCACACCACGCGGGTTCAGCATTTTTTCGGCGCTTAATTTATCCAGCATGTCGTTGGCGTCTTTAAACAGCCGCTGCGCCTCAACACCTACCACTTCATCTTCCAGAATGCGCGGATACTTCCCGGCCAGCGACCAGGTCATAAAGAACGGCGTCCAGTCGATGTAATTACGCAGCGTTTCGATGCTGGCTTCGACTTCCTGCACACCGAGACGGTGCGCCACCGGCGGCGTGTAAGCCTGCCAGTCAAAAGCGAAGTCGTTATCACGCGCCGCTTCCAGCGTGACCGGTGGTGTGCGTGGTTTCTTTCGTCCGTGCTGAATACGCACGGTTTCGTACTCCTTGCGGGTACGAGCAACGAAATCATCGCGCTGAGTGTCGGAAAGCAGCGCCGCCACCACACCAACGGTGCGCGATGCGTTCTGCACATACACCGTCGGGCCGCTGTAGTTCTGCTCGATTTTCACCGCCGTGTGCGCTTTTGAGGTGGTCGCGCCGCCAATCAATAGCGGAATGGTGAAGCCCTGGCGCTCCATCTCTTTCGCCACGTTAACCATCTCGTCCAGCGACGGCGTGATCAGCCCCGAAAGGCCAATCAAATCAGCATTCACTTCTTTAGCGGTACGGAGAATTTTTTCCGCAGGCACCATCACGCCGAGATCGACAATTTCGTAGTTGTTACATTGCAGCACCACGCCAACGATATTTTTACCGATGTCGTGGACATCGCCCTTGACGGTGGCGAGGACGATGCGGCCCTTGCTGGCCCCGGCCCCGCCCCGCTTGGCGATGGCGGTCTTGATCTCTTCAAAGGCGGCCTGTGCGGCGCTGGCGGCCTGTAACAGCTGGGGCAGGAAGAGCCTGCCCTTCTCGTACTTCTCGCCCACCACGTCCAGCGCCGGGATGAGGGCCTCGTCCACCAGCGTCAGGGGCTCGTTTTCGTCCAGCAGGGTGTGGGTGCGGGCGGCAGCTTCCCCCTTGAGGCCCTTTTCCACCGCCTGCATCAGCGCGGCAAAAGGGCCGCTGTGAGCCGCATCCGCCTCCGCCGGGGTGTTTGACGTCTGAGACGCCTGGGCCGTCCGGGCCTGCTTCAACGCGGCGCTGGCAGGGACTTTATCGGCATAGCGGGCGATGTAGGCCATGCTCTGCTTATCACGGTTGGTGAGGACGTTGTAGGCGTAGACCGCTGCCATCATCTCTTCGCTGGAAGGATTCATGATGGCGAGGTCGAGGCCCGCGTACATGGCCATGGTGAGGAAGGTGGTGTTCAGGTAGGGGCGGCAGGGCAGGCCGAAGCTGATGTTGGACACGCCGAGGATGGTGCGGACGCCCAGCTCCTTCTTGCAGCGGGCCAGCGCCTCCACGGTGGCCAGAACGTCCTGCTGCTGGGCGCTGGCGGTGAGGGTCAGGCAGTCGATATAAATATCTTCCCGGGGGATGCCGTGGGCCAGCGCCGCGTCCACCACCCGCTTTGCGATCTCAAACCGGGCGTCGGCGCTGGGCTGGATGCCCCGCTCGTCGATGGCAAGGCCGACGACGGCCGCGCCGTACTTTTTGCAGAGGGGCAGGACGCGCTCCAGCACTTCGGCCTCGCCGTTCACCGAGTTGACGATGGGCTTGCCGTTGTAGACCCGCAGGCCCCGCTCGAGGGCGTCTGCGTGGGAGGAATCCAGCTGCAAGGGCAGGCTGACGACACTCTGCAACGCCTTCACCACCTGCTCCATGACGGCGGGCTCGTCCACGCCGGGCGCGCCCACGTTGACGTCCAGCACCTGCGCTCCGGCCTCGGACTGGCTGACGGCCTGCTCGAGGATGTAGTTCATGTCGCCCTCGCGCAGGGCCTGCTGGAACCGCTTTTTGCCGGTGGGGTTGATGCGCTCGCCCACCACGGTGATGCCGTCCACGGTGACGAAGTCCATCGGCGAGCAGAGCACCGAGGGCATGGCGTGGGCGGGGCGGCCCGGCTTGCAGTCGGCGAAGACGCCGTTCAGCAGCTTGATGAAATCGGGGGTGGTGCCGCAGCATCCGCCCGCCGCAAAGAGCTTCAGATCGCGGTAGGGCTTCATCTCCATGGCAAAGAGCTGGGGCGTGATGTCGTAGCCGCTGCCGTCGGCCCGGGGCAGGCCCGCATTCGGCTTGACGAAGACCGGGAAATCGCCGGGCAGAGCCTCGGCCAGCCGCTTTGCCATGGGGAAAATTTCTTTCGGGCCGAGGGAGCAGTTGATGCCCACGGCGTTGGCCCCGAGCCCCCGGGCCGTGACGGCGAAGCTCTCGACGGTGCAGCCGGTGAAGGTGCGCCCGCCCGCCTCAAAGCTCATGCTGGCGAGGATGGGCAGGTCACAGTTCTCTTTCGCGGCCAGCAGAGCGGCTTTCAGCTCGTAGAGGTCGGTGAAGGTCTCAAAAAAGACGAGGTCGGCCCCGGCGGCGACACCCGCCCGGACGATGCGGCCATACTCGGCCACGGCGTCTTCAAAAGCCAGCGTGCCGTTGGGCTCCAGCAGTTCGCCCAGCGGGCCGACGTCCAGCGCGGCCAGTGCGCCGTAGGGGGCGCAGGCCCGCTTGCAGTTGGCGATGCCCGCCGCAATGATCTCTTCCAGCGTGTATTCGCTGCCCGCCAGCTTATGGGCCGACGCGCCGAAGGTGTTGGCATTGATGATGCGGCTGCCTGCGGCGGCGTACCGGCTGTGGATGCTCTCGATGAGCTGTGGGTCGGTGATGTTCAGTTCCTCAGGCCGTGCGCCGAGCTTCAGGCCCGCCGCCTGCAGCATGGTACCCATGCCGCCGTCGAGGAGGATGGTATTCGGCTGGGTAAACAGTTCATTCGCTTGCACAGGTCTTGCCCCTCTTTCTATATTCGCACCGCGTGTTCAGCACGCAGTGTCCGCACCCGGCAAGGCGTCCTTTCACCGGGTGGTCGCTCAGGCCCAGCAGAGCGGTCACGCTCTTGCGGGGCGTCATCAGGTCATTTTCGGTCACGCAGAGCCCGGCCCGGCGGGCGGTGTCCAGTGCCGCCGCCACCAGCGGCTGCACCCCGATGGGCCAGTCGCCGTAGCCCGGCGAGAAGCGGCCCGTGAGGTACTTGTCCTGCTCTGCGGCCCACTGCCGCAGCTCGGCCTCGGCGGCGTCCGCGGCCTGTTCGGCCAGCACAGAGCCGATGGCGTCCGACGCCACACCGGCGGCGATGTCGCCCACACCGGCCCGGCGTATCTGTCCGTCCACGCCGGGGCCGACCGTCACGGCCAGAAGCAGGGCCTCGCTGCACCCTTCCAGATGCCGGAAGATGTCCTCCCCCTTCAAAATACCGGCCTGCGTGAGGCTCTCCACGTCGGCCTCGAGCCAGACGGCCCGGGGCGTGGCGGCGGCGAGAAGGGGCGCAGCGCACTTTTCCAGAAGGGTGAGGGTAGCGCTGTCAGCCTCGCCCCGCGCGCCAAAATACCGCGCGGCCTGCCGGATGTCGATGGACTCCGGCTTTGCTAAATTCAGGGGTCTGCTGGGGCCGATGGGCATTTTCCGCCGCCTCCTTCTTTTGAATAAAGTATGATAAGTATACCGCACCGGTAGGCTAAAATCAACACAAAAGCCCCTCCCTCAGCATTTTTGCCGGGGGAGGGGCCTATTATATGATCTTTCCTTTCAGCCTCCCCTTGATAGGAGCAACAACGACGACCGCCGCCAGTGGCGGAAACAGGGAGTCGCTGTTGGGGCCGCGGCCAGCAAGACGCAAGCAAAGCGCTGCGGATGCTGGGTGCCGCAACCCGGGCAGTGGCACGGCGTCAGCCGTGACGGAGAGGTTTATCAGCGGATGTCCCTGACCGACACCGCCTGTTACTTCAAAAACTTGTGGACAGCGCGGGCGACGATGCCGCCCAGGATGCCGGAGACAAGGAACTCGGCCACGCCCTGCACGCCGACCAGCAGGACGACGAACATCAGGGGGTTGGCTGCGCCCTTGACGGACACGAGGTTCTGGACGTAATCGCAGCCGTAGAAGGCCAGCACGATGTAGCCCATGAAGAACAGGGTGTTGAGAGCCGGGGCACACATGGCGCTGACAAGGTAGCTCCAGGTGCCGGGCTTATCAAAATTCTTGACAGCGTTGAAGATAAGGCCGACGCACACGCCCATCAGCACACGCATACCCACACAGAGGATGAAGGTGTTGACGGGGCTGACCTGGAACAGCGCACCGGTCATGGCGGAAGCGCCGGTGACGGCGTCATAGAAGCTCACAGCGCCGAACACGCCGCCGAGGATAGCGCCTGCGGCGGGACCCATGGTGATGGCACCCACGGCGATCGGCAGGGTCAAAAAGCTCATGTAAAGCGGGCCTACAGGGACACTGCCCAGGCCGACGGCCTTCATGACCAGCTCAATGGCGACCAGCAGTGCCAGCCGGGTGAGGGTGCGAATGTCATTCTTTTTCATAATTCAGTTTTCCTCCTTGCTGCCGTTCCGCCCTAAATTGTCGGATACGGCGCAAACCTGCCCGTGAAATACACGGGGTCTTTTGTAGAATACAGTCTGAAATATACGGGATGTTTTGTCAGGGAACTCCCGGGGATAGCATTATAAATCAGTAGTGAAGCGGATGCCCGCATCGCGGCGGGCCGTTTCCAGCACACGGCTGACGGCCACCGAGGTGTCCAGCATCCGGCTGCAAAGCTCCATATCCTCGCTCTCGATGGCGCGGGCAAAGGCGTGGAACTCCGCCGCCTGCCGGGGACGGCCTGCGCTGAGGTTGAAGTGCTCTTCCTTGCCCTTATAGGGGTGGAAGGTGACGCCGCCGCAGAAGTTGGCGGTGGATTTCTGGAGCAGATACCCCTTGGTACCCTGAATGATGTACCGGGCCGGGGAGCTGCTGTCCTTGGCATTGATGCTCACGGCCTTGAAGCTGCGATACTCCATCGTCAGCACGCCGCTGGTGTCGATGCCCCGGGTGATGTTGGCCGCATAGTGGACCTTGTTGGGCGAGCCGAAGAGGCCCACCACATAGCTGACATTGTAGACGCCCAGGTCCATCAGCGCGCCGCCGGCGCAGGCCGGGTCAAAGGACGGCCAGACCTTGCCGGCGCAGAAATCATTGTACCGGCTGGAATACTGGCTGAAATTACACTGCACCATCGTGACGGCACCCACCTTGGGCAGCACCTCACGGATTTTGGCGTAGTTGTCCTGATACTGCGTGGTGACCGCCTCGAAGAGGAAGAGCTTTTTGCTCCGGGCCAGCTCGGCCAGCTCTTCGGCCAGCGCCGCCGTGGGGGCCATCGGCTTTTCGACGATGACGTGGCGGCCCGCTTCCAGAGCGGCACGGGTATATTTTACGTGCAGGATATTCGGTACGGCGATATACACAACGTCACCCAGCTCAACAGTTCGTCGTAGCTGGTGGTGTGGCGCGGCACACCATACTGGTCGCAGAGAGCCTGTGCTGCACCGGCGCTCCGCTCCGTGCTGCAAAGGGCCTCGACCTTGAAGGGACTTTCCGGCCCGGTGAGCCAGGGCAGGAACTCCCGGACGATCATGCCTGCGCCGAGAATGCCTAATTTCATCATAAGGTCTCTCCTTTCAGGGCTCAGCCCGCTTTGGCCTCATCGTCCCGGCGGGGACGGCGGTTATTGTGGCTGCGGCGGCGGGGGCTGCTGCCGTTGTTGTAAGGGCGTCTGCCTGCCGGGCGGGGACGGCGGTGTTCACCGTCGCTGCGCGGCTCGTGGTGACGCTCATGCTGCGGCGCATTGAGCTGGTAAAGGAGAGCCAGTCCCTTCAGCAGCAGCTCGGGGTCATAGGTGAGCGGGTGACGGCAGAGCGGGATGACATACTTTGCCAGACCGCCCGTGACCACCAGCGTGGCCGGACGGCCCAGTTCTTCCTCGATGCGCTGGGTGATGCCGTCCAGCAGGACAGCCGTCCCCAGCACAGAGCCGGAGAGCATACACTTCTCGGTATCGACGCCGATCGCGCTTTTGGGCGAAGAAAGATGTACCTGCGGCAGCTGGGCGCACCGCTCCCCCAGCGCCCGCAGACCGGTGGAAAGTCCGGGGCAGATGACGCCGCCCCGGAAGACCTTATTCTCATCTATCACGTTGAACGTGGTGGCGGTGCCGAGGTCTACCGTGACCACCGGCAGGGGGAAATTCGCCGCCGCGTAGGCCGCATCCACAAGGCGGTCTTTGCCGACAGCGTGGGGGTCAGGCACCCCCATCGTGAGGCCGGTGCGGATGTCGGGCGAAACGATGACCGGCTTTTTGCCGGTGTAGTGGCGGGCGCACTCAGCCAGCGCCCCCGTGATCTGGGGGACGACGCTGGTGAGGACAGCGCCCTCGAAGCGGATGGGCTTTTCCGGGTGTCTCCGATGGGAGAACACCTTTTCCATCTCGGCACGGTACTCCGCCGCTGTGCGGGTGCGCACCGTGTCCATGTGGGCCACAAAGCATACACGTCCGTCCCGGATGCCCCCGAGGGCGACGGTGGTGTTGCCTATGTCAATGGCTAAAATCATAATTCAGTTCCTCGCAGGGTCGAACCTCTCCGTCATCGCTGTGCGATGCCGCCTCTCCTACCGAGGGGAGGCCTTGGCATATCGTAAAGCCCCATCTCTTCGCCAGAGGCTCCCCTACCAGGGGAGCTGGCGCAAAGCGCCTGAGAGGTTGTATGGAGACGGGCCTGCCCGTGAGCCGCAGGCTTGACGGAGAGCTTTTTTGTATAAGTCAAGCTGTATTTTACCGCATTTTGGGCCAAGATACAACCCCAATCAAAGATTTTGTTGTGCTCTGGGCCGTTTTGCATTATACTGTAGTTATATTATCCCTATTTATAGGAGGTATTTTGGATGGATCTGAAGGGAAAATGCGTCCTTCTGGGCGTAAGCGGCGGCATTGCCGCCTATAAAATGGCCAACGTGGCCAGCGCACTGCGCAAACTGGGGCCGACGTGGAGGTCATCATGACCAAAAACGCCACCCAGTTCATCACTCCTATCACGTTCGAGACCCTGACGGGCCACAAGTGCATGGTGGACACCTTCGACCGGGATTTTCAAGTTCGAAGTCACCCATATCTCGCTGGCAAAGAAGGCCGACGTCATCCTCGTGGCCCCGGCCACCGCCAACGTCATCGCCAAGATGGCCCACGGCATCGCCGACGATATGCTCACCACCGTCGTTCTCGCAGCCAAGTGTCCCAAGCTCGTCTCCCCTGCCATGAACACCGGGATGCTGGAGAACCCCATCACCCAGGACAACATCGCCACACTGGAAAAGTACAGCTTCACGGTCATCCCCTCCGAGAGCGGCGTACTGGCCTGCAAGGACGTGGGCAGCGGACGCCTGCCGAAAGAGGATGTCCTGCTGGACTACATCTTCCGCGCCATCGCAAAGCCGAAGGACCTCGCCGGTCTGCGCATTGCCGTCACGGCCGGCCCCACTCAGGAGCCGCTGGACCCTGTGCGCTACCTGACCAACCACTCCACCGGCAAGATGGGCTATGCCGTGGCCCGTGCCGCCGCGATGCGGGGTGCCGACGTCACCCTCATCCACGGCCCGACGGCCCTGCAGCCGGTGCGGTTCACCGAGGATGTCCCCATCACGACAGCCCAGCAGATGTACGAGGCCGTGACCAGCCGCTTCGACGAGATGGACGTTCTGGTCATGGCCGCTGCCGTGGCCGATTACCGCCCCGCCGCCGTGGCCGACGACAAGATCAAGAAGAAGGACGGCGACCTCTCCATCGCCGTGGAGCGGACGCCCGACATCCTCGGCACCATCGGCCCCAAGAAGAAGGGCCAGTTCCTCTGCGGCTTCTCGATGGAGACGCGGGATATGCTGGCCAACTCCTCGGCCAAGCTCGAGAAAAAGAACCTCGACATGGTGGTGGCCAACAATCTGAAGGTGGCCGGTGCCGGATTTGGTGTAGATACCAATGTTGTCACCTTCATCACGCCGGACGGCGCCCGTGAGCTGCCTCTGATGAGCAAGGATGATGTGGCGGATGCCATTCTGGATGAGATCCTGAAACGCAGAAAATAAGCCTCAAGACGCAAAAAGTGCTCTGCCGGCCGGCAGAGCACTTTTCCGTTATACAGAGATTTACTTGGTGCCGTAGATACGGTCGCCTGCGTCGCCCAGGCCGGGGACGATGTAGCCGTTCTCGTTCAGGTGGTCGTCCTGTGCGCCGAGGTAGATGTCCACATCGGGGTGTGCCTCGTGCAGGGCCTTGATGCCTTCCGGAGCAGCGATGAGGCCGATGAACTTGATGTGCTTTGCGCCATGCTTCTTGATCTGGGTGATGGCGTCGATGGCGCTGCCGCCGGTAGCCAGCATCGGGTCAAGCACCAGAACGTCGCGCTCGGCGATGTCCTTCGGCAGCTTGCAGAAATACTCCACGGGCTGCAGGGTGGTCTCGTCGCGGTACAGGCCGATGAAGCCGACCTTAGCGGCGGGCAGCAGGGTCAGCATACCATCCAGCATACCCATGCCGGCGCGGAGGATCGGCACCAGAGCCAGCTTGCGGCCTGCCAGCACCTTGGTCTTTGCCATGGTGATGGGAGTCTCGATCTCCACCTCTTCCAGAGGCAGGTCACGGGTAGCCTCATAGCACAGCAGAGTGGCGATCTCGCCCACGAGGTCACGGAACTCCTTGGTGCCGGTCTGCTTGTTGCGCAGAATGCTCAGTTTGTGCTGCAGCAGCGGATGCTCAACGATCATAGGGGTCATAATACACGCTCCTTATATTGTGAATAGATATTGGAATCCTAAGGTTTACCGATTCTCGATCGCCATCAGCTTTGCGATGCGCTTCTCGTGGCGGCCGCCCTCGAACTCGGTGTTGAGGAAAATGTCTACCAGCTGGCAGGCGAGGCCGGGGCCGACGACGCGGCCGCCCATGCACAGGGCGTTGGCGTCGTTGTGGCGGCGGGTATACTCGCAGCTGAAGCTGTCAGAGCAGCAGCAGGCGCGGATGCCCTTGACCTTGTTTGCGGCCATGCTGATGCCCACACCGGTGCCGCAGAACAGCAGCGCCTTGCTGCACTGGCCGCTCACCACGGCGTCGCAGGCAGGCAGAGCCATGTCAGGGTAGTCCACGCTGGCGGTGCTGTGGGTGCCGAAGTCGATGTACTCCAACCCCAGCTCGTCCAGATGGGCCTTGACGGCCTCTTTCAGTTCAAATCCGCCGTGGTCGGCGGCAAGTGCGATGGGTTTCGTCATTGGTGTTGATCCTTTCCCTTTGCAGTATCTTCCGGTATTTCGGTACGGGCAGCTTCTGCGGCCAGACGCTCGGCCCGCTCCCGCTCGGCCTGGCTCAGCCGGTGATAATCCGGCAGCAGAGCCTCGGGCAGGACGGCTTCGCCCCGCTGAGCCATCTGCTCTGCCACATAGGCCACCGCAGCGGCACGGCCATTGCGGAGAGCCGGCGGTACACAGAGCACGCCCGGGACATTGCCATATTTATTATAGCACAGAGCTGCGCCATCACCAACAAAAAACAGAGGCTTTTTGCAATTTTCTACAAACTCGGCCAGGTCGGCAACGGCACGGGCATCGTCGTCCATGAGACGCTCGTGGGTCTCAAGGTCGAACGCCGCGCTGTACACCTGCGCACGGCGGGCATCCAGCGCGCAGAGCACGGTGCCGCAGCCGGTGTGGGCCGCAGCCAGCGCTTCCAGCGTGGACACCGGGGCGCAGAGCGTCTCCCGGGGGAAGGCCAGACCCTTCACCGCCGCCAGCCCGATGCGCAGACCGGTAAAGCTGCCGGGGCCGGCATTGACGCCGTAGAGGTCGATGCCCTTGCAGCCCATGCCGCAGAGCTTGAGACAGTTGTCGATGAGGGGCATCAGGGTCTCGCTGTGGGTCATACCCGCGTCGAGATAGCACTCGTAGAGCAGGCGGTCGTCCTGCAGCAGGGCCACGCCCACGGTCTTGCCCGCCGTATCCACGGCTAAGATGTTCATACTTCCACCCCCTCGATGGTGATGCGGCGGGTGGTGTCGTCCACCCGCTCGATGTGGATGTGGATGGGGTCTTCCAGCGCCAGCAGGTCGGCGAAGTTCTCGCTCCACTCTGCCGCCACCACAGCGCCCTCATCCAGATAGTCGTAGAACCCTGCCGCGCACAAATCGTTCTCCGTCGAGATGCGGTATAGATCAAAGTGCGCGAAGGGCCGCGGCCCGCGGTAATAGTTCACGATGGCGAAGGTCGGGCTGCTGACCGGGTCGGTGCAGCCGAGACCTCTGGCAATGCCCTCGCAGAAGGCCGTCTTGCCCGCGCCAAGCCCGCCGGTAAAGGCGATGAGCGCCCCGGGCGCAAGATGCTGCGCCACCTGCGCCCCCAGTGCCACCGTCTCCTCGCGGGAGTGGGTGATAAATTCAGACATGGGTATCCCACCTCATATGCGTTTCTATAAAAAAGGGACGGCAGAGTCCTGCCGTCCTGTTCTGCCGTCCCTTAGTATAAACTATTTCTGTCAAAAGTGCAACGCTCAGGCCGCGCTTTCGAGCACATCGGCCAGCATATCTTCCGCGGCCTCCGCGCGTTCCTCGAGCGAGAAGTTTTCCGGCACATTCAGCCGGGCGTTCTCGTCTCCGTAGAGCACCAGATACGCTGCGGCGGCGTGGGGGCGGCGTCCGCCCTGCTCCGTGTACCAGATGATGTCGTTCTCGCCGTAGGTATCCTTCGCATGGGCCAGCGCCCTGCCGATGGTCTGTCCCATCGCAAGATGGTTGACGGTATCCCAGAGCATACTGCGGGAGTAGACCGTGTAGACGTTGTTCACATAGCCCAGCACAGTCCGTGCGCCGCCCGCCAGCAGCGCTTCGGCCATCGACTCATCCACGCTGTTCGTGACGCCCAGGAACTCACAGGTCTCGGAGTAGATGATGGTATTGCTGAGCTGGCCCGAGCGGTACGCATTGCGGAAGAAATCCGCTGTGACACAGTAAAGGCCGTTGAGCTTGATGATGCGGTGAGCCAGCAGGTCAAAGCCGTAGATGATGTCTTTATACAGCGTGGACGCTTCTGTCAGCAGGATGATGGGCTCGGTCCGGGTGTGCTTCCGGAACGTACCGTAGCTGTAAGTATAGTAGGCACCGTGGGCGCTCAGGATGCACAGATCGTATTTGTTCATCCGGCGCAGGTCCGACAGGGTCACCCGGGTGTTCATCGTCGTGCGCAGGCCCATGCCTTCCCAGAAGCCCTGCATATAGGAATAATACGGAAAGCGGGAGCTGTTCACCGTATTATCGAAGGCATAATAAATGGCGGCACGGCCGATCGTCTCAGGCAGAGCGTTCTCCCGGTACTGCCGGGCCTCCGCAGCCTGCCGGACATCGTCGGTCAGGGGCATCTCGGTGCGGGGAGTGCATTGAGCAATGTCCCTCGGGGCGCGCAGGCCGTTGTCTCCGGCGTCAAAGGTCATCTCGTCCAGCTCGTCGGGCAGAGTGAGCAGGATGCCGCCCAGCACGCCGCAGCGGTAGGTAAAGCTGACCATCCCGTTCTCCTCGTCGGTGCGGATGGAGTCCCGGCGCACCAGCCCCTTCCGGGCCAGCTCATCCAGCTCCGCAAGGGCCGCGGTGAGCCGCTCTTCCCGGGACATCTGCTCGTATTCGTCGCTGCCGGTCAGGGCCGTCACAGCGGCGTCCGCCTGCTGCATCTCGGCGGCATCGCCCGTGGTGAGGGTAGACTTTGCCGTATCCTAGCAACCTCGCCCGCTCCGTCTGCCGCCCATGCGGCGGGAGCCAGCACAGCCGTCAGCACCAGTGCCAGTGCGCAGACCGCGCACAAAATTCGATGGCGTTGTTCCTTCATGTAAAAACTGTTCCTCCAAGAACGCCGGGGACCAGCCATTTACCGCCCCGGTACGTTTCATTTTAGAGGGCATATCGGCCTTTGTCAAGCGTTCTGCGCCGATTTTGCAAAGCTGTCACAACCGTCCATCTTGCGCGCCTCTCTCCCCTGCTGTATAATAAGGTATATTGGGGGATCATGCCCGGCTGTGAGGCAGGGTTTCGAGGAAGCTGTTTTCGTAAGCGGAGTGCAACGCTTAGAAAACGGCTTCCCAAGGATACAGAAAGGTGGTGCTTTTTTGGAAAGCATTCAGCGATATTGGAAACGGACAGACAAGATGTACCTGCTGCTCTGCCTGTTCAGCAGCGCGATGGCGGTGCTGGCGCTGTCGTCGTGGGCGGCGAAGCAGGGCAGCGGCTTTGCCGTGGATGAGCTCACCGGCCAGATCACCGGCATCGGCGACTACCGCCGGGCCGTGGTGCAGGCGGGCGCAGCGGCCATCGGCATCCTGGTGGCCATCCTTCTGTCCAACATCGACTACCGCAGCCTCGTCAATGTCTGGCCCGTCCATGTGGTGCTCACATGGGGCCTCGTGCTGCCCACGCTGGTCATCCGCAACGTGACCCTCGGCCCGCTGACCATCGGCTACAACGCGGGCGACACCGACAACTATTCCTGGTACAAGCTGGGCGGCTTCACCTTCCAGCCTACCGAGCTGGCAAAGATAAGCTTCATCCTCACCTTCGCCATGCATCTGAACAATGTCCGCAGCCGCCTCAACGAGCCGAAAGAGCTGGGCAAGCTGCTGCTCCATCTCTTCGTGCCGATCGGCATCATCCACATCCAGGGTGACGACGGCACGGCCATCATCTACGGCATCATCGGCTGCTGTATGCTCTTTGCCGCCGGGCTGAGCTGGAAGTATATCATCGGGGCCTTCGCTGCCCTCGCAGCGGCGGCAGCAGTGGTCTTCGCCTTCTTCAGCGACAAGATCGGCAAGGGCTACCAGTGGTACCGCATCCTTGCGGTCATCGACCCCAACAACGAGACGGGCTGGGCGCCCAGCGAGACGATCTGGAAGAACATTGTCTACCAGCAGCAGCGGGGCGAGATCGCCATCGGCTCGGGCGGCATCTTCGGCAATGGCTTCTTCGGCGGCCGCTACTACAGCGTCCCCAACGCCCACAATGACTTCATCTTCAGCTGGATCGGCAACGCGGCAGGCTTCGTGGGCTGCTGCGTGGTGCTGGGCGTGCTGCTGGCCATCATCATCAAGACCTTCGCCACCGGAGCGTGCAGCGAGGATATGCTGGGCTCCTTCATCTGCGCCGGCATCGGCGGCGCGTTCATGGCCCAGATATTCGTCAATGTCGGCATGAACCTCCGCCTTTTGCCGGTCATCGGCGTCACCCTGCCCTTCTACTCGGCGGGCGGCAGCTCGGTGCTCATGCTGTATATCTGCGTGGGGCTGGTGCTGTCGGTGTATATGCACAATACGAAAAAACTGTTTGGTTAAGTCTCTCTCAGAACAGGCGCTGTCCTTCAGCGCCTGTTTTTATTTTCCGGCCAGATCTCCAAAAGTCTTGTAACACGACAGAAGTCGTGATAGAATATTCAAGTATTTTATCTATATTCTTTTGACTTTTTCAGGAGGTCCCATGAAGCATCATTCTCTCTCCAAAGTCCTCAAGCGCCTCGCCTGCGTGCTGGCGGCGCTGGTCATCGCGCTGGCCGTTGCCGTGTTCGCCCTCTGGCACAACGAGCTGGCCACCCTCTCGTCCCTCAAAAAGCTCTCTGACCGCGACGAAGCCCACCGCGACGGCGCTGTTTACCAGCTCAACGTCTCGGGCGGCTACTATTTCGACGATTTCCTGGCCCAGGGCGGCGCATCCACTGACTCTGAGCTCATCTCCTTCATCACCCAGAGCATCACCAAGGGCATCATCCCCATGAACATCAAGACCAGCACCATCGCCTGTTCGGCTTTTACCGCAGACACCCAGAGCGGCGACCGGGTCTTTGGCCGCAACTACGACTTCTCGGCCACCAACACCGCCATCGTCTACACGAACCCCGGTAAGGGTCGTCACGCCTCCTACTCCACCATCGACCTGAGCTTCCTCGGCCTCGACAAGGACAAGGACGTAGAGAGCCTCGGCCAGAAGATCCTGACCCTCGCGGCCCCATATGTGCCGCTGGACGGCGTCAACGACGCCGGTGTGGCCTGCGGCATCTTCATGTCCTATCAGGGCGAGGGCAAAGGCACCCCCACCGACACCCAGACCGACAAGCCCGACCTCACCTCCACCACCCTGCTCCGGCTCATCCTCGACTACGCCGACTCGGTGGAGGACGCCGTGGCGCTGGCTGAGCAGTACGACCTCCACGACTCGGCAAGCAGCTGCTTCCACTACATGGTGGCCGACTCCACCGGCCGCAGCGCCATCCTCGAGTGGGTGGGTGCTGATGCCGACCACGACGCCGACGGCTCTCAGCGTCAGCTGAACGTCCTCTGGAACGATACCGACGCCCTCTCCGATTCCTCCGACTGGCAGGTGGTGACCAACTTCATCAAGACCCCCGGCTACTACGACGGCACTACCGTCGAGATGAAGGGCCTTGACCGCTACGAGCACCTTGCGGCTGCCCTGCGCCAGACCAACGGCGTCATGGCTGACAAGAACGCTGCCATGGATCTGCTGGCTTCGGTGGGCCGCCGCACCTGGAACAACGACGACTCCAACAGCAACACCGTCCACAGCGTGGTCTACGATTTGACTGATAAGTCTGTTCTCTGGGTAGGCAATGAGCACTACGGCGAGGATGGATATACATTTGAGTTTCAGCTTGGGGCGTAAAATGTAATTTTCTTGCGGTAAGCTTGACTTTTTTTGAATTTCGCATATACTGAAAGTGGAAATGCAAAGATTCCATTTGGACTCACCAAAAGAAAACCCCCTCACGGAGCGGCAACTCCGAAAGGGGGTCTTCTTTTTATCTGTGCTTGCGGTCCTCGTCATATCTGTCAAGCCACTTGCAGATATAACGTGATGTTACGTCTGCTGCGACAGATACCAAAAATGCAAAGATGTACTCCATTTGACTCACCCCCTCTCCTATAAAATAGGCGGGTGAACCGCAGGACGATTATATCACACTTTCCGATAAAAGAACAGGAGCTGCGTCCCGAAAGGATGCAGCTCCTGTTCTTTATATTATCTTACTTCATCACTGCGCCGAGGGTCTTGCCGGTGACGGTGGGGACATCGAGGTCCAGCAGCCCCTTTTGTCCAACTTTTTTCCAACTTCCGGCGTATAACCCCGTCAAATTCCCCGGTTTTATCCAATTATCTTAGGCAAAACGACGATTTTGTAAAAAGCCCTTGAAATAATAGTAGGGGGGGGGGTATAATGTTTCAAACCTCTGCCTGCGGGCGGCGGAACATTTTGTTCAACACTGGATAAGGAGGACTTCTATATGAAACCCGTCAAAAAAATTCTTGCGCTCATCCTTGCAGGCATCATGGCTCTGGCCATGCTCACCGGATGCGGCAAGGCAACGTCTCCGGATCGTGCAGTCGCCGAAAGTGTGGTCGATTGGCTAAAGTATGCCTGCTCTCAGGAGGGAAACAAAAATGAGATCTCGGTAAGCTATCAGATTCCCGAGCTCCGCCGTGATATTGTCCCCCTGTTTGACACGAACTGGATGAGTACGACTGACGATGATGAGCTTGATGGAGATGCAGTGATCAGCGGCACCACTACCGTCACGCAGGCTCTGCAGCAGCGCCTGAGCAACTACGACAAGGACGCTTCCTGCACCTTCTTCTATGCAACAGATGTCACAGACTGCGCTGGCTTTGTATCGGTGGAGATGTTTCAGTTGCTTACGCAGTCGGGAGGAGGGGTCGTTGTTTCTGGAGATTACAATACGGCACCCAAAAAACGCCACTCACCTGAGGATCGCCGCCGCCCACAAAACCATCGGGGAGAAGACTTTCCTCCTCGCTGTGGTTATTTTTTGAGGCTTGATTCCCCCTGCCCCGGAGCCCTGCGGCCCGGGGCTTTTTTGCGCCCCGGCCAGAACAAAAAAGCATCCCCTGCAGCCTTTCCGGTCATTGCCCGGTCAGGCCCTGCAGGGGATGCTTTGGTGTTGCAGAAAATGCGCCTTACTTCAGCACTGCGCCGAGGTTTGCGCTGGTGACCATACGGGCGTAGCGGCTGAGCCAGCCGGTCTTGATGTTGGGCTCGGGAGCGACATACTTTGCCTTGCGCTGGGCCAGCACCTCATCGGGCACTTCCAGCGTGATGCTGGCGTTGGGGATGTCGATGTGGATGGTATCGCCCTCCTCAACAAGGCCAATGGGGCCGCCGGAAGCGGCCTCCGGGCTGACATGGCCAATGGCAGCACCGCGGGAAGCGCCGGAGAAGCGGCCATCGGTGATGAGGGCCACGGTCTTATCCAGCTTCATGCCGGCCAGAGCGGAGGTGGGGTTGAGCATCTCACGCATACCGGGGCCGCCCTTGGGGCCTTCGTAGCGGATGACCACCACGTCGCCCGGGACGATCTTGCCCGCATAGATGGCGGCGATGGCCGTTTCCTCGCTGTTGAAGACGCGGGCCGGGCCGGAGTGCTCCTGCATCTCGGGGGCCACGGCGCTGCGCTTGACGACGCAGCCATCGGGGGCAATGTTGCCCCACAAGATCTGCAGGCCGCCGGTCTGAGAATAGGGATCATCGATGGGACGGATGGCCTTGTCGTTCAGGATGTGTGCGCCCTTGATGTTCTCGCCGAGAGTCTTGCCGGTGACGGTGGGGACATCCAGGTCCAGCAGACCCTTCTTGGCCAGCTCTGCCTGCACGGCGGGGATGCCGCCGGCGGCGTAGAGGTCGGGCATGTGGGTGGGGCCTGCAGGGGCCAGATGGCAGAGGTTCGGGGTCTTGGCGCTGATCTCATTGAAGAGCTTCAGGTCGATGGGCACACCGGCCTCGTAGGCGATGGCCAGCAGGTGGAGGACGGTGTTGGTGGAGCAGCCCAGCGCCATATCGCAGGTCAGAGCGTTGCGGATGGAGCGCTCGTTGATGATCTGGCGGGCGGTGATGCCCTTCTTCACCATATCCATGACGGCCATACCGGCGTGTTTTGCCAGCTGCAGCCGCTTGGAGTAGACGGCGGGGATGGTGCCGTTGCCGGGCAGTGCGATGCCGATGGCCTCGCACAGGCAGTTCATGCTGTTGGCGGTGTACATGCCGGAGCAGCTGCCGCAGCTGGGGCAGCAGTTGCAGGTGCAGTCTTCCAGCTGCTCGTCGGTGATCATGCCGGCCTTATAGGCGCCCACGGCCTCGAACATCTTGGAAAGGCTGACTTCCTCGCCGCCGTAGGTGCCGGCCAGCATGGGGCCGCCGGAGCAGACCACGGCAGGCACATCCATACGGACAGCGGCCATGACCATGCCGGGAACGATCTTATCGCAGTTGGGCACCAGCACCAGACCGTCCAGCTGATGAGCCATCAGCATGGTCTCCACGCTGTCGCAGATCAGCTCGCGGGAAGCGAGGCTGTACTTCATGCCCACATGGCCCATGGCGATGCCGTCGCAGACGCCGATGGCCGGGATGAGGATGGGGGTGCCGCCTGCCATCTGGACGCCGGCCTTGACGGCGTCGGCGATCTTATCCAGATTCATGTGGCCGGGGACGATCTCGCTGTAGGCGCTCACCACACCGATGAGGGGGCGGTCCAGCTCTTCCGGGGTGTAGCCCAGGGCGTAAAACAGGCTTCGGTTGGGCGCGCGCTCCGAGCCTTTGGTCACGTTGTCACTTCTCATGTTATACCCTCTCAGGCATCGCCTGCTGGCGCTGCCAGCTCCCCCAGAGGGGGAGCCATTGGCAGGCCGGGCAGGCTTTTGCCTCTATCACAAAATGCCGGGCTCCGCTCTCATTCTTCAGCGACATCAAACTCAATTCGCTCCTGATAAAAGAGCAAGTATCCATGCAGCTGAGTGCGAGAACAGCGCCCGGCGCTTTACATCCAAATAAACTCAAATCGTCCAGCGTGGGCTTTACCGACACGCCAGTGGCTCTCCCCTTGGGAGAGCTGGCGCGTCAGCGACTGAGAGGGCTTACTTCTTCAGCCAGCTCATCATGCCGCGCAGCTCTGCACCCACCTTCTCGATGGGGTGCTCGGCCTCCATGCGGCGCTGAGCGAGGAAGTGGACCTTGCGGCCGCCGTTGGGGCTCATCTCGGTCAGGAACTCGGAAGCGAAGGTGCCGTCCTGGATCTCGGTCAGAACCTTCTTCATTTCCTTGCGGGTCTCGGCGGTGATCAGGCGCTTGCCGGTGCGGTAGTCGCCGTACTCAGCGGTGTTGGAGATGGAGTAACGCATCTTGGAGAAGCCGCCCTCGTTGATCAGGTCAACGATCAGCTTCATCTCGTGGCAGGTCTCAAAGTATGCCATCTCGGGCTCGTAGCCAGCCTCGACCAGAGTGTCGAAGCCAGCGTGGATGAGCTCGCAGACGCCGCCGCACAGGACAGCCTGCTCGCCGAACAGGTCGGTCTCGGTCTCCTCCTTGAAGGTGGTCTCGAGGATGCCGGCACGACCGGCACCGATGCCGGAAGCGTATGCCAGAGCGATGTCCTTAGCCTTGCCGGTGAAGTCCTGCTCGACACAGATCAGAGAGGGGCAGCCCTCGCCCTCGGTGTACAGGCGGCGGACGATGTGGCCGGGACCCTTGGGAGCGATCATGATGACATCAACATTCTTGGGGGCGGTGATGGTCTTGAAGTGGATGTTGAAGCCGTGTGCGAAAGCCAGAGCCTTGCCCTCGGTCATGTAGGGAGCGACCTGCTTGTTGTAGATGTCAGCGCACAGCTCATCGGGGACCAGCATCATGACGACGTCGCCGGCCTTGGCAGCCTCCTCGACCTCCATGACCTTGAAGTTGGGATGAGTTGCAGCGAACTCAGAAGCCTTTTCCCAGTGAGCAGAACCCTTGCGCAGGCCGACGACGACATTGACGCCGCTCTCAGCGAGGTTCTCGGAATGTGCGTGGCCCTGGCTGCCGAAGCCGATGACAGCGACGGTCTTGCCGTCCAGCACGCCGAGGTTGCAGTCGGAATCGTAGTATTTCTTGATCGCCATGGTAGTTGTTCTCCTTTTGTTTTTTACTTATTTCAGTATAAGATGAATGATAAGCATCGTATATTTTCGCTCACTGGGGAGCGGAAAAGCTAAGGGCAACCTCTCAGTCTCGCATTCGCTCGACAGCTCCCCTACCCGACGGGGAGGCCTCTGGCGAAGAGATGAAGTTTTCCGAAATGCCAAGGCCTCTCCTCGATAGGAGAGGTGGCAGCGCGTCAGCGCTGACGGAGAGGTTTAATGGCATCTCGTGCCGGGCAGCGGGAACTGTGCCTCTCTTACCTCCTGCGCGGGCTTCTGTATATGCTGATGCATCCCGCCGCGCTCGAGGGCGGTGACGCCGGTGCGGCACTGCTCCAGGATCTGATAGTCCGACATGAGCTTCAGGAAGGCGTCGATCTTCTCGGGACGGCCCGTCAGCTCAAAGACCATGCTGTCGGGCGACAGGTCGATGATCTTTGCCTTATAGATGCCGGCGATCTCCCGCAGCTCTGCGCGGTTGGCGACATTTGCCACCACCTTGAGCAGGAGCAGCTCCCGCTCGAGAGCGGTGGACTCGTTGAGTACGAAGACCTGACGGGTGACTTCCAGACGCTCGGTCTGGAGGATGAGCTGCTGGAGCTCCTTTTCGGTACCCGAGACGGAAACGGTGATGCGGCTGACTGTGGGGTCGTTGGTGGCCGAAACGGTCAGGCTGTCGATATTGAAGCCTCTGCGGCAGAACAGGTTGGACACCCGGGCCAGAACGCCGCTCTGGTTGTCCACCAGCAGGCTGATGACCCTGCGCTGATTGGATTCCATGTCGCTGTGTCCTCCTTATTTCATGATGATGTCGTTGATGTCGCCGCCGCCGGGGATCATGGGCAGGACCTTTTCGTCCTTGTCGATCATGCATTCGATCCAGGTGGGGCCTTTCTGCTTCAGAGCGTCGGCGAATGCCTCCTGGAACTGAGCAAGGTCCTCACAGTGGTAGCCCTTGAGGCCGAAGCCCTCGGCCAGCTTGACGAAGTTGGTCTTGCGGTGGGGGTCGGTCTGGGAGAAGCGCTTGCCATAGAAAGCGGTCTGCCACTGGCGCACCATGCCAAGCACCTGATTGTTGAAGATGACCGTGATGATGGGCAGCTCGTAGCTGACAGCAGTGCAGGCTTCGTTGAGGTTCATGTGGAAGGAGCCGTCGCCGGTGAACATGACCACCCGCTGGTCGCGGCCCAGCGCCATCTGTGCGCCGATGGCTGCGCCGTAACCGAAGCCCATGGTGCCGAGGCCGCCGCTGGTGATGAAGCCGCGGCTCTTGGTGTGGCGGATGTACTGTGCCGCCCACATCTGGTGCTGGCCCACATCGGTGACGTAGACCGCCTCGGGGCCGCACTGGTTGCAGACCTCGCCGATGACCTGATGGGGCATCAGGCGGGAGGCGTCGGATACCGGGTGGTAATCCTGTGCCTGCCACTCGTGGATCATCTTCATCCAGTCGGGATGCTTTTTCTCCTCGATCATCGGGAGCATGGCGTTCAGCACATAGGCGGCGTCGCCCACAATGGCAAGGTCAACATCCACGTTCTTGCCCAGCTCGCTGGCGTCGATGTCGATCTGGATAATGGTCGCATTCTTGGCGAAGGTCTTGGGGTTCAGGGCCACGCGGTCGGAGAAGCGGGCACCCACCGCGATAAGGACATCGCAGTCGGCCACCGCCCGGTTCGAGGTGTAGCAGCCGTGCATACCCACCATGCCGATGTTCATCGGGTCGCCGTAAGGCACGACGCCTGCGGCCATCAGGGTATAGGCGGCCGGGATCTCAGCCTTTTTCAGAAGGTCACGCAGGGGCTGGCAGCTGGCCGCCGAGCGGACGCCGCCGCCGAAGTAGACCAGCGGGCGCTGTGCGCCGTTGATGATCTCTGCCGCCCACTTGACCTGCTCTTCGTTGAAGGTGGTCACGGTGCGGATGGGCTCCGGCTTTTTCGGGGTGAACTCACACACCGCAGCGGTGACATCCTTCGGGATGTCCACCAGCACCGGCCCTTTGCGACCGCTCTGGGCGATGCGGAAAGCCGCACGCATGGTGTCGGCCAGGTCTTCGACCCGGCGCACCGTGAAGTTGTGCTTGGTGATGGGCATCGTGATGCCCTCGATGTAGGCTTCCTGGAAGCCGTCCTTGCCCAGGCCCTCCGTGGTCACGTTGCCGGTGAAAGCCACCATCGGCACAGAGTCCATATAGGCGGTGGCGATGCCGGTGACGAGGTTCGTTGCGCCCGGGCCGCTGGTGGCCAGCACCACGCCGGTGCGGCCCGTTGCACGGGCGTAGCCGTCCGCCGCGTGGGATGCGCCCTGCTCGTGGGCGGTCAGCACATGGGTGATGCGGTCGGCGTTTTTGTACAGCTCGTCGTAGAGGTTCAGCACTGCGCCGCCGGGGTAGCCAAAGAGGGTATCCACCCCCTGCTCACAGAGCACCTCCACAAAGATTTGAGAACCGTTCAACTGCATGGTGAGTTTCTCCTGTTTCCGTTTCCAATTTCCACTTTATACACTTTTTTCCCAACACTCTCAGAGACAGTACCCGATACCTGATAAACAAAAGGTCTCTGTCTCCTTATCCAAGAGACAAAGACCTGGAATCAATCCAAAACTCTCTGCGGTACCACTCTCGTTGACGCTTTCCGCGCCCTCTCACGGGCTTCCAACAAAGCCCTGCGCTCTAACGGCCGCCACCGGCTCTGCTTAGCAGACGTCCCATATATCGTCCTTCAGCAGGCTGCTCCGGGAGGATTCCGCGCCGGGCCGCCTGCTGCCTTGCATCGTCCGGCAGCTCTCTGAAAAGCGGGTATCCTGCGTTACTTTTTCCCATCTGTGCATTTGTTGGGTCAATTATACTATAAATCGGGCCGTTGTCAATCGACGATTTGTAACGTGAATCATGGCAAACATGAAGATAATTAAACACCATCTTGCACAGGGCCTTACATCGCTGTATACTTTGGGAGTACGTGCTTAATATTTAACCTCTCCGTCACGCCTGACGGCGTGCCACCTCCCTATCGAGGGAGCCTTGCATAGACGAAACTTCATCTCTTCGCCAGAGGCCTCCCCTACGAAGGGGAGCTGGCTGACGAAGCAGACTGAGAGGTTGTACGAAGACAGGCCTGCCCATGAACCGCAGGCGTGACGGAGGGGTTTTCCAAAAAAGAGTATAAAGGAACAAGATTATGAACCTCACAGAATGGAACGCCCGGCTCCACGGGCTGGTCATCTTCCGCGCCCTGCTGGACGATGACGTCATTGCAAAATTTGTTGACCTCACCGACCGGATGGCCGCTACCCCCCAGAGCACGGGAGCCGTGTGCGACGCGGCCGCTTCCTTCGAAGCAGCCCTCTTCGAGCACACCACCAACTTTGGCGAATACCTTTCCGCTGCCGTCCTCGAAGCCGAGACGGTCTGCGTCCGGCAGGCAGCTGTCAGCGAAGTGCCGCCCGTCTTACAGACTGCACTGGACAATGAGCTGGACCTCCTGCAGCAGCTGTGCAGCCTGACGCTGGACAAAGCTTCTGGACGCCGCCGGTGCCGCCGACAAGCTGCCTTTTCCTGCCCCGGTGGGAGACGAAGGCCATCGACCTCCACGCCGCCTACGCCCAGCGGATGAGCGAGGTGGGCAAAAAGGGCTACGGAATGTTCGCCAAGCACCACGTCTTCACGGTCGAGAACGGTCAGCTGGTGCCGGTGCGCTACCCCGACCCCAGCGCCTCGACGAGCTGCCGGGCTATGAGCAGGAGCGGGAGAAGGTCATCGCCAACACCCGCGCCCTGCTGGCCGGGATGCCCGCCAACAATGTCCTGCTCTACGGCGACGCCGGTACGGGCAAATCCAGCACCGTCAAGGCCATCGCCAACGAGTTCGCCGCCGACGGCCTGCGCCTCGTGGAAGTCAAGAAGAACCAGCTCTATCAGATCCCCGATCTGATGGACAAGCTGGCCGCGAACCCGCTGAAGTTCATCCTCTTCATCGACGATTTGAGCTTCACGGCCAACGACGACAATTTTGCGGCCCTGAAAGCCATCCTCGAGGGCAGCGTGGGCGGCAGAGCCCGGAACATCGCCGTTTACGCCACCTCCAACCGCCGCCACCTCATCAAGGAGACCCTCTCCGACCGCACCGGCGATGACATCCACGAGGCCGACACCCGTCAGGAGCTGATGAGCCTTTCGGCCCGGTTCGGCCTCACCGTCACCTTCCAGCGGCCTGAGAAAGCCCGCTTCGAGGTCATCCTCACCGAGCTGGCCAAACAGCACGGCATCGAGATGCCCCACGACGAGCTGCTGACCAAGGCCGAAGCCTTCGCCATCCGTGCCGGAGGCCGCAGCCCCCGCGTCGCCAAGCAGTTCATCGAGCAGTGCGCCGCAGGAGTGCAGAAGTAAATAGAAGGAACGATTCAAATCTTCGAGAGTTCCCTCATGGAATCCCTCCGGAGGCATTCTCTTCGGATGCCTCGGACCACAGCGCTGGGATCCTGCAAAAAATGCGAGATCTCATACCGCGCAAAAGCGCGGCCTTCGTCTGAAACGAAAATTTTTCCCTCCGCAAAGCTTACGGTGAAGCCCCGGAATTCAAATGCAAGGCCGTTGTCCGGTTCGTTGATGGTGTCGCCCCAGACGGCCCGCTTCAGGGCCGAACAAAGGCGGTATTCCTCTTCCGTGCGGAGCCAGAGTTCCGGCGTCTGGACACTGTGCTCCAGCAGGAACAGGTTGGTAAAATCCCTTACAAAGCCCGTTTCTTTGGCCTCGATGGGCCGGTTCAGCTGCTTCCATTCCCGGATGTCGAAGCGGTAATAAAAGTTTCCTTCCGTCCCTCTCCGGGGGCTGATCTCTGTGATCGCGCTCCGGCGGACGGCGCTGCATTTCGTGACTTCGCCGTAGTACCGGACACCTGCCTGTGCGCCGAACACATACTGTGACTGGTAAAGGGCCACATAGCGGATAGGAAGATCACTGTCCTGCAGGCGCTCTGCCGGAATGTAATAAAAGCAGTCCTTCCGGCAAATACCCAGCTGCTGCAGGCTGCGCATGGTGCCGACGAGTACATCCCCGCACGGCCCAGTCTACTGCTTTTCAGCTTCGCTTCCAGTTTCTCCATCTCGCCCGCCCCCTGCCTGTGCTTTGTTTTATTGTACCGTCTTTTCTGCCGGGAGGCAACGATGCAGATAAAATATACGAGTCCTCTTTGTAAAGAATCCGGATTCAGCTTCCCCGGTAGACATTCCTGAAGATTGGGAACCGCGGGCTAAGCAACAGCCCACTGGG
>ENA-OQKV01000213-OQKV01000213.1-human-gut-metagenome-genome-assembly--contig:-NODE-213-length-24398-cov-6.587738_pt1 | contig 24398 bp, 27 predicted proteins | sample MGYA00242655_ERZ504811 | MGnify/ENA primary metagenome ERZ504811 (study PRJEB26092, sample SAMD00036406) | human gut metagenome | host: Homo sapiens | study: EMG produced TPA metagenomics assembly of...
TACAATGATGATGAGCGCCTGGTGGATGCGTTTGGCGGAATGAGGGACTTGAATTATCACCTGATCCGTTGTGTGGGTGATCCGAAGGAGCGTTTTTCAGAGGATGCACTTCGGATTCTGCGCGCAGTACGTTTTTCTGCGCAGCTGGCATTTCCAATCGAGCCGGAGACCGCAGAAGCGATCAAAAGTCTGGCTCCGAATCTGGAAAAGATCAGTGCAGAGCGGATTCAGGCAGAGCTGGTAAAACTGCTGGTATCCGATCATCCGGAGCGGATTCAGGATGCCTGTGAGCTGGGAATCACAAAAGTGGTGCTTCCGGAATGGGATGACATGGTCGGTGTGAAGCAGAATACGCCACATCATAAATATGATGTAGCTGCACACACAGTTCATGCGCTGCAGAATGTAAAGAATGATAAAGTCCTCAGACTAACCATGTTGTTCCATGATATGGGAAAACCAGTAATGAAGACCACAGATGAAAATGGAAGAGACCATTTCAAAGGGCATGCGATCGCCAGCGAGCAAATTGCAAAAACAGTGATGAAACGTTTGAAATTTGATAATGATACGATTCGAAAAGTAACAAAGCTTGTTGCGTATCATGATTACCGGATGGAACCGACCGGAGCGAACGTGCGCCGCGCCATGCATGAGATCGGGGTGGAACTCTTTCCATATTATCTGGCAGTCCGGCTTGCAGATACAAAAGCGCAGAGTTCTTATGAACGCAGAGGAAAGCTGGAAAATATCATTCAGATCAGAGAACTGTATCGAAATGCGCTGCGAAACAAAGAATGTGTGACATTAAAAGATCTGGCAGTGACAGGAACGGATCTGATCAATCTCGGAATAGCGCCGGGAAAAGAACTGGGAACGCTCTTAAATGAGCTGCTGGATATGGTGATCGAAGATCCGGCATGGAATCAAAAAGGAAAATTGTGTGATTACGTGAAAGAAAGATTTGGCTTTTAGCATACTTGCTCACCGGGATTCATAGATTAGAAAGAGTCATGAATCCGCCCTGCTTTCGGCGGGGCAAAGTGCAGGGGGCAAGTATGAGAGAATATGAGTTAGAAGTTCTGGAACAGTATGACATAGAAGTAATAAGCACCCGCAAGACAAGGGGTGCTTATTTTTGCAATACAAAGGAGGGGCTGATGCTGCTCGGACCGGCAGGAATTTCGGTTGGGCGCGCACCTCTGATGTATGTTTTGCTCTGTTATCTGGAATCCAGACACGGAATGAAGGTGGACACACCCATCTTTACGAAGGCGGGAAAACTCTTTAGCGTATCCCAGGATGGAACAAAGTACATGCTGAAAAAATGGGTTTCGGGAAGAGAGTGTGAGGTACGAAGGGAGCGGGATGTGCTGGAAGCGGCACAGGCTCTCGGACTTTTGCATCAGAGAATGGATTGGGGAGAAATTCTTGGCGACGGTGCGTGGACAAAAGAAAAGATGCAGGAGATGATTCCTCAGGCTTCGGATCATGAACCTGTTTTAGAGATAGAACTGAAACCTTTTGCAGGAAGAGATATGCTGTCAGAATTAAGGCGGCATAACCGGGAATTGAAAAAAGTGCGGGCATTTATCCGTTCCAGGGTCACAAAAAATGAATTTGAGCGTCGTTTTCTGGCACATTTTGAGAGAATGTATGAGATGGCGCAAAGTGTGACAGAACGGATGGAATGCTCCGGATATCCGGAATTGTACAAAGACAATCTAAAAGCCGGAAAGCTGATACACGGAGATTATAATTATCACAACATCTGGATCAGTTCCGGCAGGATTGCAGTCACCAATTTTGAGCATTTCAGAATGGATGTACAGGTACAGGATCTGTATTATTTCCTGCGAAAGGTGATGGAAAAATATCAGTGGAAAGAAAGTCTGGGAAGAAAGATTCTGGAGATGTATGAGAGCGTCCGTCCTCTGGAGGACAGGGAAAAGGAATTTCTCGCACTTTGCCTGGCTTATCCGGAGAAGTTCTGGAAGACAGCAAATCTGTATTCGAACTCCAATAAGGCGCGGATTCCGGAGAAAAGTGTAGAAAAACTGCAGACTGCAATCGGACAGCAGGCAGAAAAAGAGCGATTTTTAGAAAATATATTCACTTTTCATTTATAGGCGGCTGTTGTATAATAGAACCATACTATATTGCAGGAGGTGCCTAAGATGGGTTACAAAGAAATATACAATGAGTGGTTGACAAATGCTTATTTTGATGCAGATACAAAAGCAGAACTGGAGCGTATCGCATCAGATGAGAACGAGATCAAAGAGCGTTTTTATACAGATTTAGAGTTTGGTACAGCAGGACTTCGGGGAATTATCGGAGCCGGAACGAACCGTATGAATATTTATACAGTGAGAAAGGCAACACAGGGACTGGCAAACTATATTTTAAAGAGTGGAAACGCAGAAAAAGGAGTTGCCATCGCATTTGACTCACGCCGGATGTCACCGGAATTTGCACAGGAAGCGGCATGCTGCCTGGCTGCGAACGGAATCAAAGCCTATGTATTCGATTCTCTTCGTCCGACACCGGAGCTTTCTTATGCAGTCAGAAAACTCGGATGTATTGCCGGAATCAACATTACAGCCAGCCATAATCCACCGGAGTACAATGGTTATAAGGTATACTGGGAAGATGGCGCGCAGATCACACCGCCTCATGACAAAGGAATCATGGATGAAGTCAAGGCAGTGACAGATTATACGACTATGAAGACGATGCCGGCAGAGGATGCCAAAGCAGTCGGACTCTACGAAGTGATCGGAGCAGAGGTGGATGATGCCTACATAGCAGAGCTGAAAAAGCAGGTGATCCATCAGGATGCCATTGATGCAGTTGGAAAAGATCTGAAGATCGTATACAGTCCGCTTCATGGAACGGGAAATATTCCAGCCCGCAGAATTTTAAAAGAGCTCGGTTTTGAGAACGTATACGTAGTCAAAGAGCAGGAACTGCCGGACGGCGAATTCCCGACTGTTTCTTATCCGAATCCGGAGGCGGCAGAGGCATTTGAACTGGGACTTAAGCTGGCAAGAGAAGTGGATGCAGACATTGTGCTTGCTACAGATCCGGATGCAGACCGTCTGGGTGTCCGGGTAAAAGATAAAAACGGTGAATATCACGATCTGACAGGAAATATGTCCGGCTGTCTCCTTGCAGACTATGAGATCGGACAGAGAAACGCATTGAGAGGACTTCCTGAGGATGGATATCTCATCAAAACGATCGTTACAACAAATATGGCAGATGCGATTGCAGATTACTATAACACAGGGCTGATTGAAGTTCTGACCGGATTCAAATATATCGGACAGCAGATTCTGGGATTTGAGACAAGCAAAAAAGGCGAGTACTTATTTGGATTTGAAGAAAGCTATGGATGCCTGATCGGAACACACGCAAGAGATAAAGATGCGATCGTTGCGACAATGGCACTCTGCGAGGCAGCTGCTTACTACAAGACAAAAGACATGACTCTCTGGGATGCCATGATCGAGATGTATGAGAGATACGGATATTACAAAGATGATATCCAGTCTATCACACTCAAAGGAATCGAAGGACTTGCAAAGATCCAGGAGATCCTTGAGACACTCCGTAAGAATCCGCCGGCAGAGATCGCAGGCTACAAAGTGCTGAAAGCGAGAGACTACAAAGCAGACACGATCCAGGATATGCAGACTGGTGAAGTATCTTCGACAGGTCTTCCGACATCGAACGTATTGTACTATGATCTTTCTGATGATGCATGGTTATGTGTGAGACCGTCAGGAACAGAGCCGAAAGTCAAATTCTACTACGGTATCAAAGGAACCTCCCTTTCTGATGCAGATGAAAAGTCCGCAGCTATGGGCAAAGAAGTGCTGGCAATGATTGATAAGATTATGTAAAAATGTTGCTGTTATTGTAAACAGTACCGCTTTGCATGGTAAATCTGTGAAACTGCTTGACAAAAGCAGTTTCACCAGTTATAACAGTACATAAGGGTATCGACATGTAAAGGGTAGAGACATGCGGCCTTTACCAATTTAGAATAATCATTCTAGCATAATAAAGAGGAGGAATTATCCATGAACAAAACAGAATTGATCGCAGCAATCGCTGAGCAGGCAGAAATTTCAAAGAAAGATGCAGAGAAAGCATTAAAAGCTTTTGTTGATGTAGTAACAGAGCAGTTAAAAGAAGGAGAAAAAGTACAGTTAGTAGGATTCGGTACTTTTGAAGTAAGCGAAAGAGCAGCAAGAGAAGGAAGAAATCCTCAGACAGGAAAGACAATGAAGATCGCAGCTTGCAAAGCTCCGAAATTCAAAGCTGGAAAAGCTCTGAAAGATGCTGTAAACGCATAATTGACGAACAGATAAAGATGCATAAGAGGATACAGTCGGACAAGCCGGTTGTATTCTCTTTTCAGTTACAGGAGAAGGAAGGAGAAAAGATTAATGAGATTGGACAAATTTTTAAAAGTTCCAGGCTGATCAAACGCAGGACCGTAGCCAACGAAGCATGTGATGCAGGGAGAGTTCTGGTGAATGGAAAGCCTGCAAAGGCATCCGTAAAAGTGAAAGTGGGAGATGTGATCGAGATTCAGTTCGGTACAAAAACGGTGAAAGTAGAAGTGCTGGATATTCAGGATACGACCAAGAAAGAAGAGGCGAAAGACCTGTTCCGCTATTTATAAAACAGAAAAATTCGTTTTTCCGGTATAAAATAATACAACCCCTCATATATATAGAAAAGCAGAAGGAAAGGGGAAAGTGTATGGAAGAACGACAAATGCCGGCGAAGGCACATAAACTGATCGTGAATAACAGAAAGACAAGTATGGTTACCGGAGTTCTGGATGTTCTCTCGTTTGATCTGAATGAGATTCTTCTGGAGACAGAGCAGGGGATGCTTATGGTGAAAGGCACAGACCTCCATGTGAACCGGCTCAGTGTTGAGAAGGGAGAAGTAGACCTTTCCGGAAATATTGACAGTATTGCTTATTCTGGAGTGAATCAGGGCGGGCAAAATGAGAGCTTTCTGTCAAAATTATTTAAGTAGGCGTTATTATGATGCTCGGAATTGAAACAGAAGTTGTGATTTTTTTCTATGCGGCGCTTACGGGGATGGTACTTTTTTGCGGTTATCAGATTCTGCTGCTGATACGAAGACTCGTGCGGCATCATCCGCTGGCAGTCGGTGTGGAGGATATCGGCTTCTGGCTGTTGGTGAGCGCGTATGTGTTTCGTCAGATGTATTGTACGACTTATGGAAGTATCCGCTGGTTCTTTGTTCTGGGAATCGCAGCCGGGCTGCTGACTGCTGTTGGGGTGCAGCATTTGTTGAAACGAATTTTCAGGAAATTGAAAAAAACATAAAAAACAAGGAAATCTTGATTAAAACGGCTGAATAACTTGAAAAAAGAGAAAAAAGCAGATAGAATACTTGTGTCAGGCAAATTTATTTGCAGGCAGGATGGAAATAGAAGTTAGATTTGATAGGGTGAGTATCATGGCGATTCAGAAAAAGAAAGTCGCTGGCAGATCAAAAAGCCGGAAGACGAATTCTGCATGGCGGTATCATAAAAAAAGTATGATGCTGATCAGTATGATTCTTGTATTGCTGGTAGGCGTACTTGCAGTGAATGCAGTATCTCTGCGCAGCAGAAACGCACAGTACAAGAAGCAGGAAGCAGAACTGGAAGCACAGATTAAAGAAGAGAAAAAGCGTGCAAAGGAAGTGGAAGCATACGAAGCGTATGTGAAGACAGACGATTACGTGAAAGAGATTGCAGAAGAAAAATTAGGGCTGGTGGATCCGAATGAGATCATTTTCAAGCCGGCAAAATAGTGACGATACGAAAGAGAAGCTCCGGGAAATTCCTGGGGCTTTTTGCATGTTCTAATATTACATACATAAGAACTAGGAGGACATCGCCATGAAAAATGGACAGGCACTGCACACCAGCCCCTATGTGACACAGATTGAAAAATACGCAGATTCTATCAAACAGCTTTCCCGGACATTTCTTCATCTGGAGGAAAAGAAATCCGCATTTTCCAATGAGGAGATTGAGGATATGTTTGACCGGACAAAAGAAAGAGCCTGCAAAAGCTGTGAAAAATGTTCCTGGTGCTGGGAAGAGGATTTTGTACATACCTATCAGATGGGATATGAAGTTTTATCTGCCATCGATCATTACGGGAGTGAACTGAATACAGAAACAAAAAGGAAGCTTCAGCAGAGGTGTCTGCGGTGGGAAGCGTTTTTACAGGAGATGCTGGGTGCATTTCACGATGCAAGACAGAATATGATGTGGAATAACCGGATCGTACTTGGCAGGGAAGGGTGCGCGGTTCAGATGGATACGTTTGCGGATATGCTCCGCAGTACGGCGAAAGAGCTGGAAAAAAGTTTATTTTCGGACGAGCGTCTGGAAAAAAAGCTGGCATCTCATTTAAAAAAGAGAGGGATTCGTGTACTGTACAGCAGTTTTTTCCTGAACAGAGAAGGAAAATATGAAGTACATCTTACCGCAAGAGCGGTGAAAAATACCTGCGTTACGATCAAAGCGCTTGTAAAGGCTGTCTCGGAAGTGATGGGGAGGCAGTTTATTGCAGAGAGTGATCAGGCGTTTATGCTGGGGAAAGAATATCAGACGATTGTGTGCATGGAAGGTCCGGTGTTTTATACACTTTACGGTGTGGCAAGGATTGGGAAGGACTGCAACAAGATCTCAGGTGATAATTTCATGATGCGTGAGCTTGGCGGAGGAAAACTGGCAGTGGCGCTTTCCGATGGAATGGGATCCGGAGAGAAGGCATGCCGGGAGAGTACGCTTGTCATGGAATTGCTGGAAGAGCTGTTGGAAGCCGGATTTCCGGCAAAAGCGGCGATCCAGATGATCAATACGACATTGGTGATGGGGCGTGAGGAAATCCATTTTTCCACGGTGGATCTGAGCATGTTTGATCTGTATACAGGAGAATGTCGTCTGATCAAAGCAGGAGCTTCTTCCACATTTATCAAAAAAGGAAACAAAGTGGAGCGTATCAGTTCGTCCAGTCTGCCGATCGGGGTCATGCACTCCATTGAAATCGAATCTGTGCAGAGAACGCTGGAAGACGGAGATTTTGTTGTTATGATAACGGACGGTGTGCTGGATGCTCTTCCGGTTGGGGAACAGGACCTTCTGATGGAAACGATCATTGGTGGAACGACAGGCGGAAATCCCAAAGAGCTTGCGCATCACATTCTGGAGCAGGTATTAAACTGGACCGGAGAAGAACCGATGGATGATATGACAGTACTGGCAGTAGGGATTTGGAATTGTCAGGATACTTGCATTTTGGGGACGGATTCGGTATAGTTTACAGTATGGAAAAGAAAGTTTTAAATTTTATTCAAAAATATCATATGCTGCAAAAAGAAGATAAAGTAATCGCAGGGATATCGGGCGGCGCGGATTCGATATGCCTGCTTTTTGTACTTTTGAGGCTGCAGGAAAAAATCGGATTTGATGTGATCGCAGTGCATGTGAATCACGGGCTTCGTGGAGAAAATGCAAAAAGAGATGAACGGTTTACGGAAACATTTTGCAGGGAGCGGAATGTTCCATGTATTGTGTATCATGAGAATGTAAAAGAAATCGCTGCACAGAAAAAGCTGTCTGTGGAGGAGGCAGGGCGTCTGGTGCGCAGAAAGGCGTTTGAGGAGGTGCGGATCCGTTATGGGGGGACCAAGATCGCGCTTGCGCATCATCAGAACGATAATGCAGAGACGATGCTTTTGAATCTGGCAAGAGGAACCGGAATCCGGGGGCTTTCCGGGATCCGGCCGGTCAATGGATATATGATCCGTCCGCTTCTTGGAATAAACAGGAAGGAAATTGAGTATTATCTGAAAGAACATCAGCTTTCCTACTGTGAAGATGAGACCAATGCCGGGGATGAATATACCAGAAACAGGATCCGGCATCAGATCCTTCCTATGCTGGAGGAGCAGGTCAACAGGCAGGCCGTCCGTCACATGAATGAAACGATGGAGCAGTTAAATCAGATCAGAGATTATCTGGAGCGGGAAATCGAAGCGCATTGCAGATGTGTGGTAAGGCAGGAGGAAGAGGGGCTTTTGCTTCTGTGGGATGAATGGATGCAGTGTGATCCGGTCATCCAAAACGGGATTATTCAGAAGTGTCTGGAAAATCTGGCGGGAACCGGAAAGGATCTTGCGTCTGTACACGTTGCGGCAGTGGCGGAGTTGTTTGAAAAGCAGAGTGGAAGAAAGCGAAATCTTCCCTACAATATCTGTGCAAAGAGAAATTATGAAGGAATACTTTTGGCAAAACAGACAGAGGAAAGACAGACAGAGTGCCGGGAGGAACTTATAATTCCCGGAATTACCCGATTAAAAGACAGGAATCTGCGAATATGCTGTACAATTTGGGAAAAAGATAAGAATTTTTCGATAGAACAGATACCGCAAACCCCCTACACGAAATGGTTTGACTATGATATAATAAAAAATAGTCTCACCGTAAGAACGAGACAGCCGGAGGATGTTTTGGGTGTCAACAGACAGGGCGGTACGCAGAAGCTCAAATCTTATTTTATCAATGAGAAGATTCCTGCAAAAAGCAGAGAACGGATTTTGCTGATCGCCGAGGGGCATCAGATACTGTGGGTTGTCGGATATCGGATGAGCAGCAGATATCAGATATCTGAACATACAAAAAGGATAATAGAGATCAAAATAATGGAGGATAAAAAACATGGCAGAGACAATTAAAGTGTTAGTTTCAGAAGAAGAAGTAAATGAAAGAATCAAAACATTGGGAAAACAGATCAGCGAAAATTATGCAGGAAAGCAGATCCATATGATCTGTGTACTCAAAGGCGGAGTATTTTTCATGTGTGAACTGGCTAAAAGAATCAGTGTGCCGGTTTCTCTGGACTTTATGTGTGTAAGCAGCTACGGGGATGCGACAACATCCAGCGGTGTTGTCAGAATTGCAAAGGATCTGGATGAATCCATCGAGGGAAAAGATGTTCTGATCGTGGAAGACATCATTGATTCCGGACGTACACTGTATTATCTGATCGATGTTCTGAAGAAAAGAAATCCAAAGAGCATTCAGCTTTGTACTCTTTTGGACAAACCGGAGAGAAGAGAAAGAGATGTAAAAGTAGATTATGTCGGATTTGAGATACCGGACGAATTTGTAGTCGGATATGGACTGGACTACGCACAGAAATATAGAAATCTTCCATATATCGGAGTCGTAGAAGGTGTGGAATAGGAAGGAGCAGTATCATTGAATGACAAGAAGTATAAAGGCATAAGCGGCGCAACCGTGGTTGTGTTTATTGCTGTGATCTTTTTTGTGCTATGGATGACGAGCCGTGTACAGATGCGCGGGCAGGAGATAACTTTTACTCAGTTTGAACAGGAGATAAAGGATGACAACGTGACAGAGGTGGTGATCAACCAGAATAAGGCAGTGCCTACCGGAGTGGTCACACTGACATTGCGCGACAGCAGGGAAACGGGACGTGTCAACGTATCGGATGTCAATGAGACGCAGAAGCTGCTGGATAAAAATGATGTGGAATACCGCATAAGCGCGATCCCTCAGGATTCGGTGCTGAGTACGACGGTTCTCCCGGTTGTGCTGATGCTTGTCGGATTCATGTTTATTACGATGATGATGAACAGACAGAGTGGCGGTGCCAATGCAAAAGCAATGAATTTTGGAAAAAGTCGTGCCCGTATGAGTTCTGAGAATGATAAGAAAGTGACATTTGCAGATGTTGCGGGGCTGCAGGAAGAAAAAGAAGAGCTTGCAGAGATTGTCGATTTCCTGAAATCTCCGAAAAAATATGTTCAGGTGGGAGCAAGAATCCCAAAAGGAGTGCTTCTGGAGGGGCCTCCGGGAACCGGTAAGACCCTTCTTGCAAAAGCAGTTGCCGGAGAGGCCGGGGTTCCGTTTTTTACGATTTCGGGATCTGACTTCGTAGAGATGTTTGTCGGTGTGGGAGCGTCCCGTGTCAGGGATCTGTTCCAGGATGCGAAGAAGAATGCCCCATGTATCATTTTCATCGATGAGATCGATGCAGTTGCCAGACGCAGAGGAAGCGGACTTGGCGGCGGTCATGACGAGAGAGAACAGACATTGAACCAGATGCTGGTAGAGATGGATGGTTTTGGTGTTAATGAAGGTATTATTGTGATGGCAGCGACCAACCGGAAAGATATTTTGGATCCTGCGATCTTACGTCCGGGACGTTTTGACAGAAATGTGGTAGTTGGACGTCCGGATGTCAAAGGAAGAGAAGAGATCCTGAAAGTACATGCGAGAAACAAGCCTCTTGGAGATGATGTGGATCTGAGACAGATTGCGCAGACAACCAGTGGATTTACAGGGGCAGATCTTGAGAATCTTTTAAATGAAGCGGCGATTCTGGCTGCAAAAGAAAACAGAGTGTATATTCAGCAGGCAGATATCCGTCATGCGTTTGTGAAAGTCGGAATCGGACCGGAGAAAAAGAGCCGTGTGGTTTCTGAAAAAGAACGCCGGATCACAGCATACCACGAGGCGGGACATGCGATCCTCTTCCATGTACTGCCGGATGTGGGACCTGTCTACAGTGTGTCCATTGTTCCGACAGGAGGAGCAGGCGGCTATACGATGCCGCTTCCGGAAGGCGATGATATGTTCAATACAAAAGGACATATGCTTCAGGAGATTACAGTGTCTCTCGGCGGACGTGTAGCGGAAGAACAGATCTTTGATGATATTACAACCGGTGCATCTCAGGATATCCGTCAGGCAACTGCGATCGCAAAATCCATGATCACCAAATTCGGTATGTCAGAACGTCTTGGTCTGATCAACTATGACAATGACAGTGATGAAGTCTTTATCGGACGTGATTTTGGTCACACATCCAGAGGATACGGTGAAAAAGTGGCGGGAACAATCGATGAGGAAGTCAAACGTATCATTGATGAGTGCTATCTGAAAGCAAAAGCAATTCTGGAGGAGCATCAGTCTGTACTGGAAGCCTGTGCCCAGTTATTGCTGGAAAAAGAAAAGATTACAAGAAGTGAGTTTGAAGCACTTTTTGAGAAGTAGGTGTAGAATGGGGCAAGCTGTTTTTAATGCCGGGCAGGCATTTTAAGGGGCTTGCCCCAAAGGAGGTTTATATGAATAAAAATGCGCTGTTCTGTGATGGGACATCGGATTATGTCATACCTGCGGAACCGGGTATCCATGAAAAAGTCAGGCTGAGATTCAGAACGGCAAGAGATGACGCTCAGGAGGTCTGTCTGATTTCAGGAGGAGAAGCACTGCAGATGCAGAAGATATCCTCCGGGGAAGTGTTTGATTATTATGAAACAGAAGTGCAGCTTACAGATACGATGTTTGTTTATTATTTTCGGATAAAAAGCGAGAGTGAAGAGCTCTGCTATCATCGATGTGGCGTATCGGAACATCCGGTGGAATATTACAATTTCCGGATCATGCCTGGATTTTCCACACCGGCATGGGCAAAAGGCGCAGTGATGTATCAAATTTTTGTAGACCGCTTCTGTAATGGAGACCCATCCAATGATGTGGAGGATGGAGAATACGTTTATATCGGAGAGCCGGTCTGTAAAGTGAAAGACTGGAATGAATTTCCGGCGGCAATGGATATCCGCAGATTTCATGGAGGAGATCTGCAGGGAGTTTTGGATAAACTGGACTATCTGGAAGAGCTTGGAGTTGAAGTCATCTATTTCAATCCACTGTTTGTTTCCCCGTCGAATCACAAGTATGATATTCAGGATTATGACTACATCGATCCGCATTACGGCGTGATTATAGAAGACGGAGGAGAGGTTCTTCCAGAGGGAGAAAAGGACAATACCAGAGCGACAAAATATCAGAAGCGGACAGGGGACATTCGGAATCTGGAGGCAAGCAACCGCCTGTTTGCAAAACTGGTGGAGGAGATGCACACAAGGGGCATGCGGGTGATCCTTGACGGAGTGTTCAATCACTGTGGCTCTTTCAATAAGTGGATGGACCGGGAACGGATTTATGAACCGCAGCCGGAATACGAAAAAGGTGCTTATGTCAGTGCGCAGAGCCCGTACAGAGATTTCTTTCATTTTTTTGATGAAAGAGAAGAAGCGTGGCCTTATAATAAAAACTATGACGGATGGTGGGGACATGATACGCTGCCGAAGCTGAACTATGAAGATTCTCCCACGCTGGAGGAATATATTTTAAACATCGGAAAGAAATGGGTATCGCCGCCGTATAATGCCGATGGATGGCGTCTGGATGTGGCGGCAGATCTGGGATACAGCAATGAATACAATCACATCTTCTGGGAGAATTTCAGAAAAGCTGTAAAAAGTGCCAATCCGCAGGCGCTGATATTGGCGGAGCACTATGGAGATCCGGGAGAATGGCTTCAGGGCGATGAATGGGACAGCGTGATGAATTATGATGCCTTTATGGAGCCGCTGACCTGGTTCTTGACAGGAATGGAAAAGCACAGTGATGAGCGCAGGACAGACTTGTGGGGGAATGCAGACAACTTTGTCAATACGATGAATCATTTTATGGCAAGCATGCTGACCCCGTCATTACAGGTGGCGATGAATGAACTGTCTAACCACGATCATTCCCGGTTCCTGACCAGAACGAATCACATTGTAGGGAGAGTGGCACAGCTTGGAAGCAAAGCGGCAGAAGAAGGAATCAATCTTGCAGTGATGCGGGAGGCAGTGGCAGTTCAGATGACCTGGGTAGGAGCACCTACGGTTTATTACGGAGATGAAGCAGGTGTCTGTGGATTTACCGATCCGGACAGCCGCAGGACCTATCCATGGGGACAGGAAAACAGAGAACTTGTAGAGTTCCATAAAGAAATGATCCGGATCCACAAGCGTGAGAAGCCTCTGCGTACAGGTTCTCTGAAGATGCTTTCCTGGTCATCCAATGTTCTTGCTTATGCAAGATTTCAGGAAGGTGAACAGATCATTGTTGTGTTAAATAACAGTAAGGAACTAAAGGAAGTGACAATCCCGGTGTGGCAGGCGGAGGTGCCTATGAAAGGAAAGATGGAGCGTCTGATGTACTCCTGGGAAAAGAGCTATACGACAGAAAGAGACATTTATCTGGTGGAGGATGGAGAGACTGTTGTCAATATGGGAAAACATTCTGTTCTGATCATGAAGCCAGTCAGAGAAATGCAGGTGGATGAGTATGGGAAAGAAAGTAGCAGTAATTAACGATCTCTCAGGATTTGGGAGATGTTCTCTCACGGCAGCAATTTCAGTGCTTTCAGCGATGGGCGTGCAGGCGTGTCCGCTCCCGACAGCTGTGCTGAGTGCACAGACAGGATATGAAGACTATCATTGCGTGAGCCTTACGGAAGAAATGGAGCAGTTTCGGCGATCCTGGGAAAAGATGGAGGCACGGTTTGACGGTATCTATACAGGATTTGCAGCAGATGAAGAGCAGATCGGTCATATGATCCATATTGCGGAGACATTTCATAAGAAGAAAGCCTTTCTGCTTGTAGATCCGATCATGGGGGATCATGGATACAAATTTGATATCTTCTCCATAGAGTTTTGCAGAAAGATGCGGGAGCTTGCGAAGATGGCGGATATTGTGACCCCAAATCTGACGGAGCTTTGTATTCTGACGGATACAGATTATCGGATGATCGAAAATATGACGGACGAAAAACATCTTCTTACGGTGATCAGGCAGCTGGCGGAAAACCTGAGGAAAGATGGACCAAGAACTGTTGTAGTGACAGGGATTCAGTTTTGTGACAATGAAGACGGGATCCAGAAGATGGGAAATCTGGCAGTGACGGGAAAAGAGACACATCTTGCAGCATTCCCGTATGTAGGTGGAAGCTACTCCGGAACAGGTGATCTGTTTGCTTCCGTGCTGACAGGCGGACTGGCAAGAGGAGAAAATCTGAAGTCCATGATGGAACTTGCAGGAAGCTTTATCGAGAAAGCGATTACAGATGCAGTGAAAGAAGAGATTCCGCGCAATGACGGAGTCGAGTATGAAAAATATCTGCATATGCTGATGAAGTAAATAAAAAAGCTGTGTGCAGCAGGAGAGGTCCTGTGTACGCAGCTTTTTGACTATTTTGTAAGAATTTCAATTCCGTCTTCTTTTACGAGAACCATATATTCGATCTGTGCAGACAGTCCGTCATCAATGGTGTAGATCGTCCAGTCATTGTCCTCATCTACGAAGAAGTCCGGGCTGCCTTCGTTGATCATCGGCTCAATGGTAAACATCATTCCGGGTACGAGCAGCATCTCGCTGCCCTTTGGTGTGACATAGCTGACAAACGGATCTTCGTGGAATTCCAGTCCGATTCCGTGACCGCCGATATCAACAACAACAGAGTAGCCGTTTGCCTGTGCGTGGGTATTGATCGCATCTGCAATATCTCCCAGATGTCCCCATGGTTTTGCCGCTGCAAGACCAAGCTCTACACATTCTTCTGTAACACGCACCAGACGTTTGGCTCGGTCGGATACTTCGCCGATCATGAACATACGGGATGCATCAGAGAAATAGCCGTCCAGAATGGTAGATACATCGACGTTGATGATATCACCCTCCTGCAGGATGATGTTTTCATCCGGGATTCCGTGGCACACTTCATTATTGATAGAGGTGCATACACTTTTCGGGAAGCCCTGATAATTCAGAGGAGCCGGGATTCCACCGTGTGCAGTTGTAAAATCATATACGATCTTGTCAATCTCAGCAGTACTCATGCCTGCGCGAATGTGTGCGGCAACTTCATCCAGAACAGCCGTGTTGAGAGCCGCACTTTTTTTTGATCTTTTCGATCTGCGCCGGAGTCTTCAAAAGCTTTCTGGAAGGTACAATTTCCCCTCTGTCCCTGTGCAGTTTTATTTTTTCTTCGATCGGCATATGGCATTTTTTATATTTTTTGCCGCTGCCGCACCAGCAAGGATCATTTCTTTCCATGTTTAGTTATCTCCTTCAAATCTGTTTTGTTTTACGATGTGTCTATTTTAACACAATGGAAAGAAAATTACCAATCGGAAAGTTTGAGAAAAATTGAGGGAGAATATAAAACTGTTCATTTTCGCCTGTTTGTGATAAGATAAAACAGGAAATAAAGTCTTTTAGCACCGATTTCTGGTGCGGAATTGATAAAATCAAAGAGTAGGAGGATACGAATATGTTACGAATCGGAATGCTTACAAGTGGCGGAGACTGTCAGGCTTTGAATGCTGCAATGCGCGGTGTTGTAAAAGGTGTTTGCACAAAACGGGATGATGTGGAAATCTATGGATTTGAAGACGGATACAAAGGTCTGATCTATGGCAACTTTCATATGCTCACATCAAAGGATTTTTCCGGAATCCTGACAAGAGGCGGCACGATCCTCGGTACATCGAGACAGCCGTTTAAGTTGATGCGTGTACCGGACAAGGACGGTTTGGATAAAGTGGCGGCAATGAAGCATACTTATCATAAGTTAAGTCTTGACTGTCTGGTGATCCTGGGAGGAAACGGAACACACAAGACAGCGAATCTGTTAAGAGAAGAAGGCTTAAATGTTGTGACACTGCCAAAAACAATCGACAATGATCTGTGGGGCACGGATATGACATTTGGCTTCCAGAGTGCAGTGGATATTGCGACAGACACGATCGACCGGATCCATACGACGGCAACCTCTCACAGCCGTGTGTTTATCATTGAAGTAATGGGACATAAGGTGGGACACGTCACGCTGCATGCGGGAATTGCCGGCGGTGCAGATGTGATTCTGCTTCCGGAGATTCCGTATGATATCGATGTGGTGACGGATGTGATCCAGAAGCGTGCGGCAGCAGATAAAAAGTTTACGATCATTGCGGTTGCAGAAGGTGCAATCTCAAAAGAAGATGCCAGGCTGAAGAAAAAAGAATATAAAGAAAAGCTTGCAAAACGGAAATATCCGTCCATCGCCTACGAACTGGCAGAGAAGATCCAGCAGAAGACAGACAAGGAAGTAAGGATTACGGTGCCGGGGCATACGCAAAGAGGCGGTTCTCCATGTGCGTATGACCGTGTATTTGCCACAAGAGTGGGAGCGGCTGCGGCAGAGCTGATCCTGAATCAGGAATACGGCTACATGATCGCCATGAAGAATCAGAAGATTACAAAAGTACCGCTTCAGGATGTGGCAGGAAAGTTGAAAATGGTAGATCCGCAGGATGGAATCATCAAAGAGGCAAGAACCATCGGCATCAGCTTTGGAGATCAATAAAAGACTTGGAAAACAGAGGTGTAATACATGTCGTATACGGCACTTTACCGAAAGTTCCGTCCCGTTGAATTTGAAGATGTCAAGGGTCAGGAACATATTATTACTACATTAAAAAATCAGATTGAAGCAAACAGGATCGGACATGCCTATCTGTTCTGCGGAACAAGAGGGACCGGTAAGACAACGGTTGCGAAGATTTTTGCAAAGGCAGTCAACTGTGAGCATCCGGTGAATGGAAGTCCCTGCGGGGAGTGCGCGATGTGCCGCTCTATTGCAGCGGGTACATCGATGAATGTGATCGAGATCGATGCAGCTTCGAACAATGGTGTGGACAACATCCGTGAGATCCGGGAAGAAGTGGCATACCGCCCGACAGAAGGAAAGTACAAAGTCTATATCATTGATGAGGTGCATATGCTGTCGATAGGGGCGTTCAATGCGCTGTTAAAGACACTGGAGGAACCGCCGGAGTATGTGATCTTTATTCTGGCGACAACCGAGGTTCACAAGATTCCCATCACGATTTTATCCCGGTGTCAGCATTATGATTTCAAGCGGATCAGTATTGAGACGATCACAGACCGGATGCGTGATCTGATGCAGGAAGAGCAGGTGGAAGTAGAAGAAAAAGCGCTGCGCTATGTCGCAAAGGCGGCAGATGGTTCGATGCGTGACGCATTGAGTCTTCTGGATCAGTGTATTGCCTTTTATCTGGGGCAGAAGCTGACGTATGACAATGTGCTGGAAGTACTGGGAGCAGTCGATACGGATGTGTTCAGCAGACTTCTGCGCAGTGTGATCAGACGAGATGTCCCAAAAGTGCTTGATATCGTCGATGATCTGGTGATGCAGGGGCGGGAGCTTACGCAGCTTGCCACGGATTTTACATGGTATCTGCGAAACTTGCTTCTTGTGAAGACATCTGATAATATAGAGGATGTTCTGGATGTATCTACAGAAAATATGCAGCAGCTTCAGGAAGAGGCCGGGATGGTGGAAGCGGATATGCTGCTCCGTTACATTCGGATTTTTTCGGAATTGTCAGGTCAGCTGAAATATGCAGCGACAAAAAAGAGTGTTTCTGGAAGTGGCTCTGATCAAGCTTTGTACGCCTGCCATGGAGACGAGCTCAGATTCTATTCTGGATCGGATCCGTGTATTGGAAGAAAAGCTGGAACAGGGCGTTATATCAGGTGGTCAGGAACGAGTTGTTTATGTAAAGGAAGATGGTCAGGCACCGGCGGAGCCAACGCCGAGACCGGAACTTCCAAACGCAGTACCGGAAGATGTGCAGCAGGTAGTAAAGAATTTCAGACCGATCGCAGATGAGGCATCGGGAATGCTTCGGACATACCTGAAAAAAGCGCGTCTAAGCCTTGCAGGTGACAACCGTCTGATGATCGTGATGCCGGATGCACTGGGGGCAGATTTTGTTGGCAGAGAAGATAGACGGAAGGAACTGGAAAGTCTGATTGAAAACAGGATCGGCAAGAAGGTGGAAGTAGAAGTACGCCACGTAGAAGAAGGACGCCGGTTTGAGGATACATTTGTAGATATTGAGAAGAAGATCAATATGGAGATTATAGTGGAGGACTGATTTATGGCAAAAAGAGGTGGATTTCCTGGCGGAGGAATGCCGGGAAACATGGCAAATCTGATGAAACAGGCACAGAAAATGCAGCGTCAGATGGAAGAACAGGCAAAAGAGCTGGAAGCAAAGGAATTTACTGCGACTGCAGGAGGAGAAGCGGTGGAAGTGACCGTTTCCGGTAAAAGAGAAGTTCTAAAGGTGAAGCTGGCAGAAGAGGTTGTGGATCCGGATGATATTGAAATGCTGGAGGATCTGATCGTGGCAGCAACAAATGAAGCGCTTCGCAAAGTGGATGAAGAATCCAGCTCTGCAATGTCCAAACTGACAGGAGGACTCGGCGGAGGAATACCGGGTATGTTCTAATCCGGACAGAGGTGAAAAAGAATGGATTATTACAGTAATCAGATCAGCAGGCTGATCGAAGAATTTTCACGCCTTCCGGGAATCGGAGCGAAGTCTGCCCAGAGACTGGCATTTCATATTATCAATATGCCGAAAGATCAGGTGGAGAATCTGGCAAAGTCGATCGTGGATGCCAGAAATAATGTGAGATACTGTGCACAGTGCTGTACTCTGACGGACCGGGAACTTTGCCCGATCTGCAGCAATCCGGAACGGGATCAGCGGACCATCATGGTAGTGGAGACTCCAAGAGATCTGGCAGCATATGAAAAGACCGGAAAATATAACGGAGTGTATCATGTGCTTCATGGAGCGATCTCTCCGATGCTGGGGATCGGACCGGGGGATATCCGCTTAAAAGAACTGATGGAACGACTGCAGCAGGATGTAGATGAAGTGATCGTGGCGACCAACTCAAGCCTGGAGGGGGAGACTACCGCAATGTACATCAGCAAGCTGATCAAGCCGACCGGGATCAAAGTGAGCAGGATTGCCAGCGGTGTTCCTGTAGGCGGAGATCTGGAATATATTGATGAAGTGACGCTTCTGCGTGCACTGGAAGGCAGAACGGAGCTTTAACAGGACAGGGAAGAGAAATCATGAACAAAAAGAAAGTGACATCTTCGGATGTGGCGAAATATGCCGGCGTTTCCCAGACGACGGTTTCTATGATTTTAAATAAGAAGTACAATGTTTCTTTTTCCAAAGAAGTGGTAAAAAAAGTGGAGGATGCAGCCCGGGAGCTGGGGTATGTGCTTCCCAAGCGCAGAACACAGAAAGAAAGCCGCAGGGAAAAGCTTCTGGTGGTTTTCTGCCCGAATCTGACCAATCCGTATTATGTCATGCTTTTGCAGGGAATCGAAGCAAGAGCAACGGAGCAGGGGTTCGGGCTGTTTGTGTGTAATACCCAGAGAGATCTGGAGTTGGAGGAGCGTTATTTAAAGATGCTTCCCTCTCTGAATCCGCAGGGGGTCATCTACACCTGTAATCCGAGCAGCTGCTTTATGGAGACAGTGGAGCAGTTGTCCAACAAGATTCCCTTTGCTGTCATCAACAATCAGAATGAACGGCTGAATGTGGATGCGGTAGAGCTGGATAATTCAAAGCTTGGCAGAATTATGGCAAAGCATCTGCTGGAACTCGGACATACCCATGTGGCATATATTGCGCCGCCGCTGACTGTAAGGCAGAAGCAGCGTTCCAAGCGGGTAGAAGGATTTTTGAAGGAGTTTCAGAAAGCAGGACTTGGAGATCATGTGGTGATCAAAGCCGCGGATGAGCAGATTGATAAAGATGTGCCGGGAATCGATTCGGAATATCGGATCGGATATGACCTGACAAAGGAATTGCTGAAAGAGCATACGGATCTGACTGCGATCGTGGGGCTCAATGACATGATCGCCTTTGGTATTTTAGATGCTCTGTACGAGGAGAAATACAAAGTTCCGGGAGAGATGTCCGTGATGGGATGCGACAACACATTGTTTGCGAGAATGCATCATATTGCGCTGACAACAGTCGAACATTTCGTGATCTATAAAGGCAGAGACGCCTGCGATATCATCATGAAAAAGATCAAAGCCCGCAGTGAGCCGTATGCCGGGATCGAGCCGGTGAGCATCTATCATGTGGAGTATGAGCCACAGATCGTGATGCGGGGAACAACCGGATATCCAAATCTGAAAAAAAGAAAAATTAGTACAAAAAAGTAAATTATTAGTAATAAAAATTAACAGTAAAAGGCAAAACCAAAGTTAGCAGTAGTTTTTTCATTAATAATGTGATATTATTAGTACGGCAAAATTACTAATAATTTTTGGGCCTATTGACCTGTTTCCAGGGAGTCTATATAATCGAATTATAACAAATCGACGAAGATTTTAAGGAGGGACAGGCAATGAAATTTTTTATTGACACAGCAAATGTAGAGGATATTAAAAAAGCAAATGACATGGGTGTGATCTGTGGAGTTACAACAAATCCATCCCTGATCGCCAAAGAAGGACGTGTATTTGAAGAAGTAATCGCAGAGATTGCATCCATCGTAGACGGACCAATCAGCGGAGAAGTCAAAGCGACAACAGTAGACGCAGAAGGCATGATCAAAGAAGGACGTGAGATTGCAAAGATTCATCCGAACATGGTAGTGAAGATTCCAATGACAGTGGAAGGCCTGAAAGCTTGTAAAGTCCTTTCATCTGAGGGAATCAAGACAAATGTGACTTTGATCTTTTCTGCAAATCAGGCACTTCTGGCAGCAAGAGCGGGTGCAACGTATGTATCACCGTTTTTGGGAAGACTGGATGATATCTCGGTAAGAGGAACAGATCTGGTTGCAGAGATCGCTCAGATCTTTGAAGTTGCAGGAATTGATACAGAGATCATTGCCGCAAGCGTAAGAAATCCGATCCACATTACAGACTGTGCACTTGCAGGGGCTGATATTGCAACAGTGCCTTACAAGGTAATCGAACAGATGACACATCATCCGTTGACAGACGCCGGAATTGAGAAATTCCAGGCTGATTATAAAGCTGTTTTCGGAGAGTAAAAGCAGGAGGCAATCATGAACAAATTAGAATTGATGAAAACTGCAAATGAAGTCCGCAAAGGGATTGTCACAGCGGTACACAGCGCAAAAGCGGGACATCCGGGCGGATCTTTATCAGCAGCTGACATTTTTACGTATCTCTATTTTGAAGAGATGAATATTGATCCAAAAGAGCCGAAAAAAGCAGACCGTGACAGATTTGTCCTGTCTAAAGGACACACAGCTCCGGGACTGTATTCTGTACTGGCGCAGAGAGGATATTTCCCGGTTGAAGATTTAAAGACACTGCGTCATACAGGATCTTATCTGCAGGGACATCCGGATATGAAGCACATTCCAGGTGTGGATATGTCTTCCGGATCTCTGGGACAGGGAATTTCTGCGGCAGTTGGTATGGCGATTGCAGGAAAACTGGACAACGCAGATTACAGAGTTTATACACTTCTTGGAGACGGAGAGATTCAGGAAGGACAGGTATGGGAAGCAGCGATGCTGGCAGCGCACAAAAAACTGGATAATCTGGTTGTGATCGTAGATAACAACAATCTGCAGATTGACGGTGCGATTGATGAAGTCAACTCCCCATATCCGATTGATAAGAAATTTGAAGCATTCAATTTCCATGTGATCAACATCGACGGAAATGATTTTGATCAGATCGATGCAGCATTCAAAGAGGCAAAGACAGTGAAAGGGTGCCCGACAGCGATCATTGCCAAGACGATCAAAGGAAAAGATGTTTCATTCATGGAAAATCAGGCAGGATGGCACGGAAAAGCGCCGAATGATGAAGAATACGCAGTAGCAATGGCAGATTTGGAGAAAGTAGGTGAAGCATTATGTCAGATGTAAAGAAAATAGCAACAAGAGACAGTTACGGAAATGCTTTAGCCGAACTCGGAACTGCACATGAGAATGTAGTTGTACTGGATGCAGACCTTGCGGCAGCTACAAAGACAGGTGTGTTTAAAAAAGCACATCCGGAGAGATTTATCGACTGTGGTATCGCAGAGAGTAATATGATGGGTGTGGCAGCAGGTCTTGCAGCAGCCGGAAAGGTACCATTTGCAAGCTCTTTCGCAATGTTTGCGGCAGGCCGCGCATTTGAGCAAATCAGAAACTCCATTGGATACCCGAAACTGAACGTGAAGATCGGTGCGACACATGCAGGAATCTCTGTAGGAGAAGACGGTGCGACACACCAGTGTAACGAAGATATCGCTCTGATGCGAACAATTCCGGGAATGGTTGTGATCAACCCTTCTGATGATGTAGAAGCAAGAGCAGCAGTAAAAGCGGCTTACGAGCATGTAGGACCTGTTTATATGCGTTTTGGACGTCTGGCGGTTCCGGTAATCAATGACAGAGAAGATTACAAGTTCGAACTCGGAAAAGGTGTTGTGCTGCGCGAAGGAAAAGATCTGACTATCGTGGCAACAGGACTTCCGGTTTCCAACTGTCTGGAAGCTGCAGAGAAGCTTGCAGCAGACGGAATCGATGCGAAAGTGATCAACATCCATACGATCAAACCTCTGGATGAAGAACTGATCGTGGAAGCTGCAAAGGCAACAGGAAAAGTTGTTACAGTGGAAGAGCACTCCGTAATCGGAGGACTTGGAAGTGCAGTATGTGATGTCCTTTCAGAAAAAGCACCGACACAGGTGATGAAGATCGGAATCAATGATACGTACGGTGAGTCCGGACCGGCTTTGGAGCTGATTGCAAAATACGGACTGGATACAGAAAGTATCTATCAGAAGATCAAAGCGTTTGTATAAAATTCAGAAAAGAGAAATCCCCTGCCGGCAGAAACAAATTGTTCTCCGTCAGGGGATTTTTACTTTGGCACTAGATTGTAGCCAAAGTGGAATGTCCATATCGTAGAGACAAGAAACAGTCTCATCAATGCATATCCAAACAGGAATCCTGTAAGGAACCTTCTTATATTTGTGCTTTCGTAAGAAGTGACCATCTGAATCACCCCATCCAGGATCATCGGCAGCATCAGTATTGCAAAGATCCATGGAGACCAGGAAACAAGCGGAAAGGTAAGCGGACATAAAATCATGCCGACCAGTTCTCCGGTACACCTGGCACAGATTGGAAACTGTGTCCCCTTCCAGTAAAAGGAACGGTCACTTCTGCAATGACAGCCAAATATAATAGGAAGCCACTTATAAATCCAAACTCTCATCGAGCCTTAGAATCCCATAGCGGCAAAGCCTACACCAACCACTGCGATCAGTATATAATACAGGATCATCAGGATTACACCGACCAATGCGCCGATACCGGCAGCCTTGGATGTCTTTGGTTTGGTGTCTTTCCATACAAGGAATAAAACAAGACCTACAATCGGGATACAGCAGCCTAACAATCCCCAGAGAAAGCCACCGTTATCCGTGGCTTGTGGAGTCGTGTTTTGAGAAGCTCCGCAGTTTGGACAGGTTGCGGCATTGTCCTCAATCTGATTGCCACAGTTTTTACAAAAAGCCATAGGAAATCCCCTCTCTTTAATTGGTTGATAGTTACAGATATATACTCTGTAAATGGAATCTTATTGTATATTTATACCATACAATTTTTGTATCGTCTACAAAAAACAGAAAAATGTCCGAAAATATTTTTTGCAGGTAAAGTGCGTGCTATAATAGGGAAAGGAGCTGTCTGTACAGTGAGAATCCGGAGGTGGAAAGACTTGAAATTATGGTATCGAATGATTCGACGTTTGGAAGAAATTTATATAAGAAAGCATAAAGAAGAGTTCCTGTTGAGGAAACAGAAGTGGGATGAAGAATTTTATGAATGTATTCAGGATATTGCGAAGCATCCGGTTGTGCTTCGTATGAAACTATATCCGCATCATGGAAATACGAATTGTTATCAGCATTGCCTTCATGTATCTTACTACAATTATGTGTGGTGCCGCTTTTTTCATCTGGATGCAAAATCAGCGGCAAGAGGCGGGATGCTGCATGATCTGTTTCTGTATGACTGGCATACCCATGCAAAAGAGACGGGGCAGCGTTTCCACGGGCTGACACATCCGAAAACAGCCTTAAACCATGCATGTCGTTTATTTCCTCTGAATGATATAGAGAAAGATGTGATCCGGGCGCATATGTGGCCAGTCACATTTTTTAGCATTCCTCACACAAAAGAAGGATGGATCATCACACTGACAGACAAATATTGCGGAGCATTTGAAAGTATGAAAAGAAAATAGAAGAATTTCGGGCAAAAATTTTGTCGAACTTATGTGACATTAACTGATAAAATCGGCCTTTTTCGTGTGCTATTCTCTAAAAGAACCCGGGGGAGCGGACAGGCTTCCGGCAAAAAATTAATTGAATCAAGGAGGATATACAGCATGGAAAGACAGATCCCAAAAAATGTTCGTCAGATTGGAAACGTGAGTGACAGCCCGAAAATTTATGTGGAGGACTATGTAGATTACTTTTTTCCTACAGCTTTGTGATAAGGCGAAGGACGGACCGATCGGGGCATTTCTCGTAGGAGATATGCAAAA
>ENA-OQKV01000218-OQKV01000218.1-human-gut-metagenome-genome-assembly--contig:-NODE-218-length-24091-cov-4.764271_pt1 | contig 24091 bp, 19 predicted proteins | sample MGYA00242655_ERZ504811 | MGnify/ENA primary metagenome ERZ504811 (study PRJEB26092, sample SAMD00036406) | human gut metagenome | host: Homo sapiens | study: EMG produced TPA metagenomics assembly of...
GTCGTACCGGGGCCGTAAATAGCAGGGTACGACGGTTTTACTTATGTGCTTTACTGATTAATTACTTTAATTATTCATCAAACTTTTCGGCCTTATCGAAGAGCTCATAAACCTCTTTTGAAGGCTCCTTTGTGCAAAGTGTCACAACAACGGCTGCGATAAGTCCTAAAACAAATCCCGGCAGCAGCTCGTAGATTCCGGTTGATGTAAGGAACGCATACCATAATATATCAACGGCAGCACCTGTTATGATTCCTGCAACAGCACCCTTGAAGTTAAAGCGCTTCCAGAAGAGACTGAGCATGATTGCAGGTCCAAAGGCAGCTCCAAAGATACCCCATGCATTGGAAACAAGTGCCATGATAGAGCCGGCATTAGGGTTTGAAGCGATGATGAGTGCTGCAACAGAGATTCCAAGAACGACAATACGGCCGGTCCACATCATCTCTTTGTCACTTGCCTTGCCTTTTCTGATGACAGGCTTGTACACATCACTCGAGAAAGCAGATGAAGCAGCAAGCAGCTGGCTGTCTGCGGTACTCATGGAAGCGGCAAGCACTGCTGAGAGGAGTATACCTGAGATAACACCAGGGAAAATCTTTCTTACAATCTGGATGAAAACAAGAGAGTTTTCATTGATTGATTCGTCAAAGCCAAGGAAAAGTCTTCCGATTACTCCGATTAAAGTTGCAAAAAATACAATAAGCAGAGTCCATGTAATTCCGATTTTTGCTGATTTCTTCAAATCCTTCTGTGATTTGATGGACATGAATCTGATAATGATATGTGGCATACCAAAGTAACCAAGTCCCCATGCCAGTCCTGACACGATATCCTGCCAGCTTGAGAATGGATTTAAGTAACCGCCCGGGAGTGATGACATGGATGATGTGTCAAGCATAAATGCTGCAAAAATAGGTGCTATAAACATAGAACCAAGCACGAGCATGCCCTGGAAAAAATCTGTCCAGCATACAGCCGAGAAGCCGCCGAGGAAGGTATAGCCTACGATGACCACTGCAGCAAGATACATGGCAATCTGTGGGTCCATTCCTATTACAGTGTGGAAAAGAGTACCGCATGCCTTTACGCTTGATGCCGCATAGATAGTGTATGCAACCAAAAATACAATCGCACATATTACCTGCAGCGCAAGTGATTTGGACAGGAATCTGTTGGTAAGATACTGCGGAATGGTGATTGAGTCATTGGCTACAATCGAGAATTTGCGTAGTCTCGGTGCCTCTAGCAGCCAGCTTATAGTGTAGCCGATTGCAAGTCCCACAGGAATCCATACCTGACCTAAGCCCAGTGCATAGATAGAAGTAGGAAGTCCCATGAGCACCCATGCACTCATGTCTGAGGCCCCGGCTGACAGTGCCGCAACCCATGGTCCCATCTCACGTCCACCAAGGAAGTAGGTTTTTTCTCCACCGTTTCTGGTTTTCACGAAGAAGAAGATACCGATACCCAGCATGCACAGCAGATAGACGATAAATACAATAATTTCTGATGTTTTCATTTGTAGTACCTCTTTAATAGTTTATTTAGTAACCATGCTACCACGTTAGTGCGATAAAGGCAAGGAAAAATTAATGATAAAGCAAAACGATTCATTTATTATTTGTAATTATATAGATAATCAGCTATACTATAAAAAAGTATAGCTGATTTTTATATGTCAAAGGGGTGAAAACGGGATGGGAATATACTTTAACCCTGGAAATGAGAGTTTTTTACAGTCAAAAAACAGTAGAATATATGTGGATAAGACAGAACTGATCAATGAATTAAATAGCAGATTATCGACAGATGATAAATGTATTGCAGTAAGCCATGCAAGGAGATTTGGAAAATCTCATGCTGCCGGAATGATAGATGCATATTATAGCAGGGGCTGTGATTCAGCAGAGTTGTTTGAAGACACTAAGCTTGCAACAAATCCGGCATATAAAAAATATATGAACAAATACAATGTCATACATCTTGATATTTCATCATTTTGGGATGATTATAAGGCAAATATCATTGAAAAAATCAAGGAATACGTTGTGTCGGATTTAAGGGATGAATTTGAAGAAAATGTTGATTTCTCAAAGAAATTCAGTGTTATACTCATGTCTGTTTATAAGCTTACCGGGATACAGTTTGTAATTATTATAGATGAATGGGATTGTGTAATCAGAAATAGTGATGACCAGAATCTGATTCATAATTATTTACAGTTTCTTCATTCATTATTTAAGTCAGAGGAATCAAAGTACTTCCTTGCTTTGGCATATATAACCGGGATACTTCCGATTAAAAAAATAAGGACGAATCGGCATTGAATAATTTTCAGGAGTTTACAATGCTTAAATCCAGACCAATTACACAATATTATGGTTTTACAGAAGAAGAAGTCATGATGCTGTGCAGGCAATACAACATGGATTATGAGAGCATGAAAGCCTGGTACAATGGCTATCTGATAGATGGTTTGCATATGTATAATCCGAATTCTGTGTCGATGGCACTTAATTACAGGGATTTTGATTCTTATTGGAAAAACACATCATCATTTGAGTCAATCAATACATTTATAAACATGAATTATGAGGGCTTGAGGGATGATATTGTAAATATGCTGTCAGGGAAAAAATTATATGTAAACACCGAAACTTTTCAGAATGATTTTTCTACTGTTTCCTCAAAGGATGAAGCTTTGACAGCTCTGATTCATTTGGGATATCTGGGATATGACAGAGAGGAAGAGAGTGCATTTATTCCAAATTATGAAGTGAAAAAGGCATATCAGGCAGCTCTGTGCACAGGAAATTGGGGGAAAATTGGAAAATCAATTGCCAGATGCGATGAATTGTTAAGGGCTACAATTAATTGTGACAGTGATAAAGTGGCAGAAATAATTGAGCTTGCACATGAATCATATACATCTGTTTTGAGATATAATGATGAAAACTCATTAAGCTGCGTTCTGACAATGGCTTATTTTACAGCACCTGCATATTACAATATTGTCAGAGAAATGCCGGCGGGTAAAGGATATGCAGATATGGTATTTATACCAAGAGAAAATGCCGGAAAACGCCCGGCAATTATAATTGAATTAAAATGTGATAAGACTGCCGAGGCTGCAGTTAAACAGATTAAGGACAGGCACTATGAGGGAGCACTGGCAGGCTATAAGGGAAAGCTTCTTTTGGTTGGAATCAATTATGATAGTCAAAATGGGGAAAAAAAGACATCATACATGCGTCATAGAGGAATATGAAAAATAAGCACATTTCTCTATTGACGAATACCTTGCATTCGCATATCATAATATATAAGTGAAAGGGAGTAGCCGGCACGAAAGTGCTTACTTATCCGTCAGTACGATTGCTCATACATATCATATATATATGGCAGCAATCCGGAGAGTGATTAAATGGCGAGACTTTTGTTGTTTTATACAGCAGAGGTGTCGCCTTTTTTGTATATAAAAGCCTTCTGCTGATAGGACATAGCTGTAACTATCAATTAATCAGGCATCCTTAAAAAGGACAGCAGAAGGAGGAAAATTATGATTTTTGTAGCAATTTTACTGCTTATAGCAGGCTTTGTAGCACTGGTGAAGGGCGCGGACGTGTTTGTGGATGGAGCGGCGGCGCTCGCAGGGAAATTTGGTATTCCGCAGCTTGTGATTGGACTGACGATTGTGGCGATGGGTACGTCGCTGCCGGAGGCGGCAGTCAGCATCACTGCAGGAATAAAGGGTAATGCGGGTATTACAGTTGGCAATATTGTCGGCAGCAATATACTAAATATCCTTATAATACTTGGAGTGACAGCACTTATCACAAATGTAGCCATACAAAAAACCACCTTCAAATACGAGATACCATACATGCTTCTTATCACAGCGGTGCTTCTCGTGATGGGAATGACAGGCAATGAAATCACATTCATTGAGGGTGTTATACTGTGGATTTTATTTATTGCATATCTGCTTTATTTGTATATTCTGGCAAAAAAGGGCAATGATAGTGGCGATGAGCAGCCAGTAAAGCTATATCCGGTATGGAAATGCCTGCTCTTTATTGTGCTTGGCGGTGTTTGCGTCGTAATTGGAAGCCAGCTTGTCGTAAACGGTGCCACAACTATAGCGAGAGCCTGCGGCATGAGTGAGCGCTTTATCGGACTTACGATCGTGGCATTCGGTACATCACTGCCGGAGCTTGTGACATCTGTTTCAGCAGCACGCAAGGGAAATGCAGGAATTGCAATAGGAAATATAGTCGGCAGCAATATTTTTAATATACTCTTTGTAATTGGTACAGTAGCTCTCATTTGTCCGGTACCGTTTGAGAGCAGGTTTGTGATTGATACAGTTGTGGCAATACTGTGCGGTGTGCTCCTGTGGGGCGGTACGATAAGACATAAAGAGCTTAGAAAGCCATGCGGAGTGGTGATGCTGCTTTGCTATGCGGCATATTTTGTATATCTGGCAGCTATGTAATGATGTGTTTTCGCAATTGCGATGACTGTGTCAAAAAAGAGTGGGATGAAGAGATAAAAATTAAATATAGCAAACTGTCAATAATTGTGCATACAAATCAGCGTTTTAACATCAAAATGATTGTGATTTCACAATGAATATAAACAATTAATTAAAAATAGCACTCTAACTTGACAAGTGCTGATTGCAGGTGTATAACGTAGTCAGAACGAACGGAAGGAAGCGATTATAATGGATAAAAACCCAAAGCATCCATTGAAGAAAAAGAATAAGGCAGATGCAAAGAAGCATCAGAAGCACGTATACGAATAGCAGCTTCCGTTAAGGAATACTATCCAGTAAGCACAATGTACCCCAGCCCGTCACAGGGTTGGGGTATTTTGTGTTTTTGGAAGTATTTTCAGAGACAGCCCTTGAGAAAGCTGTGAATACATTTTCACCTGCACCTTTTATGAGAGAAGCTTTAAGCTTGTCGCCATACATATAGAGGTCATTTTCACGCACAATGCCCCATTCCATCAGGAGCGCTGCCGCACCGGTTACGAACGGAGCAGCCATGGAGGTGCCTGTTTTTGAAGTGTAGCCTCCGGTGTTTGAACAGGAGATAATGTCCACACCGGGCGCTATGATATCAGGCTTTATGCTGTCAAAGGCCCAGGTATAGCCTCGGCCGGAAAAGGCAGCTGTGCGGTTTGTGCGGCTGTCATAGGCTCCGACAGAGATGACATTTTGTGAGGTCGAGGGGATGGTCAGGGTGATATCGGGTGATGCATTGATAAATGAGGTCTGTGCATTGCGCAGAGCACCTGACGGCAGCCATATATCCCATGAACCGTCCTTTACAGATATGGGCATAAGCGATATTTTCCAGATGCCGGGTGAGATGTATTCTGCTCCCATGAGTTCAATGAATATTTCCTGAAAGGGAGAGTAGGGTGAGGGACCGCCGCCTGTTATATATATGTCTGTCCCATCGAGCCTGTATCTGTATGTAAAGCCTTTTGCCTGATTGGTAATTGTATCTGGAATCTCCAGCATATCATTATTTGGGGCGGTAATTTGCAGCTGTATCTCATCCCAGTATTTCTTCCATAAATCTATGGAAAGAGATGGCTCAGGATAGCCTATCGCAAGCTCTGCATCGGCAGGGTATGATTTGCCGTTTGCATGACCAAAGCCGGCTCCATCGTTACCTGAGCCGACAGAGACCGCGCAGCGGTAGTTTTCTGCTATATAGTCCAGGTATGTTTCAAGCAGTGAGGTACCGCTGTGCGAGCCGTTACTTGTGCCAAAGCTTAGGTTTATGGCTATAGGCATATTCATATCGATGGATTTTCTTATGCAAAAGTCTACTGCCAGCATAATCTGCGTGGTTGTGGGAAAGCTGGCACCGCCTGAGGTTTTGAGTTTTACGATTATAAGAGTGCTTTCATAAGCAACACCGCGGTATTTTGTGTTTTGTTCATTATCATTACCATTTCCGTTTCCGGCAGCGATTCCTGCCACATGAGTGCCGTGCCCGGATATGTCGATGCTTGGGCAGATGCGCTGCATTTCTAAGCTGTTTTCTGCATTTATGGCTTTGGTGATTGTATCGCGGTCATATAAGGTGCCGAAAGGGATGATATCACTGCGTGAGGAATCATCGGAAACAGTCTGGTCCCACAGATAGGCGATTCTGCTTACACCATCCTGTATAAAAGCCGGATGGGCATAGTAAATTCCGGAGTCGATAATGCCTATGAGCACGCCTTTTCCGGTCAGATTATATGGATTGGTGTGTACGGGAGTGATGCATGAGGCCTGCGAGCCCTCGTATACATCGTAGTTAAACTGCTTTGGCTTTTCCATATATATGATTTCATCGCACAGGGCGACGGTATTTACAAGGGATTTTTCAATTACAAGCACCGCATAGTTTCCAAGTAGCTTTGTGATGAGCACAGAAGGATATTTTTCTTTTATTTTTTCGATGTCACCGACATATTTCACTATCACTTCCCAGCTATCACTCTCCGGCAGATAGCCGCTTGAAAGCCCTCCCTCTTTACCAAGCTCATAAGGGGTGGACAGCAGGGCGGCGGACAGCTGTGGAGAAATTTTCTCACTAAATGCTATTTCCATACTAACCTCCATTTTTTATTAGTAAAATATTAAAAAAATCTTAAAAGACAGATGCAATATATATTTGGTATGATTAATTCATAATCAATCAATTAATTATAAGAAACCGGGAGGTCGAAATGAGTAAAAAGAAAAAGATTATCATTTCAGTGATTGCAGTTGTGCTGATTATAGCAGTTATTGTGTCAGCTGTTGTCATTGCAATGACAAAGGGAAAGAATGCAAAAAAGTCATCGGGGGTGTATGCAAACAAGGTCTCTGATGTCATGTATCAGGCGGGAAGCACTGACAGGTACAGCGGTGTCGTGGAAGCAGCCGATAGCATGGATATCAAGGCTGATAGTGAGAAAAAAGTAAAGGATATTCTCGTGTCAGAGGGTGATGAGGTACAGGTGGGTACACCTCTTTTTACCTATGATACAAAGGATCTTGCTGCGAAAAAGGAAAGTGCCACGCTTGAGCTTGAGAGCTTAAACAATACGCTTTCCGGCTATGATGCCCAAATAGAGCAGCTCAACAAGGAAAAGAAGGAAGCGTCAAAGGATCAGCAGCTTGACTATACACTGCAGATTCAGCAGGTGCAGACACAGCAGAAGCAGACACAGTACGATGTTGCCACGAAGAAGGCAGAGATAGAAAAGTACGATGAGAGCATCAAAAATGCCACTGTAAATAGCACAATGGTCGGTGTTGTTAAGAAAATCAATGAGAATCAGAGTGCAGACACAGCAGATTCTGCATTTATGACAATTGTTGCCACCGGCGATTACAGGGTAAAGGGCACAATCGATGAGCAGAGCTTTTTAAACAGCGGACTGGCAGAGGGGCAGGCAGTTATCGTGCGCTCAAGAGTTGATGAGTCAAAGACCTGGCAGGGTACCATCAGCAAGGTTGACACTGAGAATCCTCAGACTGATAACAGCAATTCAGGCATGTATGATGATGGAAACAGCGAGCAGAAGGCCTCAAAGTACAACTTCTATGTGCAGCTTACAGGCACAGGCGATATGCTTTTAGGACAGCATGTATATGTGGAGCCGGATTTTGGACAGACACAGATGAAGGAAGGCATATGGATTGATGAGAGCTACGTTGTAAAGGATGGCGATGATGCATATGTCTGGACACTTAATAAAAAGGATAAGCTTGAGAAGACAAAGGTTGAGCTTGGAGACTATGACGAGAATCTCATGATGTATGAAATCAAATCAGGGCTTTCAAAGGATGACTACATAGTGTGGGCATCGGATGACCTTTATGAGGGTGAGCCGGCACAGACATGGGAAGAGTACATTGAAAATGGCGGCGGTGAAGACACAGTTTATGATAATATGGGTACAGAAGCTCTTGATGACCAGATGCTTGAGGGCACTGAGGGCGGTCCGGTTGATGATGGCACAATGGACGAAGGTGCTGCAGATGCCACCGGTTCAGGTGACGCGGAGGTGCAGTAGATGATTCTAGAACTCCAGCATATTTACAAAAACTACGACCAGGATAAGCTTGTGGTGCCGGTTTTAAAGGATGTTTCACTCCAGATTGAGGAGGGAGAGTACGTGGCAATCATGGGGCCGTCGGGCTCCGGCAAGACCACTCTCATGAATATTGTGGGATGTCTTGATCTGCCAACATCGGGCACATATATACTTGACGGCAGACAAGTCAGTGAGCTCAAGGAAAAGGAGCTTACGAGAGTCAGACGGGATACAATAGGATTTGTATTCCAGAATTTCCAGCTCATGCCGCGTGAGAGCGCACTGGACAATGTATGCCTGCCACTCATATATGCCGGTGTGAGCAAAAAGGACAGAAGGCAGATGGGGATGGAGGCATTGGAGCGCGTAGGGCTTTCAGACAGGGCTGATTTTAAGCCAACACAGCTTTCAGGAGGACAGAAGCAGCGAGTGGCGATAGCGAGAGCTATGGTAAATCATCCAAAGCTTCTGCTTGCGGATGAGCCTACGGGAGCACTTGACTCAAAGTCAGGCAGGCAGGTGCTTGAGCTCTTTGAGAGCCTTAATGAGTCCGGCGTGACGGTTGTCATGATTACACACGACAGAAAGGTAGCCGAGCAGGCAAAGCGCATTGTCCACATCATAGACGGCGAGATAACAGAGGAAGGACAGGAGGCAGGTAATGAAAAAGAAAAAGAGAATTAAGATCATTATAATAGCTGTCCTTGTAGTTGCAGTTGCAGCGGGAAGCATCACAGGAGTGGTTTATTACAAGAACTCCAAGGGGCTTGCTTCCGTCATGAGTGTTTCAATGATCAGCACGACAAACGACAGCACATCCATGACCAGTGAGGGAATGGTGTGTGACGATGCATGTCAGACAATCAATTTAAAGGATGGACAGAAGGTGACAGAGGTTTATGTCACAAAGGATCAGCAGGTAAAGGCCGGAGATAAGCTCCTTGCATATGATGTGACGAGTCTTTCACTCTCGGTTGAGATGAAGCAGCTTGAGATACAGAGTCTTGAGAACCAGCTTGTATCGGAAAAGCAGAAGCTTGATAAGCTAAAGCATACTAAGCCGGTTGCAAAGCAGCCTGAGACTCCTGTTACACCTGAGCCGCAGCCTGACACACAGCCGGCTGCACCTGAGCAAAAGCCTGATGAACAGCATGATGTGATATCGGATTTGTCAGAGGCTAAGGGAAGCGGTACAGAGGACGATCCTTATGTATTTACATGCACAGAGGCTTCATATGTAGCCGGATCGCTTTTGAATACACTTGCTGATAAGAGTGCGGTAGCCCGGTTTGTAATAGGAGATGCTAACGCACCTGATATGGAGCTTATCGTAAGAGGAGATAAGCTTGGCAGCTATGATGACAGCGATGAGATAAAGCTTTTCCTTGCAGGTTCAATTACAGCAGGAAATGCTTCTGCTGATACAGCAGTAAATGAGCCGTCAGATGCCGTAGCAGACAATGCCACAGAACAGGCCGCACAGACAGAAGCTGATACCGCAGTAGAAGAAAAGACATACACAGCAGATGAGCTTAAGGATGCCATAAAGGAGCAGACAAGAAGTGTTGCAGATGTTGATTTACAAAAGAGAATTGCACAGGCTGATTTAAAGGAACTGCAGAGCGAGCTTGAGGATGGCGTGGTATATGCAAAGAAGGATGGAATTGTGACAACAGTTTGTGATCCTGCCAATCCACCTCAGGACGGTACACCGTTCCTGCAGCTTTCAGGAGCCTCAGGACTGTATATCAGCGGAACAATCGGTGAGCTGGATCTGGATACAGTAAAGGTAGGGCAGAGCGTATCAGCAGTCAACTATATGACCGGTGATACCTATGAGGGCACGATATCAGAGATAAGTAATGTGCCGTCAGACAGTGTTAACTACTATGGAGATAGCAATCCAAACTCATCATTCTATGAGTACACTGCATACATTGAGAATCCACAGAATCTCAAAAAGGGCGATTCGCTGCAGCTTACTATAGATACGTCATCAGAGGGCTCTGACAGTGGTCTTTATATCGACAAGTCATATGTCAGAACAGAAAACGGACAGTCATATATATACAAGGATGACAACGGAAAGCTCAAAAAGCAGTCTGTCAAAACAGGCAAGTCGCTCTGGGGCTCATATGTGGAGATAAAGTCAGGCCTGACAAATGATGACTATATCGCATTCCCGTATGGAGTCAGAGAAGGCGAGAAAACCAAGGTGTCCGAAGATGGTATGTATTAGTTTAGCAGGGAGGATTAAAGATGCTTGAAAATATTAGATTGTCCTTTAGGGGAATCTGGTCACATAAGATGCGTTCGTTTCTGACCATGCTTGGAATCATCATCGGAATTGCAGCAATTATTGCGATTGTTTCCACAATTCAGGGCACAAACGAACAGATAGAAAAGAACCTTATAGGTTCAGGAAGTAATAACGTAAAGGTCACACTGCAGAAGGATGGTTATGATATGGATCTGTCATATGATTCGGCGCCGGCAGGAGTGACAGAGGTATCGGCTGCCACACTTGACAGCATAAAGGAGCTCGACCATGTGCAAAATGCAGCACTTTACCGCACAAGACAGGCTTACAATGCAGTCTATTATCTGAACACGGCGCTTTCAGGCGGCAATATAACAGGTGTCGATGACGGATATTTCGACACAGCAAACTATGCAGTCATGAAGGGTAGAGGCTTCTCAAAGAATGACTATGCAAAGGCCCGCAGGGTGGCACTCATCGACGAGAACGTGGAGAGGAGCCTGTTTTCAGGAGAGAGTGCGCTCGGCAAGACAGTAGAGATACAGGGATATCCGTTTACAGTAGTTGGTGTAGTCACGGAAAAGGACAGCTATGACCTGGTAATAAATTCAATGGATGATTACTATATGTATGCCTATGATAACAGCCAGGGCAATGTATTTGTGCCAAGCGGCACATGGCCTGTCATATTTGGCTATGATGAGCCGCAGAATCTTCTGCTTAAGGCAGACAGTACGGGTACCATGACTACAGTGGGAAAGGCGGCTGAGGAGATACTTAACAACAGCTTAAATGTCACAGACGGCTCTAATGTGACCTACAAGGCACAGGATTTACAGGAGCAGGCAAAGCAGATACAGCAGCTCAGCCAGTCAACCAACATGATGCTCATCTGGATTGCCGGAATATCATTGCTCGTCGGCGGTATCGGCGTCATGAATATCATGCTTGTGTCAGTCACAGAGCGTACCTCAGAGATAGGACTTAAAAAAGCAATCGGAGCAGGAAAGGGAGCAATCCTTGGTCAGTTCCTCACAGAGGCTGTTGTGCTCACAAGTCTTGGAGGCCTGGTGGGAGTGCTTGTCGGAGTGATACTCTCGAAGGTCATCTCAATGCTGAACGGCACGCCGACAGCGATAAGCCCGGCAGCAGCTATACTTGCGGTGCTTTTTTCGATGGCAATCGGAATCATATTCGGTATGCTTCCTTCATACAAGGCAGCGAACCTGAACCCTATTGATGCACTGCGTCATGAGTAATTTTATTGAAACAGCTGCTATTGTGAAAAAAATAACAATTCTTTGTATTTTGATGAATACAAGGGTAGAAAAATTTTAAAAATTTTGTAGAATGTTCCTAGTAGATAAATACTAGGAGCATTTTTTTAGAGGAATCAGGTCATGTGATATGGGAAGTGTCACATGGTATAATGATTCTTCTAAGTATGTAATTTATTAGGTAACAAAATATACATTATTTTAAGGAAAAGGAGATAATATGTACGCTGACGAAAACGTAATCAAAATCAAACATGCAGTTTTGCTTGAGGTCGCAAAGGCTGCATTTGCAGGTAACCTCGATGAGATCAGAGATGACATCCCATTTACACTTATTCCGGGACCGACACCTCAGTTCCGTTGCTGTATCTACAAGGAGAGAGAAATCATCCGTCAACGTGTCAGACTTGCAGAGGGTAAAGCACCAAGCGCAAACGATGACGGCAATATCATCCAGGTAATCAGCTCAGCATGTGAGGATTGTCCGATTTCAAGCTACACAGTTACTGAGAACTGTCAGAACTGTCTTGGCAAGGCTTGTATCAATGCATGTAAGTTCGGAGCAATCGAGGCAGGACGTCTCCGCTCACATATCGACCCACAGAAGTGTAAGGAGTGTGGACGCTGTGCACAGGCATGTCCTTACAACGCTATCGCTCATTTAAAGAGACCATGTAAGTTCTCCTGCCCTGTAAATGCCATTACATACAATGAGTACGGCATTTCAGTGATTGATGAGAGCAAATGTATCAGATGTGGTAAGTGTATCCACAGCTGTCCATTCGGAGCTATCGGATCAAAGACATACATCGTAGATGTAATCGATGCAATCAAGTCAGAGAACAAGCATGTATACGCTATGGTTGCACCTGCAGCAGAGGGACAGTTTGGCGCAAATATCACTATGAACAGCTGGAAGAAAGCTATGCAGGCAGTTGGCTTCAACGGTTTTGTTGAGGTAGCACTCGGTGGAGATATGACAGCAGCATACGAGGCTGATGAGTGGCTTGAGGCATATGAGGCAGGAGAGAAGAAGGTTACATCATGCTGTCCTGGATTTGTAAATATGGTTAGAAAGCACTATCCTGAGCTTGCTGACAAGATTTCTACAACTGTTTCACCTATGTGTGCAGTTTCAAGAATGATCAAGGCAAAGGATCCTGATGCAGTTACAGTATTCATCGGACCATGTGTTGCCAAGAAGTCAGAGGTACATGATCAGAAGATAGAGGGCAATGCAGACTATGTACTTACATTCAGCGAGATTCGTGCTATTATGAAGGCAAAGGGAGTACAGCTTGAGGCTGATGATACCTCATACCAGGAGGGCTCAGTATACGGTAAGCGTTTCGCAAACTCAGGCGGAGTTACAGCAGCCGTAATCGAGAGCATGAAGGAAAAAGGCGAGGATGTTGATTGCAAGGTTTGCAAGGCAAACGGAGCAGCAGAGTGTAAGAAGGCACTTCTCCTCATGAAGGCAGGCAAGCTTCCTGAGAACTTCATCGAGGGAATGGCATGTGAGGGCGGCTGCGTAGGCGGACCAAGCTCATACAATGACATGGTGTCTACAAAGAAGTTCCGTGATGATCTCTTAAGCAGAGCAGATGACAGAAAGATTCGTGACAACATCGCCAACTACCATATGGAGACATTTGAGATGCACCGCAAGGAGCAGTAATAAAATGATTGTTACAGCATAAGCTTTTTAAATCCCCCGACTTGTTCGGGGGATTTTTGTGATTGCGAATATCTGCAAAAAGATAAGTGGTTAGTCATATTGCAAATTGAATAGTAACGAAGATATTAAATAAATTAAGTACATATTACGACTCTATCACAGGTTTTCGGGATAAAGAAACAATTGTAACACAACTGAAATATATGAAGCCAACATTAAGAAATTCTCAAGGAATTTGCAGTAGCAAAAAAGATTGTTTAACGCTATAATAGATACTGCTTGAAATAATATTATCAGGTTTGAGTAATAATATAGAGAGAATAATTATAAAATGCTAAAGAGGATTGGAAAAATGGACAAAAATAAAAAGATGATTATCGGCATACTTACGGCTGCAATAGTTCTGGTGGTGGCGTTTATAGTGTATATCACATGCTTTGATTCACATATTGAGTTCAGCAGCAAGTTCAAAAACGGTATTACTGTTGAGTATGGCAAAAAGTTTGAGGTACCAAAAATCAAGGCGTATGTCAGAGGCAGGCTTATAAACCGAAAGGGAAAAGAGATAAAATGCACTATAGACAGTAATGTCGATGCGACAAAGACAGGTTCATACGAGATAAAGGTAACTGCTCAATATGGTAAAAAAACTGCGACACAGACCATCAAGGTTGAGGTGAGGGATAAGAAGGCTCCGGAGATTACATTAAATGGCGATGCAGAGATGACTGTAGAGGCAGGCAGCGAGTTCAGTGACCCAGGATATACGGCAACAGACAACTATGATGGGGATCTGACAGACAAGGTATCTGTCACAGGAGATGTCGATACTTCAAAGCCGGGAGACTATGAGATAAAGTACAGTGTCGCTGACTCGTCAAAGAATGAGGGCGAGGTTAAAAGGACTGTGCATGTCACAGATACCACGGCACCGCAGATTAAGCTCTCAGGTGATGATTTTGTGTCAGTTAAAAAAGGCGATAAATACAGTGATCCGGGATATACGGCAACAGACAACTGTGACGGAGATATCACAGACAGTGTCAAGGTATCAGGAGATAAGGTAGATAAGGATAAGGCAGGAAAGTATACTGTGACCTATGAGGTATCAGATTCATCAGGAAATAAGGCTACAGCTACAAGAGTGGTAAGTGTGTATGATCCGGCTGCCACGGCAGACACGGTAAATCCGGGCAACAAGATTATTTATCTGACCTTTGACGATGGTCCCGGAAAGTATACACAGGGGCTATTAGATGTGCTTGATAAATACAATGTAAAGGCCACCTTCTTTGTTACAAATACACATCCTGACTATCAGAACATGATAGCAGAGGAGGCAAAGAGAGGACATACAGTGGCTATCCACTCTGCCAGCCACAAATACAACCAGATATATACAAGTGAGCAGGCATTTTTTGATGACCTTGAGCAGATGAATAGTATCATAAAGGCACAGACAGGAAATGATGCGTCAATCATCAGATTCCCGGGTGGCTCATCAAATACTGTAAGTAAGGATTATTGTCCGGGCATTATGACACAGCTCGTAAATGATGTGACAGCAAGAGGACTTTTATACTGTGACTGGAATGTATCGAGCGGAGATGCAAACAGCAAGCCAATCAGTACGGAACAGGTAGTGCAGAATGTCATTTCAGGAGTACAGAGCCACAACGTATCAGTTGTATTGCAGCACGACATAAAGGAATTCAGTGTCAATGCGGTCGAGCAGATCATCCAGTGGGGACAGGCGAACGGTTACACGTTTTTACCACTCACCACAAGCTCACCGATGTCTCATCATCGTGTAAACAACTAAAATCATTACAAATAAAAAGCAACAAAAAAGAAGAGTTCGAAATGAACTCTTCTTTTTTAATCATGATTCTTATATCTTATTCCCCAATTAACATTTTTGTAACTATAATTTTACCTAAATATATAATAAAGAAAAAGGTACATAGAAACTAGATTGCCTGAGGGGTCAAAATTATTTAACTACCTCAACGTTAACTGCCTGTGGACCTTTAGCGCCATCAGTGATATCGAACTCTACTGCTGCACCTTCCTCGAGAGTTTTGAAGCCCTCCATGTTAAGTCCTGAGAAATGTACGAATACATCCTTTCCGTCCTCGGCTGTGATGAATCCGTATCCTTTTTGGTTATTGAACCATTTTACTGTACCTTTGCTCATCGAAAGTACCTCCAAATAATAATAATGCTGCTTACGCAACTAACGTTAGAATAGCATAACAGGTTTAATATGTAAAGCAATAAAGTCAAAGTTCTTTAAAGTTTATGTCATTATTTGCTAAAAATTTCATTACAAGCTTATCCCATTCACTGTCTAAGGTCTTATCCGCTGAAAAAATATTGTAGGATATTCCGGTTGTCAGAGTCAGAAGCTGGCTCTGATACCTGATATTTATGAAAAAACCACTGATATCGGACACGGTGAAAGCAGAGTGCAGACTGCTTAGGGTGTGCTCCATATTTTCAGGTGAAAGCAGAAAGACAAACTTGAATGACGATGGAGTCTGTCGGCCCTTTATCAGGTCAAAGCAGTTTGTGCGAAGCATCCTAAAGGGGAGTATGCTATAGCCCGCTATACCATTTTCCTCAAGCTCTGTGGAGCTGTAAAAGCCCTTTTGCAGGTGACCATCTATGACGTATGAGGCTGCCTTTGTGATGACGGCCTCCTGGAGCAGGAAGTTGTCAAAGATTTCCGTGCGAAGCAGCTTGTTCATAAAGTCCTTTGTGTCTGTCAGTTCAATTGATATCATAATTTCTCCTCATTTTCCACATTGTATGTGACAGCGAATGATTGTTTTAAGTGGTTTTTAATAGTTATCGATTATTATATCATACATCAGATTCGCGGATTATGCCATAAAAATAGATATAAAAATAGCCTTAAAAATAAAAGCCTGTTCAACTGGAATAATTGTAAAGTCCGTGGTAGAATAAATGCGTTATGCAATGAAAACAGGAGGCAATCCATGAAACAGGAAAAATTATTTGATTTACTAAAAGCGGCTGTTTCACCATGCGAGTGTGTGAAGGCTGCAAAGCAGGAACTTTTGGAAAACGGATTTGAGGAGATAGATTATACAGGTGACTGGAAGCTTGTGCGCGGTGGCAGGTATGTCTTAAATCACCATGATACGACCATGTTTGCGTTTACGGTAGGAAGCGGCTACAACAAAAAGGATATGGTGCGAATAGCGGCAGCTCACACAGACTATCCCTATCTTCGCATAAAGCCAAATCCGGATTTTATGACAAACTCATATGCACAGGTCAATGTAGAGGTGTATGGAGGACCGATTTTAAACACATGGTTTGACAGACCTCTCGGAGTGGCAGGGCGCGTGGCTATAAAGAGTGAGGATGTGTTCAATCCGCGTATGGTGCTATATAGGTCCAAAAAGCCTGTCATGATTATTCCAAATCTTGCCATCCATATGAACAGGGATGTGAATAAGGGAGTTGAGATAAATAATCAGGTGGATCTGATGCCGGTGCTTGATTCAATACCTGAGGATGAAAAGACCACAGATTATTTCCTTAGCTTTCTGGCTGGTGAGCTGTCTGTGGAAAAGAGCGACATCATAGACTTTGAGCTCAATACATTTTGTATGGAGGAGCCTTGCTTTGTCGGTGTGAATGACACCATGATTTCATCACCGAGAATCGACAACCAGTCATCCTGCAGGGCTCTTCTTGATGCGATAGAGGATGGAAACAGAGCTGATGGAATAAACATCATAGCGCTTTTTGACCATGAGGAGATTGGAAGTAACAGTAAGCAGGGCGCGGCCTCTATAATGCTTCACGATATGCTCAGGCGTATTTTAAGAAATATGGACCTTTCAGAAAATGAAATAGATGAGAGCATATATGATGCCATGCTTTTGTCTGTCGATGTGGCTCATGCGCTTCATCCTAATAAAAAGGAAAGATGGATATCACAAATAAGCCTGTCATGGGTAAAGGCTTTTGTATCAAGCAGGCGTGCTCGCAGTCGTATGCTACGGATGCACAGGCTATTGCTATTCTATGTCAGCTGTGTGATGAAAAGGGCATACCTTACCAGCGTTTTGTGAACCGTTCGGACAGCCGCGGTGGCAGCACACTTGGCTCGATTGCAGGTACGCTTTTGCCGGTAAAGACGGTGGATATAGGTATACCTATTCTTGCAATGCACTCAGCCTGTGAGCTTATGGGAGTACGCGACATGAAAGCCTTAAGTGACTGTGTGACGGCCTTTTTCGGGTATTTAGGGAAATAAATACAGAAACCTCTTGCATAAGTTTAGTTTTCGTGTTACTATGACGTAGTAATGAAAACTACTTGTTACGGAATGAAATAACTTTTAAAAAAGTAATTTAAACTTTTGTTATCATATAGTGCAGGAGGAATAGATATGTATAAGATTATAATAGATAGCTGTGGTGAGCTCACAGACAGCCTTAAGAAGGATGGACATTTTTGCAATGTGGCACTCGAGCTTGATGTTGACGGATACAGGATTCGTGATGATGAGAGCTTTGACCAGCACGATTTCTTAAGAAGAGTAAAGGAGAGTGTAAAGGGGCCAAAATCGTCATGCCCGTCTCCTGAGGAGTACATGCAGGCTTTTGAGGGAGAGGCTGACCATGTATATGTTGTCACACTTTCGGGCAAGCTCAGCGGCTCATACAACAGCGCTGTTTTAGCAGTCAATCTGTACAACGAGGAGCATGAGGACGGTGGCAAGCAAATCTATGTATTCAATTCCTGCTCAGCATCTATAGGCGAGACACTAATCGGTATGAAGGTGCAGGAGCTTGAAGAGAGTGGACTTTCGTTTGATGAGGTTGTAAAGCAGACAGAGGAGTATATAGCTTCAATGAATACCTTCTTTGTGCTTGAGACACTTGATACATTAAGAAAGGCAGGGCGATTAAGCAACCTGAAGGCTTTTGTGGCCAGCACTTTAAATATAAAGCCTGTCATGGGCTCAACCGATGAGGGCTCAATCCAGCAGCTCGGTCAGGCCAGAGGCATGAAGAGGGCACTTACCAAGATGGTAGAGGATGTTGTGGCTGCCACAAAGGACTGTGAGCACAGGATTCTTGCAATTTCACACTGCAACTGCCCGGAGCGTGCACAGTATGTGAAGGCTTGTCTTGAGAAGCTTGCCAGATTTAAGAAGATTGTCATTGTGGATACTGCCGGCATCTCAAGCATGTATGCAAATGACGGGGGCATTATTATAGCAGTATAAGGATATGGTCTTTATTTTATCGGCCGGATATATTATAATGATGGCATGGGAAATTTAGATTACACACAGGTTTTAAACAAAATAGAAAACACACGCCGTTTCGGCAATGAGCCGGGAGTGGTGGTGACAGCACAGGTCATAAAGGTGCTGAGAGAAAAAGGAAAGCAAAAGCGCACAATACCGTATATCCATGTGGCAGGCACCAATGGAAAGGGCTCGGTGTGCGCTTTTTTTTCTAGTATATTAAAAAAAGAGCATATGAGGGTAGGCACGTTTGTATCACCGCATCTGGTGGATTTTGAGGAGCGCATCACGGTTGATGGGCGTATGATACCTAAGGAGGATGTCACAAAGCTTGGAAACTATCTGCTTGATATAGATTTTGGCATAGGACTTACGATGTTTGACTACTGTCTTGCCATGGCTCTTTTGTACTTTGAGGAGCAGCAGTGCGATTATATGGTCATTGAGACAGGGCTCGGAGGCAGGCTTGACTCAACGAATGCAATCGGTACACCGCAATGTGCCGTTATTACAAAGATAGGCTATGACCATATGGCTATCCTTGGCAGTGATATAGCTGATATAGCGGCTGAGAAGGCCGGTATTATAAAGGAAAATGTTACAGTGGTGGTGGAACAGCAGGATAAACGTGCTATGCAGGTGATCGAGCAGGAAGCACAAAAAAAGCATGCAAGGATAATCACTGTGGAGCAAAGCGATATAGCACGCTGCAGCGGCTACGCACTGAGGCTTTGTGGCACATTTCAGTGGGAGAATGCAGCAGCGGCAGAGCTTGCGGCGCGGTATGTGCTGGGAAAGCACTATGGCGGGCTGGAATACGAAGATAAGACAGAGCCAAAGAGAGAGGAAACAGACCTGAATGACAGGATAAAGAGTGCACTTGAAGAGGCTGTGTGGCCGGGACGCATGGAGATAGTATCAAAGGAGCCGTTTCTGCTAGTGGACGGAGCACACAACAGCAATGGAGTTGATGCGCTCAAGGAAAGCCTCATGCAGATGTATCCGGGTGAGAAATTTTGCTTTTTCATGGGAGTCATGGCTGATAAGGACTACGATGTCATGATACGTGAGATTTTACCTCTTGCTGAGGAGTTTTATACAGTGACACCGGATTCGGACAGGGCACTGCAGGCATCGCACCTTGCTGATTTTATCAGAAAAGAGGGAGTTGAGGCAACAGAGCTTTCAGGAGTTGATGAGATAAGAAAGCACCTGAAAAGAGATACGAAAAATGTTGCATTTGGCTCATTGTATTTTATTGGGGAGCTTAAACAGCACTGGATATAAACACCGGAAATATAGCAATATCGCTTGTGATCGGACTGCTGCTTGGGCGTCCGTTTGGAAGGGGTAATACAGCTATTAGAAAAAAGTAAGAAAAAGTCAGGCCTTATCTTATAATAGTAAAAAAAGCTATATAGAAACTTAAGTTATGGTTATTATAAAAAAATAGTACTAGACATTTTTTTCCTATTGTACTAGAATGAGCATAAATGATAGTAGACCCGATATATGATAACGCTAGGTTATATCGGATCCGTAAAGAAACGGAGGATATAAAGATGGAAAAGAAGGATATCGATTGGTCAAACCTTAGTTTTGGCTACCAGGAAACAGATTACAGCTATGTTTCTAATTATAAAGATGGAAAGTGGGACGATGGACAGCTCACAAAGGATCATACAGTGACACTTAATGAGTGTGCGGGAGTATTCCAGTATGCACAGACATGCTTCGAGGGACTTAAGGCATACACAACAGAGGATGGCAGAATTGTCTGCTTCAGACCTGACTTAAACGCACAGCGTCTTAAAGATTCATGTGAGAGACTTGAGATGCCAGTATTCCCGGAGGATAGATTTGTAAAGGCAGTTGAGGAAGTAGTAAAGGCAAATGCTGCATGGGTTCCACCATACGGCTCAGGTGCTACACTCTATATCAGACCATACATTATGGGAACAAATGCAGTAATCGGTGTTAAGCCGGCTGATGAGTATCAGTTCAGAATCCTTGTAACACCTGTAGGACCATACTTCAAGGGTGGCGCAAAGCCAATCACAATCCGTGTATCAGACTTTGATAGAGCAGCACCTCACGGAACAGGACATATCAAGGCAGGACTCAACTATGCAATGAGTCTTCATGCCATTGTAGATGCACACGCACAGGGCTTTGCAGAGAATATGTACCTCGATCCTGCAACACGTACAAAGGTAGAGGAGACAGGTGGTGCAAACTTTATCTTTATCACAAAGGATGGCACATTTGTTACACCTAAATCAGACAGCATCCTGCCATCAATCACACGCCGTTCACTGATGGTAGTTGCAGAGAAGTACTTAGGACTCAAGGTTGAGCACAGAGAGGTGCTCTTTGATGAGGTAAAGGATTTTGCTGAGTGTGGACTTTGCGGAACAGCAGCAGTAATCTCACCGGTAGGAAAGATTGTAGACCACGGCAAGGAAATCTGCTTCCCAAGCGGTATGGATGAGATGGGACCTGTCACAAAGAAGCTTCGTGACACACTTACAGGCATTCAGATGGGCCATATTGATGGACCGGATGGATGGGTTCACGAGATTAAGTGTGATTAATAATAAGAATATACATTTATAATAAAGCACCGGGTATTATGTTTACGTCGTAATATCTGGTGCTTTTGTATTGTTTTATGTGGCATAATAAGACGATTTGTGCTAATATACTCTTATATGTATGCAAATGTTTATAAAAGCTTGGAATAGATATATAAAAGCAAACAAAAGAGATAACCGGGGGATAATTAAATGGACGAGTATGAAAAGATAAGACAGAGAAAGCGCGAAGAATATAGAAAGAGACACCGCGCCCAGGTTAGAAGAAAGCAGCTTATTGGCAATGGCATTGTTATAGGCGTGATAATACTTATAATTGCAACGATAATCATAGTGGGAGCTTTAAGGGGCAAAAAGGCAAAGCAGGAAGAGGTAAAGGCAGAGGTGACCAGTACTCTTTACAATCCTATACAGCCAAAGCTTGATGTACAGCTGCTGACACCCAATCCGTATTCCAGACCACAGAAGGCACTAGAGAAGGTAAACGGCATAGTTGTCCATTATACAGCAAATCCGGGTACGTCAGCCAGACAAAACAGAGACTATTTCAATGGCCTGGCAGAGACCAAAAAGACCAAAGCAAGCTCACACTTTGTTATAGGATTAGAGGGTGAGATAGTGCAGTGCATACCTTGCAATGAGATATCGTATGCATCTAATAACAGAAACAGTGACACAATATCGATAGAGTGCTGTATAGAGGATGAGACAGGAAAGTTCAACGACAGCACATACCAGTCGCTCATAGAGCTCACCACATGGCTTATGGGGCGGTATGATCTGAGTGCTGATGATGTAATAAGGCACTACGATGTGACAGGCAAGAAGTGTCCGCTATACTTCGTGGAGCATGAGGATGCGTGGGAGCAGTTTCACAAGGATCTGGATACATATATCGAAGAAAATGGTGTGCCAAAGGAAGAGACAAGCCAAACCTGACAATATACAATAAATTAAAGGATGATTTAAAAAATGAAGGAAATTATCGGAAATCTGTTAAAAAAAGAGAACGTACGTCAGAATCTGAGCAGCCTCAGACAGGAGATTAAAGATGAAAATGCATTAGCAGAGGCTCTAAAACTGCTTGCAGGAGAAGATGAGCTGCTTGTGTCGTTTATGGGAGCAGACGATGCAAAAACCAGAAAGAACGCAGCACTTCTGATAGGAGATCTTCATATGTCACAGCTTTCTGATGAGGTTTTTAAAGCATACGAGGCTGAACAGATGCGCTTTGTAAAGGGCTCATATCTGGCGGCGTTGTCACAGCTGGACTGCAAAGAGCTCTTGCCACAGCTTGTGGAGCGTGCAAAAGAGCTTGAGCATATGACGGTCACAGATGAAAATAGGAAGCATATTGAGGAAGAATTAAACGGGATAAATAAAATCTTTATTAAATATAATGGGATAAAGCACCATACACCTGTGCTCGAGGGAGTAAAGGCTGAGCTGCTTCTGATGACAAACCGCCTTCACAGAGAGGTGGTACGACGTCAGATACCGGTTAAGGATACAAAGCTGCATCCGCTTGGAGTGCTTGTAAAGACTGACAATATACCTCTTATCATGCAGGTGCGCACATTCAGAAAAATGTACTTTACCATACATGCAGCATCGCTTCTGCCAAAGGATGCACAGGAAGCAGCCAGACTTCTTGCAGAGTCAGATATGTATGATATATTAAGACGCATGCACCGTGAGGGTGGTCCGTTTTACTATCGTATTGAGAGCACGGCAGATGCGGCGTACCAGAGCAGGCTTGCGAAAGCTATCGATATGCATTTTGCGGGCAGGATGATCAATTCACCAAATGATTACGACGTGGTGATTAAGCTCATACCGACAAAAAATGACAATTTTTTTGTCTGCATGAGATTATGTTCTATACAGGATAATAGATTTGCGTACAGAAAGAATGTGCTTCCTACGTCGATGCATCCGTCACAAGCGGCACTTATTGTTTCACTTGCAAAGCCGTATCTTAAGGAAACGGCACAGATCATGGATCCGTTCTGCGGAGTTGGTACACTGCTTATAGAGCGCGCACATTTAGTCCCGGCACGCGAGATATATGCTACAGATACCTATGGAGATGCAATCACTATGGGTAGAGAGAATGCTGCGTTTGCCAAAACAAGAATTAATTTTATACACAGGGATTTCTTTGATTTCAGACATGACTACAAATTTGATGAGCTGATTACGGATATGCCGGTTCGTAACCGACAGACCAAGGCAGAGATGGAGCTTTTTTACGAGAGGTTTTTCGACAAGGCCGCAGAGCATCTGGTATCCGGCGGAATCATAGTCATGTATTCAAATGAGATTGGGTTTGTGAAGAAACAAATCAGGCTGCGTGTCGAATACCGTCTGCTTCAGGAGACATGTATTCTCGATAAGAAAGACTTTTATTTGTTTGTTATCAGATATGAGGATTGATTTGCGTGAGTTTTTATGAGGAAAAAGCGGGTCTGGACTAAGCTTAAATGACATAATAAATGAAAAAATATATAAAATAAAAATAAGTGTTGACATATTTGGTTTGATTTGATATTATATCAAAGTCGCGTGAGACAAGCGACAGAAAATCAAATATATGCGGAAGTGTCGGAACTGGCAGACGAGCAAGACTAAGGATCTTGTGATTATTGCAATCGTGTGGGTTCAAGTCCCATCTTCCGCATTATAAAATTAAAAGGTTAAGACCTTAGGGCTTAGCCCTTTTTGATTTTAGAAGCGGAAGCGGACCTTGTCCCCATGGGTCCAAGGTCTCCGCTCCGCTTCGGTCGTTGCAGAACAGACGTCCCCCGGACGTCTTGCGGTCTTCGCTCCGCTTCGGTCGGCGCAGAGCAGACATCCCCCGGATGTCTTGCGGTCTTCGCTCCGCTTCGG